>Ga0315553_10000674_pt1 | contig 29709 bp, 32 predicted proteins | sample SalMarSW160140MG_FD_203099 | JGI IMG/M metagenome (GOLD analysis project Ga0315553, IMG submission 203099) | Salt marsh sediment microbial communities from the Plum Island Ecosystem LTER, Massachusetts, United States - Salt Marsh Sediment SW1601-40 ... | reverse complement strand
GTCCAGCCGGGAAAGTACCTCGTATTGATCGGGGGCGAAGTCGCCGACGTGGAGGAATCTCTCGCCGAGGGTCGTGACCTTGGCGGATCGCACGTCATCGACTACGTCTACCTACCCCAGGTCCACCGGGATGTTGTGAGTTCAATTGGCGGGGGACGGGTACCCGAGAAGACGGACGCGCTCGGCGTGATTGAGACCAAGACTGTTGCGGCTGCGATCCATGCCGCCGACGCAGGCATCAAGGGCGCTGAGGTTCGATTGCTCGAGGTTCGCCTCGCCGATGGTTTAGGAGGTAAAGGGATCGTGCTTTTCTCTGGCCTCGTTGCCGATGTTGAAGCAGCAATCGAGATCGGCGTGGGCGCTCTTGAAAGTCGCGACATGCTCGTGTGGGAAATCGTAATCCCGCAGCTGCATGAAGAGATGTGGAACAACCTTGGAGATGCGACTCGCTTTCGCACTCGGGTGATGGACAAATTATGAAATTTGGACGCGTTGTCGGAACGGTTGTCGCCACAAGAAAATATGAAGACCTAGAGGGGGTGAAATTCCTGGTCGTCCACTTTTTGGATGAGAACCAGCAACCCACAGGGAATTTCGAAATTGCCGCAGATGCAACCGAGCAGGCTGGTCCTGGCGAGCTTGTATTCATGGTTGCCAGCCGTGAGGGGTCGCAAGCGCTACCAGAGTGGTTCGTGCCCATAGATCTTGCGATCACAGGCATCGTCGATGAGGTTGAAGTGGAAACCGGTCCCCGCCGGAACGAGCCGACAGCACACTGGTATAACTTAGACGAGGGAGATTAGTCGATGTACATTGGTAAGGTCATCGGCACAGTCGTCGCCACAATCAAGATCGATCACCTCGATAAGCGCAAGCTCCTGCTCGTGGATATGCTGGATTTGAAAGGGGACGAGACGGGGTACTACGACATCGCCGTCGACGTCGTCCAGGCTGGTCCTGGCGATACGGTTTTGGTGATTGATGAGGGGAATGGCGCCAGACAGATCCTCGACCTCGACCCCGGCGCTATCCGAGCCGTCATTGTCGGCGTTGTGGATGAGGTGTCGATAGCGGCCTAGTTGGCGAACATAAAACCCACCCCTTTTGGATCAATGGATGGTACACCAAGCGCTCGGTCCAAGGATCGAGCGCTATTGATTAAGAGCCAATTGCTATGCCAATTGAACTAGCGGCCCAGAATGGGGAGATTGTATCTTTTCAGAATAGAAAATATGACCAGGTTATTTGGCTCCGAAGGGCAACCTGTCTATTTGATTTAAAGGCCAAACAGAGATTTGTTCATGGGCTGAGTAGGCTTCCTCACCCGGGTAAATCACCCAGAGGTGTTCCAAATTCAATTCTGCGAGGGCAGAACGCATTGAGGCAGTAATCTTGGGCGCCTCATTGAGTTTGACCTCAACCCCATAAGTTTTTCCCCGATCAGAAAACAGCAGATCAATTTCGGCACCATTGTGTGTCGCCCAGAAATAGGCCTGATTGGGACGCACAAATTGAAGCACTTGCTCAATCACATAGCCTTCCCAGGAAGCACCAACCCGTGGATGACCGAGTAGATTGTGATTATCAGTGATTTCCAACAAACGATGAAGTAAACCGCTATCACGAAAATAAACCTTCGGAGATTTCACCTGTCGCTTGCCTAGATTGGCGATCCATGGCTGCAGCTGCCGAACCATGTATGTGCCAGTGAGAACGTCCAGATAGGAACGCACTGTCTTGTCAGTTAGTCCCATGGACCGTCCCAGCTGCGAAGCATTCCAGGTTTGTCCATGGTAATGAGCCAGCATGGTCCAGAACCTACGCATTGCAACAGGGGATATGTTAATGCCTAATTGAGGAATATCACGCTCGAGGAAAGTCCTGATAAAACCTTCCCGCCAGGCAAGACTGTTTTCTTCTGAATCTGCTAGATAAGACCTTGGGAAGCCGCCACGCAGCCAGAGGGCATCCCAGTTTTTCTTGCCAACCTCACCCAGATTGAAACCACTCAGCTCGATAAACTCAACCCGCCCCGCTAAAGTCTCTGAGGTATTTTTTATAATCTCAGGCGAAGCACTGCCAAGGATCAAATATCGGGCTTTATTAGTTGGTCTGTCGACAAGCACACGAAGAACTTGGAAAAGACTGGGGATAAGCTGAATTTCATCAAGGATAACCAGCCCCTTCAGGTCACCCAATACTAATTCCGGGTTTTCTAATCGCCTCTGATCAGGGACAGATTCTAGATCAAAATAGGCTGCTTTCTGTTCCTTCATTAACAGACGCGCTAGGGTTGTCTTACCGCATTGTCGCGGTCCGAGCAAAGCTGTGATTGGCGATCGGCTTATCGCAGTGGAGAGGCTGGAAATGTAAAAAGGTCTCTTGATCATAACCTGATTTTACCATGAAAATTCGGAATTAAACTCCGAGAATTCATGGTAAAGTAATTTGTCCATCCTGTCGGTTAATGCCATTTTACAGGTCTTTTTTATTGATTTTTTGGCTTTATGGTGCAATTTAGGTGCAAACAGGATGGATAGGTTGGAAACAATGGACAACTTCCCATTTGATTATGCTTAATCGGCAATCCCGATCCGGCCCGTACCGTCAGAACACCCGGCGATATTGCCTATGCTGGACCGGTGTGTGGTCAAGCGGTGAGCGATGCCTGCCGGACGAGCTCCACGAATTCGGGTTTAAGGCTCGCACCGCCGACCAAAGCCCCATCGATCTCCGGCATAGACATGTACTCCGAGATGTTCCCCGCGTTGACACTACCCCCATACTGCACTCGCACTTGCTGGGCTGCGCTTTCCCCGAAGGTCTCGGCGATCGCGCCGCGAATAGTCAGACCGATGATGCGATTTGCATCTACCGCCGTCGCCGCTTGCCCCGTCCCGATGGCCCAGATCGGCTCGTAGGCAAGTACACAGGTCGAGATCTGATCCCCATCAAGCCCCGTGAGCGCTGTTCTTACCTGCCCGCCCACGAATGCCTGCGTCTCACCCGCCTCTTTCTGGGTCAGGTTCTCACCGACACAGATGATCGGCGTTAATCCATAGCTGAGTGCAGCTCGGACCTTCTTATGAATTGCATCATCGCTCTCCCCCTTCCCGCCAATCTCCCGCCGTTCGGAGTGCCCGATGATCACATATTGGCACAATCCGGCGATCATCGGTCCGGAGATATCCCCCGTATGCGCGCCCGCTTCCTCCCAGTGGATATTTTGCGCTCCAAGGCCGATCTTGTTGGCCTGGATCACCTCCGCCAGTGCGGCGAGGACGGTGAAGGGGGGACAGATGACGCGGTCCACGTTTTCGATCTCATAGAGGGGGGAGCGAATTTGACGCACGAATTCTAACGCCTCCTCCACCTGGCCCAAATTCATCTTCCAGTTTCCTGCAATAATCGGTTTTCGCATGATAAATCCTCAAGAAGTGGTTATTGGTCGATATTTTTTCCTGGCACGCCGTCTACCAGAACCTGTAGACCTCGATGGAAGGTCTGTTTACATTCATCATCCATCAAAATTGGTTGATGCAACAGCAGCGTGCGTCTGTTACCGAGGCGTTCAAGATAATATTCCGCTGCAACCTCGGCATGTCATCCTTCGCCGCTCCGCTCATTATTATAATCATTCCGAGGGAGGCTTGAGTCGATACACATTCGATATGATAACCCGAGTGCCCATTCTAATCCAGCCACGGCATGATGAAATATCTCAATGCTTGGAGCAATTGGAAAATGATCCTCTTTTCACTTTAACCTTCAAAAGGAGAATTCCCTCTTGACTATTACACAACAAGATGCTACATTATGCATATTACCCGATAATGCGGGTTATCGTTATAGCTGTTTTTATGCATAACGGAGAAGGAAATGCCTACTCTTGAGAGCGAACTCATCCTAACCCCAGCGAAGACAGGAATCCAGGTAGAGATCGAACCGGCGGTGAACGCGCTTGGCAGCCTATTTTTCCTCAGCCGCGTTGAGCACTACTCCGGACTCGATCCCTGGATTGTGAAGAAGGCGGAATCCCTGGATAAGGCATTACTCCAAGCAAACCAGGTTGTCATGCAAGGACTCTTCTACGCCTGGACCCCGGAGAGGAGCTGGCCCTCTTTTATCTCCTATGTTGACCACCTTGAGGCCACAGACCCTTGGGCCCTTCGCGATCGCATCCTCGATACGTATCTCGAACTTCCGTGCAGGAAGGAGATGGAGGTTGAAGTCGACCCACCCTCCAGGGATGAGCTTCTCTCAGACTTCGATACGTTCATTGCCTACCTTAGGTCGAAATTCGGGGAAGACCATGTTGATGAAGATGTCGAGAAAGAAGCCTATCATCTTCTTCTAAAACCCGAGAAAATGCGAGCTTACATCGCCTCTCACTTCCGCACGATGTGGACGGAGATTCTTGAGGCTGAATGGGCGAGAGTGTACCCGCTCATTGAGGAGTCTGCTCTTGCCTTTCAAAAGGTAGATATTAGCCGGATGACTGAACAGGAAGCCGTGCGCTACATCACCGGTCAAACCGACGATAAGCTGGGCTGGTTGATCGAGCAGAGCAAACGGTTGATCTTCATCCCCACCACCCACAGCGGCCCTTATTCCTACCCATTCATATCCACGGACACCGTGTGGATCTTGTTCAGCGCGCGCCTTCCAGAGGGATTGCCGCGGAGCGCATCCATCCTCAGCCGCTCCGAATTACTTGTCCGTCTCACTGCGCTTGCGGACGAAACTCGCCTGAGCATCCTCGCCCTCACCAATGAGCGCGAGCAGATTTGCTCACAGGAGCTGATCGACATCCTGCAGATAAGTCAATCATCCGTCTCCCGGCATCTCCGGCAGTTATCAGCTTCTGGCTTTCTGCGCGAGCGCAGAACTGAAGCGGGAAAGTGCTACACACTAAACCCAGAAAGAATTAAGGACACCTTGAACGCCCTAGAAGTATTGTTCAACGAAAGATCATGAAATATTAAAAACAGCAATATTCTCAAGGGAGGATATGACAGTGCATCCAACAAGACGTGATTTTATAACTGTGGAATACCGAAGAAAATGCATGATGAAACAGGCGGACAAGGAACTCCTAATCCGGAACGCGTATAACAGTGCATCTGATCAAGCACCGATCCATCAGCGACTGCTTGTAAGTTTTGGAACCTGGCTGGAACAACTTGGCTGCCGTTTGAAGTCCCGCTATGCGGAAGCCGTAGATCTTGAGATTCAGAGCGCTGCGCTCTCGTGAACAACGCCAAGAAGATGGAAAGCCTGAGACTTCGCACCTGTGAAAGGCGGGATAGAAAACCTTGATTCTCAAAAGACAAATCTGGCGCATGCGCTCCATCCTCAACGAGTATCCCCGCCATTTCTGGACTCTGCTCATCGCAACCTTCATCGATCGCGTAGGCGGCGCAATCCTATTCCCCTTCTTCACCCTTTACATCACACAGAAATTCGGCGTGGGGATGACTACGGTTGGTATGATCTTCGGGACCTTCGCGGTGACGGGCATGTTCGGCAGCACGATAGGCGGCGCATTGGCGGATCGATTGGGACGCAAGCCCTTGATCCTTTTCGGACTTGTAATAAGTGCTGTTTCCAGCTTATGGCTGGGATTGGTTAACGAAATCGAACTGTTCTTCGCCGGCGCAATAATTGTTGGCTTATTCCAAAATATCGGGGGGCCTGCACGACAAGCAATGATCGCGGACATTCTGCCGGAGGAGCAGCGCTCACAGGGATTCGGGATCTTCCGTGTTGTCGTGAATCTTGCAGTGGCGATTGGCCCCGCAATTGGTGGCTTTCTCGCCTCCCGGTCCTACTTATCGTTATTCTTGACAGACGCAACAATCAGCATTTTCGTCGCAATTCTGCTCTTCATGATCCTGCCGGAAACACGGATCACCCGCAAATCCCAAGAAAAGGAGAGTATGCGCCAGACCTTCGGGGGGTATGGGACCGTACTCCGCGATAGTTTCTTCATGTTATTCTGGCTCGCATCCGCCCTTTCTGCACTTATCTACATCCAGATGAACGGCACTCTCGCGGTCTACCTTAGAGATATCCACAGTATCAGCGAGCAAGGTTTCGGCGCGATCATTAGCTTAAATGCGGCCATGGTCGTGTTATTCCAGTTTTACATCACCCGCCGTTACGCAAAATATCCCGAACTATCCGTAATTACATTGGGGGCACTCCTTAACGCTGTCGGATTTGCACTCTATGGCTTCGTCGCTACATATGGACTTTTCCTGCTGGCGATGGCCATCATTACCATCGGGGAGATGCTCTGGGCCCCGGTTTCACAATCGATCGTAGCCCGCCTTGCACCAGAGGATATGCGCGGTCGCTATATGGCCCTCTATGGATTCAGTTGGGCGATCCCCTTCGCAATTGGTCCTCTGTTGGCCGGTCTGGTGATGGATTATTCTGATCCCAACTGGGTGTGGTATGCGGGGGGTATTTTCGGCCTTATCTCAGCAGCGATATTCGGCTTGATGTCCATTCGATCGTCACAGAAAGAGGCGTTGGGGGCAACAGCCGATTAGACCTAAATTAATCAATATCGTGCCTTGAGAAAAATCTTCTCTCCTTCTGGTTTTTCAGCGGCAAGAATAGCGGCGTCAATAAATGACGCCGCTACGCGCGAATTGGGATTTCCCTTAGGACCAGCGTATCACCTGTGAGAATCAAAGCAGATCCCTCCAGAAAATTGAGCCCAAAGGACGTTTCTCCCCTATCTATATGAGCCTTTTCACTATCTTTTGCACCCCGGGTAAAATATCTTACAATTCATGCCCACATTGCGGTATTTCATTTTTCCTAAAATTGCTCAAACGGCAAGATTAACCCGGAGGTGAGAATGAGGCAGCTCCGACATACCTTCGTCGTCCTGGCTTTGATCACATTATTCCTCGTCATCGCCGTCGTCCTGGGGACACCACGAGCGCAGGCGAGTGAGCCTGTGGATCATAGCCAAGATCCACCATCGTCTCTTATACGGCTCGCATCTGTCCACTTCACAGAAACCGCCCCCCCAGAGCCCCCCGAACAAGACACCTGTATGCATTGTCACCTGAGCGGTTCGATCGACAATATCTGGACCCCATTGGCTCGTTGGATCGTGGCTGGCTTCGGCGGTCTTGTGTTTCTCGTCGGGGCCTACCGGACGGGCAGCGGATGGGTTACTCGGAAGCCATGGAAACCTCTTTGGGCGCGCGCCGTCGATTGGCTTGACGACAGATTCCAGATTGTCGAACCAATGCAGAAAATTCTCAAAAAGCCTGTTGCCATGTTTTCCACACGCTGGATGTACTGCTTGGGCGGGATAACCTTCACCCTCTTCATCATCCAGGCTGTGACCGGCACCATGCTCGCGTTCTATTACAAGCCAACGCCTGAAGCCGCCTATGCCAGCGTTCTGTTCATCGAGACCGAAGTTCGCTTCGGAGCAGCAATAAGAGCGATCCACCATTGGTCGGCTAACGGCATGGTCGTAATGGTCGTCGCCCATATGGTTCGTGTGTTCATCCATGGCGCCTACAAGGCGCCGCGCGAACTCAACTGGGTGTCAGGCGTGATCCTGCTCATCCTCACCTTCGGGTTTGGGTTAACAGGTTATCTGCTACCATGGGATCAACGAGCCTATTGGGCAACGACTGTTGCCAGCGAGATAGCCGGAGGTATCCCCCAGATCGGCGACCTCATACTTGTGTTCCTACGCGGTGGTTGGGATGTATCCGCAGTCACTTTGAGCCGTTTCTATGGGTTGCACGTTCTCGTGATACCGGTCGGCGCCCTGGGACTGCTGGGTATGCACTTCCTGATGATTCGCCGACAGGGCATTCATCGACCACTTTAATATCCTTACTTTATGGAGGGAGCATGACTGAGGAAGAATCCAGTCCAGAAGAGAAAACGATCCCCTTCTTTCCTGATCATATATGGACCGAGGCGAAAGTCGTCATCATAATCCTGATTCTAATGATCCTCGTGGGGATCGTAGGATTGATATCGCCTATCGGGCTTGAGCCCCCAGCCGACCCGATGGTCACGCCAGACCACGTAAAATCCGATTGGTACTTTCTCTTCCTCTATGAAATGTTGAAGTACGTACCGAAAACCATCGGCGTGTTAATCCCCATTATCGGGCTTATCCTGATCATGATCTGGCCATTTCTCGATCGAAGGAGGGATACGCACCGAGCACGAAACGTCCGATGGCTCATTGTAATTGTTGGCTCAATAATCGTGATCGGCCTTACGATCATGGGAGCCCTGAGTTAATAGAACCGACGAGATATCATACCCGTTAACCGGAATACGGAGAGCCCCATGACAGACCACAAAGCGAAGGTACAGCGCAGAGGCTTCTTGAAAATCCTAAACAGCTTATTCGCTGCCGTGGGATTGGGCGCAATCGTTGGACCCGCAATCGCCTATTTCTGGCCCTCTAAGCTCGAAGAAATGCCCACTGAGCCGGTTTCCGCAGGGAGTGAAGATTCGATCCCTGTGGGCGAGGGCAAGACCATTAGATTCGGTCGCTACCCAGCATTAGTGATCAATACTCCGGAGCGAGGGATAGTCGCCTACTCCTCCGTCTGCACACACTTCGCCTGCCTCGTGAGTTGGAATCCCGAGTCAAAGATGATCGAGTGTCCTTGTCATGAAGGGTACTTCAGCGCCGTTGATGGCTCGGTCATCAGCGGTCCTCCCCCCACCCCGCTTGAAGAATTTATCGTCAGGATAGTCGATGGAAACATTCTCGTAGGCGGTGAAGCGTGACCACAGACACAGCAACGACTTCAGCAAAGCCCAAAATCACACAAGGATCTTCACGCTGGACGCGAGCGATTCGGGAGACCTTGCTTCATGCCATCATCCAGGACCGGGTGCTAAAGCGCGCATATCCCGGTATTATGCATTTCCTGATTTTCTGGGGAATGATGATCCAATTCCTTGGAACCGTGATCAACCTGCTGCAATATCCTCTTTTCCTGCCCATTGAACTCCCCTGGCCGCGTGGCACGGCGTTATTTTGGTTCGAGCTTGTGATGGACATTGGCGGCGGGATGATCCTCATCGGGCTTTTGCTCGCTTTCGCCCGGCGAGTATTTTTCAAACCGGATTATCTCAAGAACCGACTGGAAGATGGGTACATTCTGCTCTTACTCTTCACGATAACGCTCATTGGTTTCTTTTCAGAAGCGGTTCGCTTCCTTGCGACTCAGCCAGCATGGCAAAATTGGAGCCCGATCGGGAACTTACTCGCACAAGCACTCTCCAGCGCCGGTGTAACCATCGGCCCGAATGCCCCCATTCACGCCGTCCTTTTTTGGACACACTCAGCCGTGGGCCTTCTCTTTGTTGTTAGCCTTCCTTTTACAAAGCTCAGGCATATTGTCACGGGCCCTCTAAATATCATCCTCAGACCTTTTCGCGCTTTAGGGGAACTGGACACGATCGAAGATTTGGAGACGGCTGAAGTCCTTGGCGCGGGCGAGATCGCCCAATATCCGTCGGTCTCCCTGTTGTCATTTGACGCCTGCACGCAATGCGGTCGGTGTGAAGACGTATGCCCGGCCACAATCAGTGGTATGCCGTATTCACCGAGAGAGTTGATCTACTCGCTTCAAGCGTCGATGCACAGCACTTTGATGGGGGGGAATGGAAATTCGTCCGATCCTCTGCTAGGCGGGTTTATTGCTAAAGATAACCCCTGGCTGTGCACTACATGCGGCGCCTGCCTGTACGCATGCCCGATGTTCATCGATCCTGTCTCTGCGGCGATTGAAATGAGGCGCTATCTGACGCTTACTACCGGGGAGATCCCCGGATCGATCGGTGAAACCTTGATGCAAATAGAGCGCCGGGGCAACCCCTGGGGACTGCCTCGTGAGGAACATGCGCCCTGGGCACGCGAGACGGGAATACGTGTGCTCCAACCCGGTGATGAAACGGACATCCTGCTCTTCATCGGATGCGCCTACGGCTACGACAGCAGAAATCAAGCCGCCGGTCGCGCCCTGAGCGAACTGCTTCAAGAGGCTGGCGTTGATTTTGCCATCCTGGGATCTGCTGAGGGGTGCTGCGGTGAGACTGCACGCAGGATGGGACATGAGTATGTCTTCCAGGTGATGGTTGAAGAGAATATGGCCGCTTTCAAGGATGTGCGCTTTAACCGTTTGGTTACAGCTTGCGCACACTGCTTCAACACACTCAAGAACGAATACCCGCATTTCGGCGCCGACTTTGAGGTCATACACCATACAGAATTGCTCGCTGAGCTCGTAGCCAACGGGCGCTTGCAGGCAAAGGCGCAAGCCGATGGCAGCACTTTCACCTATCATGACTCCTGCTATATCGGGCGTTACAACGAGATCTACAATGAGCCCCGACAGGTGTTGGATAGCATTGATGGATTGCAGCGAGTGGAGATGCCGCGCAACCGCGAAAACGCGTTCTGCTGCGGCGGCGGCGGTGGGCATATGTGGATGGAGACCGACCCAAATACCCGCATCAACCAAGGCCGCCTTTCAGAAGCCGTGGACCAGGCCAAGGCAGATGTGGTAGTCACCGCGTGTCCCTATTGTCTGATCATGTTCGAAGATGCAATCAGCAGCAAAGGCATGGGCGAGAGGGTAACTGCGATAGACATCGCCGAAGCGCTCTCCGCGAAAAAAACACCTTAACCACGCGCTCACCGCAATCTGAGAGCAGATCAGGGTCAAGCTCATCGTCATCCTGCGCGATGGCTTCTTATGAGCACATTAATCCCAGTCCACTATGGTTATGTCTAACCTTTCCCTGAAGGAATCCGTAAAATCCTTGTCTGAGCCTTCGAAAACCCAACCCGTGGGGGGCTGGTCTGAGGGGGGATCGCCACGCTTTACAACGGACTTCTAATACTTAGGGTCCCAATAGTGGCTTATGGTTACCGCTCATCTAGCGATATTTTCATGGGAGAGAAACCTTGCACCGACGCAGCTTGAGTTCACACGAGGGCAATGAAGCGCGGTTGGTATTCGGAGCTTCAATTGCCTACGAACGAGTAGCGATCATCGAGGATGTTGCCTGGCCCAACTGGGTAGGTCGTATCGGCGCCTGGCTTTCGAGAACCGAGGCGCCTAAGAATAATGCCGTCACGCTCGGGAATAGACTCTATTTCCCCAAACATCTGCTCACGGATAGTCCGGCCGATCCCACTGGTTCTTTAAACGACATGGCTTGGTTGATCCACGAGCTCACACATACCTGGCAGTACCAGCATTTCGGGTTAACCTACTTACCCCAGGTACTATGGGCACATCTTCGGAATGGATCAGAAACCTACAACTACGGTTTTGAGCAAGGTTTAAAAAAGGCGCTTGTAAGCGGTGATCAACTCGAGAATTTCAACCGCGAACAACAAGGGGAGATCGCAAGGCATTATTACTACCGCTTGAAACAAGGACATGATATCTCCGCCTGGCTGCCGTTTATCTCCGAATTTCAAGCCAGAACATCGTCCACTTCATAGTGAAGTAGATGGACGCAGATTATGCACATCAAGATAATGGTCCCAATGAGTTAAATGGGGAATTCTAGAATCCGCGGTGAGACGAGCTCAGTTAAAAAGATACCGCGTGAGGAGGTATTGACTCCTGGTTTCAAACCGCGGAACCAACAGCAGCGTATATTACTCGTTGAAAAGCTCCCCTACAGAGCGCCCCTCATGCGCCCTGATGATCACCTCACCAAGTAAAGGAGCGACAGATAGTACGGTCATATTGGGAAGAATTTTCTCTTCTGGGATAGGCAAAGTATTCGTCGTAACTATCTCTTTGATCGGCTTCTCTTTGAGTTCCTCGACGGCGGAGCCAACGAGCAGGGCATGGGTGAAGCTCATATAAATATCTTTTGCGCCATTTTCTTTCAGGATATCGACCGCTTCGCAGACTGAACCTCCTGTAAGAACTTCATCATCAACCAGGATAACATCCCGATCTTTAACGTCACCGATGATCGTTGTCGAACGCGGGCGCGCTCGGTCTCCTTGGCGGCGCTTCTCGACAAAAGCCAGTGGAAGTCCTAATTTCTCGGCAAAGTTGCGACCTTTTTTCGCAAAGCCCAGATCGACAGTGGCAACAACTCCATTCTGGATATCTTTCTTCAGGAAGTAGTCGCTGAGAATATGGAAGGCGGTCAGGACATCACCTGGAATGGAGAAGAAACCCTGAATTTGCCCTGCGTGGAGGTCGATCGTCATATATCGATCGGTGCCCGCGACCTCAACCATATCTGCGATCAATCGTGCGGTGATAGGCACCCGCGGTTGATCTTTTTTATCGGACCGTGCATACGCCATATAAGGGAAAACTGCCGTGATGCGACCTGCGGAATCTCGCTTCAGGCAGTCGATCATGATCAACATCTCCAGGATATTGCGATGCACGGGAGGTCCCATCGATTGGATCAAGTACACATCCTGACCGCGAATGCTGCCTCTCAGCTTTATAAAGAGGTTCTCATTTGGAAATTGGACGAGATCGTACTCCTCCAACGGAACCCCGAGATAGTTGCTGATCTCTTGGGCCAGGGCGGCTGATCCCGATCCTGAGAAGAGTTTAATTTCACCATAACCGAATCGATCTCCCATCCTAGCCCTCGCCTTTCTCTATGCTTTTCCAGTCCGCGCACAGAATGCCCATGATCACAACATCGACATACTGACCATCTATGAAATGATCCTGGCGCAGTCGACCCTCTTCAATGAAGCCTATCTTCTTATAAACTTGGATGGCGCGCAAATTGGTCTCAAACACTCGCAGAACAACTCGATTGAGGTTTAGCGTTTCGAACGCGTGGCGGAGAAGCGTGCGCACGACGTCTGTTCCAAATCCCTGATCCCAAGCAGAACTTTCACCGATGATGATGCCCAATTCCATTCGTCGGGACTGCGGCTCGAAGTCAAATAAACCGCAGCCGCCAACATGGATCCATTCCTTCCCTTTTTTCACTTCGATCGAGAGGGAGTGTTCGACGGGATCCAGTTTGAGCATCCCCTCGTACCATTGTTCTTCCTCAACAAGGCTCAGCGGCATAAAGAGCGAGATCCCGGCTCTCACTTCAGGATCGTGAAACCACTCCACGAAGCGGGGAAGATCCTCGCGCTCAACCGCCCGCAAACGAATTCGCTCGCCGGCAATCACAATTTCTCGCCTTTCAATAGCTCCTCAACGGCTTGTCTGGGGGATCTTTCCCTATCGACCACCATCTGAACTATGTCTTCAAATCGGCCATCCGGTCGCTCTTTGAGAAAGCGTCTAACAAGTTCTTCACGCAATAGTGATTCCATCTGCGACCGGACACGTTTACCTTCTCGAAGCCCCCACCCCCCGCTGGTCGATAGATATTCCTTATGAGCGTATATCTTATCAACCAGATCTGGTATCCCCTCCCCCTTGATCGCAATTGTCTCCAGCACTGGTATCTCCCAAGAAATATCTCCCCCGCCTCCGGCACGATCTTCAACAGCGAAAGATGCATTTGTTGAGCTAGCCATTTCCAGGGTCAAACGGAGTGTAGCTATGGTATTATCCGCGCCTGGAATATCCGCTTTATTGACGACGAGGATGTCGGCGATCTCTAAAATCCCCGCCTTATTCGCCTGAATAGCATCTCCCATGCTTGGCGCCTCGATCACCACAGTGGTGTGAGCGTTAGATGCTATATCTACTTCGGCCTGACCCGCACCAACGGTTTCGATTAGGATGATCTGGAAACCAGCGGCGTCAAGGGCCAACCCAATCGCAGCTGTTGCGCGCGCCAGCCCTCCCAGCGCACCGCGGCTCGCCATGCTACGGATAAACACCCCCGGATCGCCGGCAAGGTCCCTCATGCGGATACGGTCGCCGAGTATCGCTCCCCCTGAGAATGGACTGCTGGGATCAACGGCGACAACCCCCACGAGCGGAGGTGTATCTTTGCCGGGCATCGGTTGTTTTCGTAAGTGGAGTGCGAGTTGATTAACGAGAGTGGACTTCCCGGTACCTGGAGCCCCTGTAATCCCTACTAGATGTGCTTGACCTGTGTGAGGATATAACGCCCCAAGGGTTTCAAGCCCTTCCGGCGATTCATTTTCAATCTGAGTGAGGAGTCGTGCTAGGGCGAGCCGGTCGCCTTGAAGTATGGGGTCAGTCGATGTCATTCGCCTCTACACCGGCAAGTTCGAAAACGGTGCGGATGATATCCTGTGTGTTCGTTCCTGGTCCGAACACCTCGGCTACACCCAGATCTTTGAGTTTTGAAACATCCTCGTCGGGGATAATCCCCCCGAGGACGATGCTAACATCTTTCTGCCCTTGACCACGAATAAGCTCGACGATCCTAGGGACCAATGCCATATGCGCCCCTGAGAGAATGGAGAGTCCAACGACATCCACATCTTCTTGTAACGTCGATTCGGCGATCATCTCTGGTGTTTGCCGCAAACCTGTGTAGATCACTTCCATGCCTGCATCACGCAGCGCACGCGCAACAACCATCGCCCCGCGATCATGACCATCAAGGCCAGGCTTACCGACTAAGACACGAATTTTCTTCTTATCCATGGATTGAACCCATAAAAGATAGAATCGTCAACAATGTTGCGATTATACACCAGGCTTCATTGATGCGCTCCAGGTAGAGCCAGCCTCAATTGCCTTTCTTGTGCAGCCCCTCGGGGAGCACTTTTGAATGTTGTTATGATCAATTCTGAGTAAGCTACATAGGTCGATACATCCCCATCGCATCATGCACAAGCGCCATCGTCTCTTCGGCTTCCTTACGCATCCGTTTCGTCCCCTCTACTAAAAACTCTTCCACCAGCTTCATATTTTTTTCAAACGTCGCTCGGCGCTCTCGGATGGGGTCGAGGAAATCGTTTATCGCTTTGGTGAGCTTTTGCTTCACCTCGACGTCTCCGACTTTCCCTTTTGTATAGCGTGCTTTTAGATCTTGCACTTCCTCCAGATCCGGGTTGAATGCATCATGGTAGATAAAGACCGGGTTGCCCTCAACGCGGCCGGGGATATCGGCGCTTACTCGATTGGGATCAGTGAACATCCCTCTAACTTTCTTTTCCACGGTTTCCTTGTCATCCGCGAGAAAGATGCTGTTGTTCAACGACTTGCTCATCTTGGCTTGCCCATCCGTACCGACCAACGTCGGGACGTTCCCAATCATCACATCCGGGATAGGAAATACCTCTCCATAGAGATTGTTGAAGCGTCGGGCGATCTCCCGTGAGACCTCGACATGCGCTTCGTTATCCTTGCCCACCGGCACGAGATTGGCGCGTGGAAGGAGGATGTCTGCTGCCTGTAGGATTGGGTAACCCAGTAAGCCAAAGGGCATGCGCTCGAGATTCGCGGCTTGCGCCATCTCCTTTAAGCTTGGGACACGCTCCAACCTCGGCACACTCACGAGCATCTCGAAGATTAGATTCAATTCGCTGGTTTCACGTAAGGCCGACTGAAGGAAGATTGTGCTTTTTTCCGGATCGATACCCACAGCCAGATAGTCCAGAATCATCTGCATGGTGTTCTCCTCGATCTGCGCAATCGATCCCTTATCGGGCCGCGTTGTAAGTGTATGCAGATCGGCGACGATGAAAAAGCACTCATACTCATCCTGCAGCCTAATCCTATTCTCGAGCGTGCCAACATAGTGCCCAAGGTGCATTTGACCTGTTGGGCGGTCCCCTGTTAGGATCCTCTTCCTCTTCATATTCTCACCTTCTTCCTTCGCCGGATAATTATTGCCGGCAGTTACATTAAGCATTCAATTTAAATTAAGAAACTCGTCCCGATTGGGGACGAGCGCTGAAAAGCCCGCGGTGCCACCCCGCTTAGAGCAAATGAACTGTGAAGACCAGGCCCGGCCAATTGCTCCCGCTTAAGGCAACCTCCTAAAAACACACCTAAGGCTGCCGGTCTTGATAACGGAGACCAACCCGGTGCGGACTACTGGGATCTAGCCTGATTCGTGACTGCGACTGTTCGCCCTACAGCTCCAAGGCCCATTCATCCATCGTCGCCCGCGCGGGTTTCTCAGCTTCCCCGCTCTCTGTTGCGCCGTTACGACGGTTACTCGTCCTCTTCTCTGCTTTTTCAATATTTAATTGAAATCCAGTATATGTCGCGCTCCACCGCTCGTCAATACCTTCAAAATCAGTTTGTCAGCGGATATGAGGGCTAAATTTATCAAGAATTCGCTTCTTTGGTACATAACCCGTCAACCGCTCAACCGGTACGCCGTCCTTAAACAAGATCAGCGTCGGAACACCCATGACCCCATATCTCATCGCGCTGTCAACGTTCGCGTCAATATCGACTTTTCTGACTGTAACACTCTCCTGCCACTCCTCAGCCAATTCCTCAACGATTGGATCTAACTGCTTGCAGGGATGGCACCACTCCGCGCCAAAGTCCACCAGGACAATCCCGCTCGTGTTCACAACTTCCGTTTCGAATGTCGCATCGCTTAGTTCTACAATTTCAGCCATTTTTTTAATTTACACCCTTGAGGAAATATGGTGCCGATACTATCGAGATGAACTTAAAAAGTCAACCCTTTAGGAAGAATCATTGGCTCGCTCCTAGGACAACATTAACTGCCAAGCTCTTACCCCCGACGCACAGGATCCGGGCGAGAAACGCTCTTCTAGCTACAATTCGCTATACAGGGTTTGAATAAAGGTACTTCTATGCTACACCGGTTTTCTTGACGGCTTGGTTGCGGCTATGGTATCATCAAAAAATGCTTGGTTAGCACTCTCGGTCCGAGAGTGCTAACATTATGAGGAAAGCAGTGTCTACAATCACGAATCGCCAAGAGACTATCCTCGCCCTCATCGTGCGAGAATACATCGAAACCTCCCGACCGGTGGGCTCAAAACGCCTTCTTGACCGCTATAGCTTGGGCGTGAGTTCGGCAACCGTTCGGAATGAGATGGCCGCGCTGACCAACTCAGGCTATCTGCGTCAGCCTTACACTTCTGCCGGCCGGATCCCAACGGAAGCTGGCTATCGTTATTTCGTCCGCCGATTGCTCGGTGAGACGGAGCTTCCCATTGCTGAGAAACGTATGATCAGCCATCAATTCCACCAGGCGCCGACAGATATGGACGAATGGTTGCGTCTGTCTGCCTCCATCCTGGCTCAGCATTCGCGCGTCGCATCACTCGTCACTACACCCAGACCTGAGCAAGCGTTATTCAAACACCTCGAGTTGATCTCCATCAAGGATCGCCAGGTGCTTCTGGTGCTTGTTCTGCAGGGGGGCGATGTGCGCCAGCAGATGCTCACACTATCTGATGTTTGGGATCAGGCTAAACTCGCCATGACGGCCGCTGAAATCACCACTCTTTGCGCAGGGATGAACGCTCAAGACATTCAACTGCAGTCGGAACACATGTCCGACCTTCTAAGAGATATCTCCCTCCTGGTCGCAGAAATGATGGCCCGTGCCGATGAGGTTTGGACCGGAGAGATCTATCGTGATGGTCTCGCCAACGTCCTCGCTCAACCGGAGTTCACGGGTTCTGAAGCTGCCCGTCCCGCGTTGCGCCTGCTCGAAGAACGCGGCTTTCTTGACGAAGTCCTCGCTCATGTGCTTAGCCCCAACATCAATGGCGTACAAGTTATGATCGGCGGCGAAGGTGGATGGGAGGAGTTGAGAGATTGTTCAATGGTGCTGACGCGCTACGGCGCGCCCGGCTTCGCAATCGGCGCCCTCGGCGTATTAGGACCCACACGGATGGCATATGGTCGAACCATCTCAACAGTTCGCTATGTCGCCGGATTGTTGAGCGAGTTGGTAATTGAGACTTTCGCCGAGTAAATCACCCAGCTGTAATTCTATTCCTACATGGAGTAAGGTTGAATCGTGAGGAGAAAATCTAAAAGCATGAAAGAAAACGAAAAAAACAATGAAGCGCAGGCTGCGGAAGAAATTGAGAACTCAGAACTCAACGATGCGCTGCAGCCGGATGAGGTCATCGAAGCAGAGGTACGCGAGCTGGATGAATCCATTGATGCCTCTGAGACTTCAGGGGAAGAGTCCTTAGAAGAACAAGTTAACCGCCTGCAGACCGAAGCCGAGGAATACCTGGATGGCTGGCAGCGAGCCCGCGCGGAATTTGCAAACTTCAAGAAACGCACCCAGCACGAGAACGAACATGCCCGGGAGCGGATCGCCGGTGAAATCATCACACATTTTCTCGGAGTGAAAGATGATATCGAACGCGCTCTGGCGAAGCCCCCTGAAGCGGATGACTTCCAAGAATGGATTTTAGGACTTGAGTTAATACACCAGAAACTTCAAGCATTATTGGATGCGGAAGGCGTCGAACTCATCGAGGCTGAAGGTGAGCGCTTTGATCCGAACCTGCACGAGGCTGTTTCGTTTGAGGAAAGCGACGATCACGAAGAAGGAATAATTATCGATATTACACAACGAGGCTACAAGCTCGGCGAGCGTGTGCTTCGTCCAGCGATGGTACGAGTCGCAAAATAGGAGGCGTCCGTAATGGGAAGGATAATTGGAATTGACCTCGGAACAACCAACTCTGTCGTGGCAATCATCGAGGGCGGAGACCCTACAGTCATCCCCTCCTCCGAGGGAAGCCGGCTGGTCCCATCGGTTGTATCTCAGAATCAGACTACCGGGGAACGCATGGTCGGGCAGGTAGCTCGGCGACAGGCAATTGTAAATCCAGAAAATACAATCTTTTCAATCAAGCGCTTCATGGGGCGCAAATTCTCCGATGGAGAAGTTGAGCACGGTCTGCAATTCATTCCTTACCAGGTTTCTGAAGCACCCAATGGTGATGTGCGCGTCATGATTGGGGGAAAGGAATACTCCCCCCCTGAAATCTCGGCCATGATCCTTGCCAAGATTAAAGCCGATGCGGAAGCGTTCACCGGTGAGAGCATAACTCAGGCCGTTATCACCGTCCCAGCATATTTCAACGACGCGCAACGCAACGCAACGAAGGACGCTGGAAAGATCGCCGGGCTTGACGTTTTGCGCATCATCAACGAACCGACAGCATCTGCACTCGCTTACGGTCTCGACAAGGAAGTGGATCAGACCATCGCCGTCTACGATCTGGGTGGAGGCACCTTCGACATCTCCATCCTGGATGTCGGTGACGGCGTCTTCGAGGTGAAGTCCACCAACGGTGACACCTATCTCGGAGGCGACGACTTCGATCAGCGCATTATCGATTACATTGCCGATGAATTTCAGCGTGAACAGGGCATTGACCTGCGCAGCGACCGCCAGGCACTCCAGCGCCTTAAAGAGGCCTCTGAGAAGGCAAAGATCGAGCTCTCGACCGTTACTCAAACCGAGATCAACCTCCCCTTTATCACTGCAGATGCTTCAGGTCCTAAACATTTAAACGTCACCCTTACTCGAGCGAAGCTTGAGCAAATCACCGATGATCTCATCGAACGCTCGATCGGACCCTGTAAGCAGGCGCTACAGGATGCTGGTCTCACCGCAGAGGATATTGACGAAGTCATCCTCGTTGGCGGGATGACGCGCATGCCAGCAGTTCAAGAGGCGGTACGCAAGATCTTCGAACGCGAGCCCCATAAAGGCGTAAACCCTGATGAGGTGGTTGCGATTGGAGCAGCGATCCAGGCGGGAGTCCTTGGCGGCGAGGTGAAAGATATCCTCCTGCTCGACGTCACGCCTCTCACCCTTTCCATCGAAACGCTGGGAGGGGTTGCTACATCCCTCATCGATCGCAATACGACCATTCCAACACGCAAGAGTCAGGTCTTCTCCACTGCCTCAGATAACCAGTCGGAGGTCGAAATCCACACTTTACAGGGAGAGCGACCCATGGCAGCTGATAATAAGTCGCTCGGTCGTTTCTCGTTGCAGGGCATACCGCCATCGCCGCGCGGATTACCGCAGATTGAGGTGACGTTTGATATCGACGCCGACGGTATTCTAAAAGTCAGCGCCACGGATAAGGCGACTGGAAAGAGCCAACAGATTACGATCCATGCCTCATCCGGTCTATCTGAAGATGAGGTCACACGGATGCGCGATGAAGCTAAAACACATGCCGAATATGATCTTGAACGCCGCGGAGCCGCCGAAACCCGGAATCGGGCTGACCAAGCGATCTATACCGCCGAAAAGCTCATGCATGACAGCAGCGATAAGCTTTCAGAATCAATGAAAGCCGACATACGAGCAAAGATAGATGGACTGCGGGCTGATATTAACGCCGATCGTTCTGATGAAGTGGAGCAGAAGACAAACGATCTCCGTCAGCTTATCGAAGCTGCAGGGGTCGATATCAACACCCAAACAGGGGGACAGGTAGGGGACGGCGCGCCTGATGGCAAGGAAACCTCGGACAAGAATGATGTCGTTGACGGCGAATTTCAAGATGTCTAAGCGAGTACTTCTCTATACAGAAAGGCGCCTAAAGGCGCCTTTCCTTATCCAATATCTATGACTGGCAAACGAGATTATTACGAAGCTCTGGGGGTATCTCGAAACGCATCACCCGATGAAATTAAGAATGCGTTCCGTGTTCTAGCAAAACAATACCACCCCGATGTCGCCGAGGAAAGCGGCACTGAAGAGCGCTTTAAAGAGATCAACGAAGCCTACGCCGTGCTCTCTGACGCCGAACGAAAAGCCGCCTATGATCGTTTTGGTCATGAGGGGCTCAGAGGGATGAACATTGATTTCGACTTCGGTTTCAGCGATATCTTTGAGGGGCTCTTTGGCTTCGGCATGGGAGGCCGTCAGAGACGAAATGCACCCAAGCGCGGGACCGATCTACGCTACGATCTCACACTAAGCTTCGAGGAAGCCGTTTTCGGCATCGAAAAAGAGATTTCGTTTTCTCGACAAGCTATTTGTTCCATTTGTCAGGGATCGGGCGCAGAACCCGGCACTTCGCCTATTCGTTGTGAAACATGTAACGGCTCGGGTGAAGTACGCCAGATGCGACAGACCTTTTTAGGCTCGATGGTTAGCGTCACCCCCTGCCAGAACTGCGGTGGGAGAGGGCATACCATCACCACTCCCTGTAAGAACTGCTCCGGGCGCGGTCTGGAACGCAAACAAATCAAGAAGGTTATCGCAGTTCCCGGAGGTGTAAACGAGGGCACCCAAATACGCCTGGCTGGCGAGGGTGAGCCCGGGATGAATGGGGGACCACCCGGAAATATGTACGTAGTGATACACGCCAAATCCCACCGCTTTTTCCGGCGACGGAACGACGACGTGCTTCTTGACCTGGCTATTAACGTCGCTCAAGCAACTTTGGGTGCTGACATCACGATACCAACACTCGACGGCGACGAGACGCTGACCATCGCCTCCGGCACACAACCCGGCAAGATTTTGCGATTGCGTGGCAAAGGCATCCCACGGCTGAATCGTAGCGGCAGAGGCGATCAACTTGTGATTCTCTCGGTTGAGATCCCCCGCTCGCTGGATCAGGAACAGCGTGAAATCATGGAACGCCTGGCTGAAACCCTTGGTACCGAGGTTCGGCCTCAGGAGCGCGGTTTTTTTGACACTTTGAAGGACCTGCTCGGAGGACTTACCGATTGAGCTGGCTCGAGCTCTCCCTGAATCTCAATGGCGAGCTTGCTGAAGCGGTCACTGAGGTGTTATCCCGCTATGTGTTGGGAGGTATCGCCATCGAGATTGCGGCGGATGATGGGGATGATCTTCCAGCCGCCAATGATGTTCTCGTTAGAGCCTATATACCTATCGACGGTCAGGAAGGTGAACAAAAACGGCGTATTGAAGAAGGTCTCTGGCACCTCAGCCAGATCCAACCACTTCCTGAACATGAATTCCGAATTTTGGATGAAGCGGATTGGCAAACTTCTTGGCAGAAGCACTTTCAGCCGATTCCTATTAGCAAAAATTTACTGATCACCCCTCCATGGATCACAATCGAAGAAAGCGACCGTAAGATAATTGTCCTTGAGCCGGGCATGGCTTTTGGCACCGGGCTTCACCCCACAACACGTATGTGTCTTAAAGCCATTGAGGATTTCTTACAACACGGAGATAATGTTCTCGATATCGGCTGCGGCACGGGCATTCTGAGTATTGCCTCGGTTCTACTGGGAGCAAACCATGTACTGGCGGTGGACACCGATGTTATTGCGGTGCAGGCAACGAGAGAAAACGCAGCAAGGAATCGTGTCGCTAAATACATCCGGGTTGAACCTGGCAGCCTCGAGAAAGTGAAAACTCTTCAAGCTGACGCTCAAAAACCTGACCTCATTGTTACGAATATCCTTTCTCATGTCTTAATGGATTTGATCCAATCTGGGCTGGCCACCTATGTTAAGCCAGAGGGGAGAATCATCCTCTCAGGCATCCTTGCTGAGCAAGTCGAACCCTTGGTGAATCTGGCAGCAGATGCGGACCTGGAGTTAATAGAAGCCCGTAGTGAAAAGGATTGGCGAGCCCTTATCTTTAAACGAGAACTGCCCCGCTTATCGCCGGGGCAGATCGAAACAAAAGGGTAAAACGGAGGGGCTTGACGCGATTAATCGGCTTTAGCCGGTCTTTGCTTCCTGAAGCGATATGTAATCCGCCCTCGAGACAGATCGTAAGGAGATAATTCCACTCGCACATGATCCCCAAGCAGAATTCGGATGTAATATCGACGCATTTTGCCTGAAAGATATGCAAGCACTTCATGCCCATTTTCCAACTCAACACGGAACTGCGTTGCGGGCAACGCCTCCAAGACCGTACCTTCCATGACGATTTTTTCTTCTTTCTTTGTCATGCACACCTCCAGAGAGAGGACCTGTTCCTACAGATTGTCCACTCTCCCTACGCCACCTAACGACGTCTTGTCGTTACCTTATTCTGGCGGCGTTTCAGGCGCCGGATGGCTTTCTTACGTTGAATCCGACGCAGCTCGCTCTTTGATATGAACCAGCGCTTTCTCCGCACCGCGCTCAATACCCCGCTCTTCGCCACTTTCTTGCGAAAGCGTTTTAGTAACTGCTCCTGTGATTCGTTAGGCCGAATAACAACTGTCGGCACTTTCTCTCACCTCCTCCCGCTCGAGCTCTATGGATCAGCTCGTTTGATCTACCAGTTCAAGGTCGAGCCGTTCGCGTTCTGGATCGAAATCAACGACACGAACCTTCACCTTCAAGCCAGGGGTCAGATCCCCCGGACCGTTTGGCGTCTTGAGTAAACCCTCGAGATTCTCTTCTACAAGTACAAAGGCGCCAGGCGCGCTCAGTACGGTAACTTCGCCATCCAATTCCTGCCCGGCTTCGATGTGATCCTTGGCCGCTTCCCAGGGGTTCGGTTCAAGCCGTTTAAGGCTGAGACCAATACGATTGTTTGCGGTATCCAGACGGATGATTAGTGTCTCCACTTCCTGCCCAATTTTTAGGACCGCCGAAGGATCTTCGATGCGCGTCCAAGAAAGTTCAGAGATGTGGATCAATCCATCTGCGCCACCGATATCTACGAATGCACCGAACTCACGCAGGCTGGTAACGACCCCTTTTCGATGCTCACCCTCTTTTAAAGCTTTGATCACATCCGCTTTCTGGTCCTGCCGCCATTTTCGGATTGCTTTACGCTCTGACAAAACGAGGCGCCTGCGTTGAGGATCGACCTCAATTATCTTAAGCGGTATCTGCTTTCCTACCATCTTATTAAAAAAGCTCAGCCGCTCTTCCTCATTCAGCCCGCGCGGCAATCCGCTCAGGTGAGATGCCGGGATAAAACCCGTGATATTTCCAAATGGCACGAGGAGACCACCCTTGTTGAAACTGGTCGCCTCTGCATTGAAGAGCTCATCATTAATCATTACACGCCGAGCTTCGAGCCAATCTCCGCTCTCACGTGCTTGCGAAATTGAGACAAGTAAATTGCCATCAGGATCAACCGGATCAATGACCATCACAGAAACCAGGTCGCCTGACTTCAAACGGGCATCCTCTTCAGGTATTTTATCAAGGTCCGATTGCGGAATAACGCCATCACGCTTCTGCCCCAAATCGACGATCAACCCATGGGAATCTTGAGCAATCACAGTACCTTGCAGCAAATCCCCTCGCTCAGGGGCCGCAAAGCGGTCATCACTCGCGAGCAGTGCTTTTAGATCATCCCCCGCGTCGGTCATCCTTACTCACCCCGGTTAAATGAAATCACCTGGTCAGCGCATTCCCAGACCGACCAGGCTACCATGTTAATCCGACGAACTCTGTTAATCGGATGCTCGCTCTGGCGCACTCCTTTGATAATCTCGCAAAGACCAAATTCTATACTGGCCTGCGAACGCATTGCCATTATACTCAGCCACCTGGGCAATGTCAATCAAGCGTTGTTTACAAGCAATCAACAAGGGAATTTTAGACGCTCTGAGGCATTCCTCAATCATTATATGGAATCCGCCGCAAGGACAGCTTCTCCCTTGACATAAATCATCTTGCTCACAGGAGAAACTGACAGTCCTTATCTATTCAGGTTCGTCGAGGAGCACCCGGTCAGGTCCTTGGTCCACTTCCCAGGGGTAGACAATATGGGCATCTGTGCTTGCGGCGAAATAATCAGGCCGCAGCTGGCCGAAGAGATTTCGATATGGGTTGTAATGCAGGACGCATGTGAGGGGCATCCCCTCTACCGCAACGATCCGGTTACGAACGGCTGTAATCGTCCGCCCCGATCCCCAAACATCATCAACAACGAGCAGTTTGCGACCATCTAATTGATCGTCATCTGGAAATTGGATGAACTGTGGCCAAGCCAGGAGTTTCGCAGTATCAATCTTTGAGGCGAAAGGAAAATCCACCGCGGCGGTAAGTACACTTTCAATATTGAGCGCCTCGCACAACAATCCGCCCGGGATGATCCCACCACGAGTGATGATCACCATTGCCTCGAATTCCATCTGAAACTGTGGGACGAGGTGGTCAATCAGCTTTTCAACCTCTTCCCAGGAGATCAATTCTGTCCGTTGAGGCATTCTAATTCACCAAGAATAGCGTGGAAGCGGATATTAGCACCGGTGAATATCATTGACAAATGCGGGTGGTATCTGCGGACCGCAATTTGATTTGATCCAATGGAGATCTGCCTTAATCAACCGTGCCATAATTGGAGAACGAGTTAGCAAATCTCTGGTGTGTCGCTATAAAGCCTTAATCGCCTCTAGGAATTCATCCCATTCCTCACGGAAAAAATGCAATGTGACGGTCCCGAGCTCAACATGGATTGTAGTTTCTCCATCCGGCTCTTCTGCCATCCAGACGATGAAATTAGTCGTCTCAGATAAGATTTTCGTTGAGATTTCTTCGGAATCTGTCATTTTTGCACACCTCCAGTGAATGGAATCGCTTGAAGACTTCAATACTTTCGAGAAACGTGATCGGGCTTCCTCAGTATATGAGCCGGTATTGAAAAAGGCGAGAACGGAATGTAATCATGACACTCCTAAATGCCTTTTAAGAATACGGGAGCCTCCAGTTAATCGCGTGGTAGAGCACGGCGACATAGAGCCGTGTCACTCAATCCTGCGAGTTCTTGCCCTGATCCCATCGCGTCTTAATGGCTTGCCAGATTCTCGGGAGAATCGTTTCTTTTGGAGTGCGCTCCGCTAAGACATCGATCGGCGGATCCCAAGGGGAGAGATCAGACATCTTCCGGTAAACATAACGCCCCAAGAGGATGAATGAGGCTATTGTAGGAGCGGAGAGCAACAACCCGATGACCCCCGCCAGGCTTGCGCCTACGACCAACCCCACCAGGATCAAGGCAGGATGCAGATTCAACGTGGTGCCCATGATGCGTGGAACAATGAATATATCGATTGATTGATCCAGTATAACGACACAAATAACGATAACTCCGGCGTAGGCTAGGGGCAGCAAACTAAACCAATTCGACGGTTGGAATAGACCGACAATCGCGGCGATAAATCCTGCTGTTACAGGACCAACTATGGGGACAAACTTCGCTAATCCACCTAAAACTCCCAGGCCGATAGGGAATCGAACACCCAGGATCTGCATGAGCAAATACGTGAGAAATGCTGTAATGGTTACGATGATAAGTTGTCCGCGCAGGAAAGCTTGCCAGATCCTGAGCAGTTCTCTCTGCATCCGCTGGATATCCTGCTTATAACCAGGTATTGAGATATTCTTTAGGACTGCTCGGATACGGCGATAATCGAAAATCAAAAAGGAAGTAATCGCAAGGACAAGGAGGATTCGAGACAGTGATTCAATCACGCCACTGGCGAGGAATGTGATTAGCGAACTGACTTCGCCGAGCGCCGGTTGAATGGCCGCGATTACCTGTTCTCCGACCGCGGCAAGATCAAACTGAGAGAATTCAATCACCCATGGTCCGAGTTGATAGGTTTGCTGACTCAGGTGTTCAAGTTGTACGGGTAAATCGAGCAGAAATCGTTGAACGATAAGAAATAACGCCTGGAGCTGCTGTACGATAGCAAAACCCATTATCGTTGAAGCGCCGATTAGGAGCAGGATGAGAAGCAGCATCGCGATTGTCGCCGCCAAACCCCAGGGTATTTTCATCCTTACACACATGAATTGCACAACGGGGACGATGACAATGGTCAGGATTGGAGCCAGAACGAGAATCGGAATGACATGCTGGAATCGAACCAACATCCCAGCCAAGATCATCATCACTGCCAGGGCAACAAGTGCCTTCGTCGCTACACCCCATTTCGGTGAATCTTCCAGCCTCTCAGTCATTCGACATCCTCATTTTCCACATCTTCCTCCGCAGCTTGAAAACAATTTCGCAGACGCGCGATCCACCCCCTCAAGGACTCAAGTCGATCTCCGGATGTGCTAGGCTTAACAACCTTCGTTCTAGGAGGGGCAATTTCAACCACTTTACTATACAAATAACCGCTGCCGAGTCGCAAGGTTGCCACAACAGGTGCAGCCAATAGAATACCAAAGAACCCTGCCAAAATACCGCCCGCTAATACTGCAATAAAAACCACCAATGGATGAATATCCAAACTCTCCCCCATGATGCGCGGGACGAGGATGAGATTCTCCACTTGTTGAATTAACAAGAAAATCCCAACAATCAATAATGTATACCCTAATGGCGTCAAGCCCCAGGGGTTCAGGAGTTGGAAGAGGGCAATAAGAGTTGCGAATATCCCGGTGATGACAGGACCAAACATGGGGATCAACTCCATAAAGCCAGCGATTACACCAACAGCGATGGGGAAGTCCAAGCCAACGATAGTCATCAAAACTGAAGTAATCACACCCACGATCACACCCAGAAGTACTTGCCCCCTGAGAAAAGCCCGCCATATCCGGTTTGTCTGGGTGAGAAGGTGATCAAAATCCTGTTGATAGGAAGCGGGGATAATCGTACGGAAGGCAGGTCTGAGTAGTTCGAAATCCACGAGGAAGTAATAACTCATCACAATCATCAAAAGGAATGTTGTGACGCCAGAGATAGCCGCGACGGCAAACGAGCCAATCAAAGAACCTGCTCTTGTGAGCAGCGGGCTCAAGGATGAAGCAAGGTTTGTGAGGAGAGGAGAAACATTCATCTCCCTCAAATCAACTTCAAAGCGCCAGATTTTAATAGTTTGATTTGCCAGAGTTTCGATCATGGCTGGAAGTTGCTCTACGATGGATGACAAATATGAGGCCAAATCAACAACTCGCTGTGAAAACGCCACCCCCAAGCCAGTCGTCACACTGAGAATAAGCACAGCGGATAATAGGAGCATGAAAAACGCTACCAAACCCTTTGGCATACGCGTTTTCTCCGTCACCCAACTTGTCAGGGGATGAAGAATGTAGGCAAACAGAAACGCAAGGATTACAGGGAGTAACAGGCTCCTGAGAAGGTAGATAAACAGGATGCCCAATAACGCCCCCAAGATAGCCACGACCAGCCTGGTAGCTGGCTGCCAGGGCGGAGAGGTTAAATGTCCTCGGGGAGTCTGATCTGTCATTCGCGACCAATCCAATATGTACGTGAAGGTCGACCATCCCGCCGACCTATGAAAGGATCTCGCTTCTGGTCGATACCAGTGAGTCGATTCTATTCAAAGCAGTGATAGATTACAAATAGCATTAGGTGGAGTTTTAAAATCCTTAAATAACACGCCCTCCGATCTAGAGGGCGTGTTTTGATTTTTCCAAGATGGGTTATCCCTTTAATAGGAGCCCAACGATCACTTTTTGTTTCCTCGATATTTGGAACTCCCTCCGCTGTGTCGGCGATCTCCTCCCCCACTTGATCGTCGGCCACTAGGACGGCGATCGTTCTCCATTGCTTCCTCAAGCGTCCACCCCTCTAGAACAGCCTTGCGAGAGAGGCGGATTTTTCCATCCTGCCCGACATTCGTCACCATAACGGTGATTTCTTCACCAACCCGGGCGACGTCCTCCACCTTTTCCGTGTGTTCACTGTCCAGCTGCGAGATGTGGACCAGCCCATCCGTCCCCGGTAAGATCTCGACGAATGCGCCGAAATCCGTTGTTCGAACGACCTTGCCAGTATAGATCCGGCCTGAGACTGCTTCTTCGACCAACCCTTCGACCATTTCTTTTGCGGCTTTGGAGCTATCCCCATCGGCTGCAGAGATGAATACCGTTCCATCATCTTCTATGTCGATGCGTGTACCGGTCGTCTCTTGAATATTGCGGATCATTTTTCCACCCGGACCGATAATCGCGCCAATTTTCTCAGGATCGATTTTGACAATGGTCATCCGCGGGACATGCGGCTTTAGTTCTTCGCGCGGCGCCGAGATGGCCTCTTTGATCTTCTCGAGTATGAAGAGTCTCGCATCGCGTGCTTGTGCTAAAGCCTCTGACAATAATTCGGAGGTAATGCCCGAGATCTTAATGTCCATCTGCAACGCGGTGATGCCCTTGCGAGTCCCAGCGACCTTGAAGTCCATATCTCCGAGATGATCTTCCAAGCCCAGGATATCGGTAAGGATCACAGCTTGATCGCCTTCCTTGATCAGCCCCATGGCGATCCCTGCCACTGGTTCGCTAATCGGCACGCCTGTATCCATCAAAGCGAGAGTTGAACCGCACACTGAAGCCATCGAACTGGAGCCGTTCGATGAGAGCACTTCAGAGACAAGGCGCATCGTGTAAGGGAACTCTTCCTGCGGAGGAATTACGGGCAGTAAAGCGCGTTCGGCTAAAGAGCCATGCCCGATCTCCCTTCGGGAGGCGCCGCGTAAGAACTTGGTTTCCCCAACCGAGAAGGGCGGGAAATTGTAATGGTGCATATATCGCTTCTCATTCCTCGGGGATAGACCATCAAGCTCCTGCCGCTCACGCGGAGTGCCGACCGTAGCCAGCGTTAACACCTGTGTCTCCCCTCGAGTGAACAACCCAGAGCCGTGAGTTCGCGGGCTGAAATCTACCTCAGCATGAATCTCGCGAATATCCTTTGGACCACGACCGTCCGTTCGAGTCTTTGTCTCGAGAATAAGCGATCGCACGGCAGCCTTGTGTACTTTTTCAAAAGCTTCACGGACGTTGGCGACGTCCCAATCTTCCTCATCCGCGAACGCTTCCAAGGCTTCGTCTCGCAATGCGTTCAAAGCCTCGGTTTGCTCCGCTTTCTTTCTAGGTTTACTGACGAGTTCCTGAACACGCCCTTCGAGCCATT
>Ga0315553_10000672_pt1 | contig 29748 bp, 23 predicted proteins | sample SalMarSW160140MG_FD_203099 | JGI IMG/M metagenome (GOLD analysis project Ga0315553, IMG submission 203099) | Salt marsh sediment microbial communities from the Plum Island Ecosystem LTER, Massachusetts, United States - Salt Marsh Sediment SW1601-40 ... | reverse complement strand
CCACATCCCGACCCTCGCCGTGCAGAGCGACTACGCACGCTTCCTCGAGCGACCCGAGCTCCTCGATGATCCGTTGTTGACCGCCGTGGTGGACGAGACCGTCCTCGAGGCCTACCGGACCCCGCCCACGGAGGGCGACCGCATGGCGCGCTGGGCCGCCCGGCAGCGGGCCAACTCGGCCGGGGATCTCGAGGCGGTCGTGCGGCTGGCGGCGGCCGGGGTGCCGATGCTCACCGGCACCGACGCCGGCAACCCGGCCGTCTTCCAGGGCTACTCGGTGCACCGCGAGCTGGCGCTCCTCGTGGCGGCGGGGCTGTCGCCATGGGAGGCGCTCGCCGCCTCGACCACGACCGCGGGCCGCTTCCTCGGACGCCGGTGGGGGATGGAGATCGGAGACGAGGCGACGTTCGTGCTGCTCGACGCCTCGCCCATCGACGACATCCGGAACACGACCCGGATCCACGCCGTGGTCCAGAAGGGCGTGGTCGTCGATCGCGAGGCGCTGCTCCCCGACTGAGCGCCACACCGTGCAGCGGCCGGGGCCGCGCTTTCGGAACCCGGCGACACCCGCCACCTTGAGGGCACTTCGTGCCGGCCGGCCGGCCGCCTCCCGCGTGGATCGACCGGGCCCCGGGACGCGCCGCGTACCACCAGCGAGGCCATGTCCGACAGCCAGGACCGAAGGGAGTTCCTCAAGCGCTCCGCGGCGGCGGTGTCGGCCGCCGCGCTCGGGGTCGGCGCCGGCGCGCGGCGTTTGCCGCCGGAAGAGCCCCCACGGGACGGCCGCGCACTCCCGGGCGACGTGTTGCGCGGCGTGGCCGGCGTCGTCCTCCCCTCTGAGCTTGGAGCGGACGGCATCGAGCGCATCGCCCGCGGCTTCGAGGACTGGGTGGCCGGCTACACGCCGGTCACCGAGCAGGTGCACGGCTACGGCTCGCAGGAGATCCGTTACGGCCCGCCCGATCCCGCGCCGCGCTGGACGGCTCAGCTCGAGGCGCTCGACCGCGAGGCGCGCGCGCGTCACGGCGACGCGTTCGCCGATCTCGACCCGGCCGCGCGGCGCACCCTGATCGAGGGCGCGCTCGCCGACACATCCGACCGCGGGCTTCCCGATCGGCCCGGCGCGCTTGCCGCCGAGCACGTCGCGGTGGGGCTCCTCGGGTACTTCTACGGGTCGCCGGAGGCGACGAACCTGTGCTATCGACGCCGCATCGACCCCTCGCGCTGCCGGCCCCTGTCCGCTTCGCCGCAGGTTCCTCCGGCGATCGCGACGCAGGACGGCGGGGGAGGCGACCGCGGATCGATCGATGGACCGTCCGCGCGCCGGCCGACTCGCCATGACCCCGCCACGGCTCCGGTGCGCGGGCTGGACCCCGGGAGCTGAGCGTGCCGCGCGTCGTAGAGACCGATGTATGCATCATCGGGGCCGGGATCACGGCGGCCATGCTCGCCGAGAAGCTCTCCGACGAGCGCGACCTCGACATCACGGTGGTCGAGGCGGGGAGCCGTCCGATCCCCCTGGGCGAGCGCGCGCGGCTCCGCGAGCGCTACCTGGCGTACGGCGACAACCCGTGGCCCGGTGACCACATCGATGGCTTCTCGGTGATCGGGCGCCCGCACGGCTTCTCGCCCTCGCACACGGTGGGCGGACTCGCGATGCACTGGGGCGCGGTCACGCCCCGATTCACGCCGGAGGACTTCCGCGTCCGGTCGCTGTTCGGGATCGGGGATGACTGGCCACTCGAGTACGAGGACCTCGACCCGGCCTACCAGGAGGCCGAGACCCGCATGGGCGTGGCCGGCGATCCGGGACCCGCGCATCTGGACGCGCGCTCGGGACCATACCCCATGCCGGGCATCCCCCTCACCTGGAACCTCCTCAGGCTCAAGGAGTGGGGGGAGGCGTCGGGCGTGCCGTTCTGGGGCATGCCGTCGGCGAAGAACAGCCGGCCCTACGGGGGACGCGCCGCCTGCTGTCGCAACGAGACCTGCTGGCCCGTGTGCCCGGTGGGGGCGAAGTACTCGCCCGAGTTCACCTTCGACGCGCTGGAGCGCGCGGGCCGGGTGGATCTCCTCACCTCCACCCTCGTCCGCAGGCTGAGGCTCGAGCCGGGCAGCGGGCGGGTCGAACGAGCCGAGGCCGTCGACCGGACGGCGCCGGAGGAGCCGGTGGAGATCCGGGCGCCGGTGTTCGTGGTCGCGGCCGGGTACGTGTGGAGCTCCCACCTCCTGCTCGTGTCGGCCGACTCGAGCCACCCCGAGGGTCTCGCGAACGGCTCGGGGCTCGTGGGTCGGTATCTGACCGGACACCGCGGCGTGAACGCGTTCGTGGACGTCCCGTTCGAGGTGTACCCGGGGATGAACGGACAGCACAGCCTCCTGTCCACCCACTTCATGCGCCCCGAGCCCGGAGGGCGCTACCTGAGACACGACTTCCGGATCTGGGAATCGGCCGTGGGCAAGGCGCCACGGCTGCGCGACGAGGCGGGCGACCTGCTGCTCGGCGACGACATCCTGGCCGATTGGCGCGGGCGGACGCGGGGCCGCGGGACGGCCCGGCTGCGCGGCTACTACGACGTGGTCCCTGGTCCGGACAGTCGGCTGACCCTGCACCCCATGCAGAAGAACGTGTTCGGCGACCCCGTGCCGAGCGTGTCGTTCGCCGACGCGGAGTCCTCGGCGGCGCTCCGTGCCCACTCGGAAGAGACGATCGCCACGCGCTTCCGCGACACGGCGCGGGCCGGTGGGGGGCGCGTCCTGTCCGTGCGTCCCGGCGACGCCCAGGAGCACCCGGGGGGCGGCTGCCGGATGGGCGACGACCCGTCGTCGAGCGTCGTCGATTCGTTCGGGCGCACGCACGAGCACGAGAACCTGTTCGTGGTCGGGGCGCCCACGTTCGTCAGCGCCGGGTGCACGAACGGCACGCTGACCATGGCCGCGCTCGGGATCCGGGCGGCGGCCGAGGTGGGGAAGGAGTTCCCGTAGCGGAGCGCCCGGTGAGCTTCCTCTCACGATTCCGCAACGGCCGCCGCCGGCCACGCGCATGGCACTGCACACCACTCGAGGAGCGATGATGAACCGCCATCCGCCCATCCATCTCGTGAGCCTCGTCGCGTTCGGCCTCGCCGCCTGCGGGACCCCTGCCGGGGACGGGGGGGGCGCCGGCGCCACGGCCACGGGCGCGACCGCGGTGACCTCGGACTCCGCGGGGACCCTCATCCTGCGTCCCGACCGCATCATCGACGGTCGCGGCGAGGTGTGGACCGGCCGCGAGGTCGTGGTACGGGACGGCCGCATCGTCGCCTTGGCCGAGAGCGGCTCCACACCGGCGGGCCTCGTGTACGACCTCGCCGGGACGACGCTCCTCCCGGGGCTCATCGACACGCACGTCCACCTCGGGTGGCACTTCGACCGCGAGACGGGTCGCATCCACAGCGGCGAGTCGACCGACGGGCCGCAGGACCAGGCCCTGTACGCCGCCGGCAACGCGTGGGCCATGCTCCGGAGCGGGGTCACGACCGTCCAGAGCGTGGGCGGACCCGAGGACGTCCCCGTCCGGGACGCGATCGCCGGCGGGACGATTCCGGGGCCGCGCGTCCTCACATCGATCCGCCCGATCACCGCCGGGTCGGGCACCCCAGAGGAGATCCGCGCGCAGGTGGACGAGCTGGCGGCGGCCGGGGCGGACCTGATCAAGATCTTCGCCTCGGCGAGCATCCGGGACGGCGGCGCCCCCACCCTCAGCCAGGAGCAGCTCGACGCTGCCTGCGGCCAGGCCGCCGAGCACGGGTTGCGCACCCTGGTGCACGCGCACGGGCCCGAGAGCGCCCGGCGCTCGGCGCTCGCCGGCTGCTCGCAGGTCGAGCACGGGGCGCTCCTCGACCGCGAGACGCTCGAGCTGCTCGCCGAGCGCGGGCTGTACTTCGATCCGCACATCCACCTCGTGTTCCAGAACTACTTCGACAACCGCGAGCGCTACATCGGGGTGGGGAACTACACGGAGGAGGGCTTCCGGCAGATGGAGGAGGCGGTGCCGACGGCGCTGGCGGCGTTCCGCGAAGCGCTGACCGTGCCGGATCTCCACATCGTGTTCGGCACCGACGCGGTCGCCGGTGCGCACGGCCACAACTGGCGCGAGCTCGCGCACCGGGTCACCGACGGCGGCCAGGACCCGATGGAGGCGCTCGTGTCCGCGACCAGCCTCGCGGCGCGCTCCATCGGTCTCGAGGACGAGATCGGGGCCGTGGCCGACGGTCTCCAGGCCGATCTCATCGCGGTGCGCGGCGACCCCGTGGCCGACATCGGGGCGCTCGAGGACATCGCGCTCGTGATGAAGGGCGGGACGGTGTACCGGTACGAGCCCGGCGGACGCTGACGGCGCAGGGCGCCTCCGGGACCAGCTCGCCGCTTCGGCGAGGCGGAGGAGGGGTCTCCGAACGGCCGAACCCGTCACGTCGTGAGGGGTACTCCACCCTCATGACGAATCGAGATCTGTCCCACGCGGCCTGGGCCCTCGGTCTCACCCTCGCGGTGGGCATCGCGGGCGCCGGCCTGCTGGTGGGCCGCTCGCTTGCCGTGATGCGGACCGCCGACCGGCACGTCACCGTGCGCGGCTTCTCCGAGCGTGAGGTGCCGGCCGATCTCGCGCTGTGGCCCATCGTGTTCAACGCCACCGGCGACGACCTCACGGCCGTTCAGGCGGAGCTCGACCGCGACGAGGCCACCGTGCGCGCCTTCCTCGCCGAGCAGGGCTTCGCCGCGGACGACATCAGCGTCTCGATCCCCCGGGTCACCGACCTCCAGGCGTACGGCAACCGCCAGCAGGGGAGCGAGCGCTACATGGCCGAGGTGACCGTGACGCTCCGCTCCTCCGACGTCGAGCGGGTGCGCACGGCGATGCAGACCTCCGGTGTGCTCGTGCGGGAGGGGGTGGCCGTGCTCCGGAGCTACGAGTACAACCCGCAGTTCCTGTTCACGCGGCTCGAGGCCATCAAGCCCGAGATGATCGCCGAGGCGACCCGGGACGCGCGCCGGGCCGCGGAGCAGTTCGCGCACGACTCCGGGAGCCGCGTGGGCGCGATCCGCTCCGCGCAGCAGGGGTACTTCTCGGTGGAGGACCGCGACGCGTTCTCGCCCGAGTACAAGCGGGTGCGGGTGGTGACGACGGTCGAGTACTTCCTCGACGGCGGCCGCTAGGATCCGATTCGAGGGCGGGCGCGCCGCGAGGACACGGGGCCCCTCGATCCGCCGGTCATCGGTCAGTTCCAGACCAGCCCGAAGCCCACCTGGAAGAACTCGAACGTCCCCTCGACGGTGGTCACCGTCCAGTTCGCGAACGGCACGATCGACAGGCTGCCCGACTCGCCGAGGTCCACGTCGTAGCCCAGACCGATGAGGAACGCCCCTCCCTCGTCGGAAGTCGAGATCGAGAACCCCTCCACCTCCGCCTCGACCTCGACCGAGGCGCCGCCCACACCTCCCTGGATGAAGAAGTCGCCCTCGCCCGGAAACATCTGCGCGACGAACAGGCCCGAGCCCGCCCGGAGCGTGGCGCCGTTCTCCTCCCGATAGAACCAGCCCGCCCCACCGCCGATTCGGATGGTGGGGGACGGGGTCCCACCGATCATGGCGATTCCCGAGAAGCCGGCCAGGCGGTCGTCGCAGCCGTCCAGACAGCCGAGGCTCCCGTAGCCGAGCCCGAACCCGCCCCACAGACCGCGGCGCGCCGTCCCCTGTGCGGCCAGCGGCGCGGCGGTGAGCAGGGTGAACAGCACGATCGGTAGCGCACGCTTCATCCGGTCCTCCTCGATGTCGAGTGACCCCGCTCCGTAACCCGCGGGCGGCGTTCGACTTGCAAGGGCCGTACCTTGCCGGACGACATGGCGGTCCGGACGGCCCGGAGCCGCCCGCCCCAAGCCCGCGACACCGGGCAGTCCGAGCTGCGCGCCCGCACGACGGGGGTCGTCGCGCCTCGTCGCCCGGGCATGGAAATCGCACGTGCGTCGAGCGTTCCGCGGGCCGAGCCCCCGCCGACGCCGCGCTCCCGGGAAGGCGATCTTGTCGACACAGATTCTGATGGCCTTCTCGATCGCGGCGGTCGTCCTCGCGCTGCTCATCTCCGAACGACTCCCCCCCGAGGTGACCGCGCTGCTCGCGATCGTCGCGCTGGTGATCACCGGGATCCTCGAGCCCGCGGAAGCCTTCGCCTCCCTGGGAAGCCCGGTGATCGTGATGATCGGCGGCGTGATGCTCCTCACCGGGGCCCTGGTCCATAACGGGGTCCCGCAGCTTATCGTGCGCGCCGTCCGCCGTCTGCCGCGCCGCGGGGAGACCGGGGCCCGTACGGTGCTCGCGCTCGCCGTGTCGGCGGTGTCGGCATTCATCAACAACGTGGCCGCCACGGCCATGTTCATCCCGGTCGCCGAGGGGCTGGCGGGGGTGTTCCGGGGAGATCGGCGGGCGTATCTGATGCCGGTCGCCTTCGCCTCGATGGCGGGAGGGCTGTGCACGCTGGTCGGCACCTCCACGAACGTCGCGGTCGCGGGGCGCCTCCCCGATCTGGGTCTCGCGCCGCTCGGCTTCTTCGAGCTGACACCGGTGGGGCTCGCGGTGGTCGCGGTCGCCACCGCGTATCTCGTCCTCGCTCCACGCTGGCTCGGCTGGGTGCGCGAGGAGGACGAGGAGGAGGGCGCCGATCTGCGGGAGTTCCTGTTCGAGGTGCACATCCTCGCCGGATCGCCGCTCGCCGACCGGACGCTGGCCGAGTCCGAGCCGGCGCGGAGGCTGGGGCTCACGGTCCTCGCCATCCGGCGTGGCCCCGAGACCATCCAGACGCCGGGTCCGTCCGAGACCGTGCTGCGCGGCGACCTGCTGCTGGTCAAGAGCCGCTCCGAGCGCATCTCCCAGCTGCGGGAGATGCCCGGCTTTCGGGTCGTGTCCATGCCCCCGCGGCGCGACACGCCCCTGTTCGGGGACGGTCCCCGGCTGATCGAGGCCACGGTGTCGTGGAACTCCCCCCTCATCGGGCGAACCGTGGAGGAGATCGACTTCCGTCACCAGTTCGGCGTCAGCGTGCTCGCCATCCACCGGCGGGACACGCTGCTCGCCGAGCGGGTCGCGCACATCCCACTCGAAGCGGGTGATGTGCTGCTCGTATTCGGTCGGCGGGAGATGACCGCGCGCCTCGGTGAGGGAGGGATGCGCCTCCTCGTATCCGACGTCGTGGCTCCCGGCCTGGAGCGCCCCGGCAAGGCGGCGTGGGGGATGGCCATCTTCCTGGCCGCCGTCGTGAGTGTCGTGACGGGCGTGCTCGACAGCGCGACCGCGTTCCTGGCCGGGGGCGCGCTCGTGGTGGCCGGCGACATCGTGCCCCGCGGCCAGGTGCCCCGCTACGTGAACATGCGCTTCCTGATCCTCATCGCGGGGCTCCTCGCGCTGAGCCGCGGGCTGGAGACTTCCGGGGCCGCCGCCGCCCTCGCGGAGCTCGCCATCCGGACCCTGGGCGCGGACCCGTACCGGCAGCTGGCCGCCGTGTTCGCGCTCACCGTCCTCCTGACCCAGCCGCTCAACAACGCGGCGGCCGCGCTGCTCGTGCTCCCGCTCGCCGTCGCCGCGGCGGCCACGCTGGGCGTGGATCCGCGCCCGTACGCGATGGCCGTCACGGTGGCCGCGTCCTGCTCGTTCCTGACGCCGTTCGAGCCCGCCTGTCTGCTCGTGTACGGCACCGGGCACTACCGCTTCCGGGACTTCGCCCGGCTCGGCGCCCCGCTCACGCTGGCGGTGTTCGCGATCGTGATGCTGCTCGTCCCGAGACTGTGGCCGTTCTGAGCGGGCGACCCATCGGAGCCCCCGACGGGGTGGGCCCGCTCAGCCGCGAGCCCGGTACAGGGTGACGCGCGTGTCGCCGAAGTCGAGCCGCCGCCCCCGCCCGGGTGGCTTCCGCTCCGCTCCGTGCTCCACACCGAGGATCCGGCTGAACGGAACGTCGAGCCAGCGTCGCACGACGCGCTCGAGCTTGGCCGACCCGTACGGCGGATCCGCGAACGCGATGTCGTAGGCGCCCGCTGGCAGCGCCTCCACGAACGGGATCGCGTCCCGCTTGTAGATCCGGGCGCGCTTCCCGAGACGGAACGCCGCCACGTTGGCCTTGAGGGCGTGGAGGCTTCCCTGGCCGTCCTCCACGAAATCCGCCGAGCGCGCTCCGCGCGACAGGGCCTCCAGTCCCAGCGCGCCCGACCCGGCGAACAGGTCGAGGACGCGCGCCCCGTCGAGATCGGGCGCCAGCTCGGTCAGCCACCCGTCGCGTACGGCCTCCGCCGTCGGCCGGACTCGAGCCGCCGGCGAAGCCAGATCCCGCCCGGCCCACATGCCCGCCACGATCCGCACCTGTCGCCTCCGGGCGCCCGGGCCGGCTCAGCGGTCGCCGGCCCCCCGCTCGCGGATGCGGGCCACGACCTCGCGGGCGAGGTCGTTCGGGATGGGGATCGTGAGGTTGTACTGCGCGATCTTCCACGCCCCCCCCTCCCGCACGAGGACCCCGCTGCCGCGGGTTTCCCCGAGATTGGCGTTCTGGAGCCGCTCGTCGAACCACGCGGTGCTCCCGTCGGCCGACAGGTACACGTGCCGCTCGAGCGGTGTGTATGTCCACCCGCGCCCTTCCGAGAACGGGGCGCGCGCGTAGTCCATGAACTGCTCGCGATCCCAGCGCTCTGTGGCGTCGGTCCCGAGGAAGACGAACTCCGACGCGTACAGCCCGAAGTAGGCGTCGAAATCGGCCTCCGCGGCCGCCCGATGGAGCGCATCGAGCACCGACGCGACCTCGCGCTCCGCCCCCTGGGCGGTCGCCCCGGGCGGCGTCGCGGAGAGGAGCCCGGCGGCGAGCGCGAGCGGGAGCCAGGGGCAGCGGATCGAGGGTCGCATGCGGTCCTCCGTGCGGGGGTGGGTGGGTACGAGCCGATGTTACGCCGAGGCGAGGTGGACGACGAGCCCGGTCCCCGGCCAGCCGCGCGACGTCCCGGCGGAAGGGCGACACTTCCGAGGGGGAATCATCGTACGCCTCGAGGAGGTATCATGTCATCGGGCGTCACCAGGCATGGATGGGGCATGGCGAAGTCGATCGAGGACGCGCAGAAGCGACTGGCCGGCGAGCTCATGAGCCGGCGTGGAGTCTCGGGGGTCGGGATCGGATCCCACGCCGGGCGCCCGTGTCTCAACGTGTACGCGTCCGGCGGCGCCGCCGGAAAGATCCCGAAGCGCTTCGATGGTCACCCCGTGCGGGTGATCGAGAGCGGCCCGTTCCGGGCCCTCGACGACCGCGACGGGCGCCGCCCCGGCGAGGGAGTTGACCGATGAACCCGAGGCGGAACCTGATCCTGGCCCTCGTCCTGGCGGCCGCCGCGTGGGCCGTGATGCGCTGGCTGGGGCAGCCCGGTCTCGACCAGCGCCTGGCCGAGCGCGTGGGTCTCCGGGAACGACCGGGAGAGCTCCTCGCCGACATCATGGGCGTCCAGGCTCTCAACACCGAGCGGCTCCTGAGCCTCGAGGGCGCCCAGGCCCTCGGGATCGGGTGGACCGCGGACGGACGCCCGGCGCTCAAGCTGTACGTGGCACCCGGCTCTCCCCGGGTCGCCGTCCAGCGCGTCGACGGGTTCCCCCTGGTGGTGGCGGAGGCGGGGCCGTTCGTGGCCCTCGGGCCGCCGACGGCCTCCCAGGATGTGGCGACGGCGGCGTCCGGGGATGGGGTCCTGCGCACCGGCCGCTTCGATCGTCCCGTCCCCATGGGCATCTCGACCGGCCACACGCGCTCGACCGCCGGCACGATCGGCGCCGTGGTCACGGACGGGGTCGACCGCTTCGCCCTGTCCAACTGGCACGTGTACGTCCCGGGCGGCGAAGGCCGGATCGGTGACGTGCTCCTCCAGCCGGGCCCCGTGGACGGCGGAGCTGCTCCGGCCGACCAGATCGGCACCCTGGCCGACTTCGAGCCCGTGGTCCTGTCGCCGTTCGCCGACAACCGCATCGACGCCGCCCTGGCGCGCACCGACGACGTGCTCGCCCGGACGCCCGAGGATGGGTACGGCTCGCCGCGCACGCGCACCCTGCGGGCCCGCCCCGGCCTCGGGGTCCAGAAGTACGGGCGCACGACCGGGCTCACCCGGGGGCGCGTCGAGGCGATCAACACGTCGATCAACGTGAGCTACGGGTCGGCGGGCGCGCAGGTGGCCCGCTTCAACGGCCAGATCATCGTGTGCTGCGGGTTCAGCGCGGGTGGCGACTCGGGATCGCTCATCGTCGCGCACGACGTGGGCGAGGAGGGAGAGGCCGGGGCCGACGATCGCCGGCCGGTCGCGCTCCTGTTCGCGGGCGACGGCACGCGCACGATCGCCAACCCCATCGACCCGGTTCTCGCGCGGTTCGGGGTCACGATCGTGGGTGACGACCGCGACTGATCCGGCCCGGGGCCCCGCCGTCCATCGGATCGGCTGCTCGACTCGATCATCGACCGGGGCCGGCCGCCATCTCGCGCCGGGGCTTAGAAGCTCTTCGTGAGGCGGGTATACACCTGCTCGGTCTCGAGATCGGCGCCGCGACGCGCGAAGCCGCTCACGCGATAGTCCCACCCACCGCTCGCCCGGAAGGCGATCGACAGCTGGAGCCCGTGCGAGGTGATCGGCACCGCGGAGCGGTCGCTGCGGTCGAACCGGTACGCCAGGTCGGCGCGCACCGGCCCGAAGCTCCGTGACAGGCCCGCCGAGCCCGACACGACGCGGTTTCCGAGCTCGTCCTCCCAGTAGAACCCGGAGAGCTGGAGCCCCGTGGCGCCGGGGAGGGCGCGCGGCATGACGGCGTAGCCCGCGTAGGTGCGGCTGTCGCGCTGCTGGCGGTCGCGCGAGAACGTCACGTCGCCGCCGATGGAGCCGGCGGCGACGAGGACCGACAGGCCCCCGCCCGCCCGGTCGCGGGGCTCCCCGATGCGGGGGCCGGCCCGCAGCGGGTCGAGGTTCGGATCGAAGGCCACGTCGAGCGGCGCGCGCAGCCGGGAGGCGACCCCGCGGAGCTGGAGCCGGCCGGCCCGCACGGTGGCGCCGGCCGTGAGCCGGGAGATCACCCAGCGGTCCGCGGTATCGCGCTCGGCCTCGGCGGTGGCCCACAGACCGATCGCTCCGGCCCACACCCGCTGCGAGAGCGCCCCCACCGTACGCGGCGGGCCGCCGCCGCGGGGCTCGAGCCGCGTACCCGCCAGCGCGGCCGCATACCGCGTCCGGCCGCGACCCGCGTTCACGTCGAGGAACCCGCCGTACTTGAGCAGGTCCTGCTCGAGCCCCTCCTCGGTGAGCGACGGCGCGTAGCCGGCCGATCCCCCGACGCCCACGGTCCGGCTTCCGAAGCGGATGAGCCCCCCGTCCCAATAGTCGGCGAACGGCTCGTACGGGTGGAGGAAGCGGCCCGCCATGAAGCGGACCGGCGCGCGCGCGGGCTCCGCCTCCACGTAGGCCTGATACACCTGCACCCGGCTCTCGTCGAGCGGCCGGCGGCTGTCACGCTCCCGGTGATAGGCCCGCAGGCTGGCGGACGCCCGCACCCCTCCCGGCAGCCCGCCCAGCGTGGCGCGCAGACGGGCGCCCGGCGTCGCGAAAGTGCGCTCGATCGTGCCGTCCACCGGCCCCGTGTAGTGCGAGGCGGAGCGGCGGAGATCCGACTCGAGCGCCAGCACGCCGCTCAGCCGCGGGCCCGAGATCGTCGCCCCGGCGCGGGCCGCGAGGGTGGCCGCGGCGGCGTCCCCCTTCGCGCCGGCACCGGCCGTATCGGCCCGCGCGATGCGCGCGCTACCCGGGACCGCGAGAAGGAGCGTCTCCCCGCGCGTGATCGGGAACGGATCTCCGTCGTAGCGGGCCAGCGCCCGCGCCCCTGCCAGCTCGAGCACCTCGAGCGCGCCTGCCGGCGGCTCGTCGAGACCACGGGTGGCGGCGACCACGGCGCCCGGAGGCAGCGGGGGCGCGGAGTCGAAGGAAAGATAGATGGTCGAACCGGCGAGACCGGTCACGCGGGCGCGCAGCACTCCGGTCGGCAGCACCTCCGCGGAGGTCGAGTCGACGGCGGGGGCGGCCCTCTCCGATTCCTGCGCCACCAGCCGGGCCACTGGCGGACGAATCGCCGGCGCGGCGGCGAGGAGAACTGCGAGCGCCGCGCGGGCGCGAATCGCGCGGACGATCGTGGGCACACGGCCCGCCCGGGCGCTCATCGCTCCCCCCCGGCGCCCGGCGGCACGAGCGTCCGGTTGAACCACGCCACCGTGTTGTGGCACTCGAGACATTCGGTGGAGTAGCCGAGCCCCACGTGGTCCACGGCGGTGGAGCTCTCGTAGTCCGGCCGGTGGCAGGAGTAGCAGGCCGTGTCGAGCGCGTCGAAGCGAGCGCGCCGATCGTCGAGGTGGCAGCTCTCGCAGTGGAGCAGCATGTGCGAGCCGGTGAGCGGGAAGCTCGTCCGCGCGTGCACAGTGCTCGCCGTGCGGGCCTCGAAGCCGTCCGTGTCGTGACACGAGACGCAGTCGGTCCCCAGCACCCCCTGGTGGACGTCGGCGTGACAGCTCGCGCAGTCCCCCTCCGCGATGTCCGGCGCGTCGAACCGCAGGTCGAGGTGGCAGGCGGCGCAGCGCGCCCCGGCGTGGGCCCCGGTGAGCGCGAACCCGCCGGCCGCGTGGTCGAAGCGCACCCGGGACGGCTCCACGCTCCACCCGGAGGCGTCGTGACACGCGACGCAGTCGAGCTCCACGGACAGTGGACCGTGGGGCGAGACGTAGGTGGCGACGTCGCCCCGCGCCGGGGCGGTCGCGCCGCCGGGAGCCTGAGCACGTGCGGCGCGCGGCGCCGCCGCGAGTCCGATCACCATGAGCGCTCCGAGGGCCGACCGGGACCATGGACGGCGCCGTCCCGGAGCTGTCGCACGACGTTCCGTGAGCCGCTTCATGACTCATCTCCCGCGCCGAAATCGGCGTGACACGATCGGCACTCGCTGGACAGGGGGCGGTAGCGGACCACGCGCTCGTCCCCGAGCCCCTCGCTCGCGTGACAGGCGGCGCAGGGCGCGTCTTCGTGCTCGCCATCCAGCGGGAAGCGCGTGGCGGCGTGGTCGAACGCCGCGATCGCGAATTCCGCGCGCGTGTCGTGACACTCGGCGCAGCCGCGCCCGCCGAACTGTCCCGCGTGGGGATCGTCTGCGACGTGGCAGTCCGCGCAGGCGAGATCGCCGAGCCGCACGACGAAGGGCGCGTCGTCGCCCTCCCGGCGGTGGCAGTCCTCACACGGGACGACCCGGTGCACGCCGGTGAGCGGGAGCGCGGACGACCCGTGCCGGAACACGTCGAAGCCGGACGGACGCCACCCGGCTTCGGTGTGACAGCTCGCGCACGCGCCGTCGCTGGCCACGTTGCCGAACACGCCGTCGTGGTAGTCCACATGGCACGACGAGCACGCGTCGGCCGCGGGCCGCGGGTACGACGACAGGCGGCGGCCGGATTCGAACGCCAGATGGATGGCCGGGTCGTCGTCGGCGCGGGCCTCGTGGCACGCCGCGCAGGGCGCGCTCGCGTGGAGACCGGCGAGCGCGAACCCCGTGGAGGCGTGGTCGAAGTCGCCTTCGAAGCGCGTGCGCGGGATGCGGCGCCAGCCGGCGGTCGAGTGGCAGTCCGAGCACGAGGGGCCCATGTCGCCCCGGTGGGCGTCACGGTGACAGCCGGCGCAGCTCGCGTGGGCGACCGGCCGATACACGACTCGCTCGGCCGGCGGCGTCGAGGCGGCCGCGGTCCCGGTTCCGGCAGCCTCGCCCGAGGCGATGGCTTCGCGCCGGTGGCAGTCGGCGCACTCCACCCCGGCATGGCGGCCGGTGAGCGGGTAGTCCGTCAGGGCGTGATCGAAGCGCTCCGCGGGGGCCCAGCCGCGCTCGCCGTGGCAGGCCGCGCATTCCCGGCCGGCGAACTGCTCGCCGTGCGGGTCCTTCGTGTCGTGGCACGCCGCACAGCTCGGCAGGAGACCCAGGTACGTGCGACTCAGGGCTCCGTAGCGACCCTTGAACAGCCGCACCTCGCGATCGCGGACGGTGAGCGTGTTGTGACACCCCGCGCAGTCGAGATCCGAGTGTGCCCCCGCGAGGGGGTAGCCCGTGGCGGCATGGTCGAACCCGGCCGCCTCGAAGACGACCGGACGCGCGTCCTCGCCGCGGTGCTCCCGGTGGCACGAGGCGCAGTCCTCGGTCCGCGTGGCGTGATACCCGGTACCGCGCTCGATCCGGCCGGCGAGGGGCGCGTGGCACGCCAGACAGCGGGCGTCCGAGATCCCGCGCCTCCCGAGCTCGTGGCAGCGGCTGCAGTCGTCGCTCCAGTCCGAATGCGCCACGCTGAGCGGTCCCGGGGAGGTGACCTGGGCGCGCACTTCCGCGGGGGCCCCCGGGCTCCCGGGAGCCAGCGCGAGGAGGGCGCAGAGCGCCACCCACCGGCCGGTGGCGGACGTCCGATCCATGCCCGTGCGGGGGGCAAGATGCGATCCCCGGGTGGCCGTTCGGGTCGGGTGCGACGCCCTCTGGCATTCTGCGTGGCGGGCGCCGGAGGGACGCGTGGGCCCGGTGGGTCGGGGGCGTCGTCGCAACTTCCCGGACCGCGACCGGTTGCGCCGACCCGACGCCGTCCGGGGAACCGATCCCGGGGAGGACGGATCTCCGGCATGGAACCGAGCTGCGGGGGGCGGAGGGCGCGCTCGCAGAGGCCCGCCCCGCAAAGCTTGCGCAGCCCGAAAAAACTTCAGGGCCGACGGACCGCCCGCGGCGCCGGGCGAGGACGGCTCGCCACCCGCCGGCGCCCCGAATAGCTTGGCCGACCATGCGACGCGCGCGGTCCCACTACATCCCCCGCACCCGCGACGGCCGGATCGCCGTGTCGGCGTTCCTCGTCCTGTTCGCGTTCACGCAACCGCCGCTCGTCTACTTGCTCGCGAACCGGATCGAGCCCCGGGTCGCCGGCCTCCCGTTCCTGTACGTCTACCTGCTCGTCCTGTACGTCGCGCTCATCGGGGTGCTGGTGTGGGCCCGGCGCCGCGGTCTGTGAGACCCCGAGCGTGACGACCGGACCGCGACGCGCGCCGGTTGTCGCGTGCTGTCCGGGGCCCTGAGCGATGGAGCCATGGGTCGTCTCCACCAGTCTCATCTTCGTCTACCTGCTCGTGACCATCGTCATCGGCGCGGTGGCGAACCGCCGCATGTCGGTGGACCTCGAGGACTTCCTCCTGTACGGCCGCCGGGCCGGGTTCGTCGTTCTCTACCTCACGGTGTGCGCGACGTACCACTCCGCGTTCGCCTTTCTCGGCTCGGGCGGGTTCTTCTACACGCACGGGATCGGGTTCTGGGCCGCGGGCGCGTGGACCGTGCTCGTGGGGGCGATCACCTACGTGCTCGGGAGCCGGATCTGGGCGCTGGGGAAGGTGTTCGGCTACATCACGCCCGCCGACATGCTGGCCGACTTCTACGAGTCCGACGCGGTCCGCATCGTGACCGCGGTCGTCTCCGTGCTGTTCACCATCCTCTACATCCAGGTCCAGGCCCAGGGGCTCGGTTACATCCTCTCGGTGGCCTCGGGCGACCGGATCTCCTTCGAGCTCGGCACGCTGATCCTGCTGGCGGTGGCGGCCGGCTACCTGATCGCCGGCGGGCTGCGAGCCGTGTACTGGACCGACGTCGTGCAGGGCGTCTGGATGTACCTCGCCGTGTGGATCGGGGCGCTGGTGCTCGCGTTCGAGCTCTTCGGCGGCCCGCTCGAGCTGTGGCGCCGCGTGGCCGCGGAGCGGCCCGACCTCCTCACGCTCCCCGGCCCGCAGGGCTTCTTCACGCCCGGGATGTGGTTCGGGATGGTGATCGTGCTGTCGTTCGGGATCGTGTTCCAGCCCCAGATCCTCATGCGGTACTACACGGCGGCGTCGGCGCGGACCATCAAATGGCTGGGCGCGACGACCCCCATCTACCTGATGTCGCTCTACATCCCGGCCGCGCTCGTGGGCCTCGGCGGAGCGCTGGCGATGCCCGACCTCGCGGTCCCCGACACGGTGTTCCCGGAGATGCTGTTCGCGTACGCGCCGGCCTGGCTCACGGGGCTGATCCTCGCCGGGGCGACGGCCGCCGCGATGTCGACGCTCGACTCGATCCTGCACTCGAACATGACGGTGCTCACGCGCGACGTGTACCAGCGCTACATCCGCCCCGGGCGGACCCCCGGCCACTACATCCTCGCCGGCCGGCTGTTCGTGGTCGGGCTGCTGGCCATCGGCTATCTGCTGTCGGTGGGCACGTTCCAGTTCCTCGTCATCCTCGTGACGCTCTCGGGGGCGGGCGCGCTCCAGCTCATGCCCGCCTTCCTGGGCGTGTGCTTCCCCGGGCGTCATCTCACCACCCGGGACGGCGTGCTGGCGGGGATCGGGGCCGGGCTCGTCGCGCTCTACCTCACGCTGGTCGTCCACCCGCACCCGCTCGGGCTGCACGGCGGCGTGTGGGGGCTCCTGGTCAACTTCGTCGTGACCGCCGTCGTGAGCCACGTCACGACCCCGCCGCGCGAGGAGACCGTGGCGCGCATCCACGGGGCGGTGGAGCGTTTCGTGTACGAGGGCGAGCCGGCCTGATCCGCGGTATCCACCCAGCGTTCCGTCGGTCGCCGGCGGCCGTCTCGATCCTCGACCCCTTGCCAATCGACAAGGAGCTCCGCAGTCTATTGTAGATTCACAAGGGGAACGGAGTCCGCATGTCGAATTCGGTCTTCCTGCACGGAGCGCTCGATCTCCTCATCCTGCGCGTCCTGCGCGCGGAGCCCATGCACGGGTGGGCGATCTCGCAGCGCATCCGGTCCGTGAGCCGCGACGTGCTGGAGGTGAACCAGGGGTCGCTCTACCCGGCGCTCCACCGGCTGGAGCGCCGGGGGTGGATCGCCGCCGAGTGGGGCACGTCGGAGAACAACCGGAGCGCCAAGTTCTACCGCCTGACGGCGGGGGGACGGCGCCAGCTCGACGAGCAGACCGCCGGGTGGCGCGAGTTCTCCGGCGCCGTCCACCGTGTCCTCCAGCACGCCTGACCGACCACCCCCGCCTCCGGAGCCACCATGGACGCGTTTCGACGAATCGGCCTCTTCCTCCGCGATCTGTTGGGCAGGCGGCGGCTCGATCGGGAGGTGGACCGCGAATTCGAGTTCCACCTCGAGATGGAGACCGAGCAGTACGTGCGCCGCGGGATGAGCCGCGAGCGCGCCGAGCGCCAAGCGAGACGGGCCTTCGGGAACCTCCGCCGTCACCGGCAGGCGACGCGCGACGCGCGGGGGTGGCGTGCGGTCGAGCGCACCGTAGTGGATGTCCGTCACGCATTGCGCGCCTTCCGGCGCCACCCGGGCTTCGCGATGACGGCGGTCCTCACGCTGGCGCTCGGGCTCGGCGCCACGACGGCGATCTTCAGCGTGGTGGACGGCGTCCTGCTCAGGCCGCTCCCCTATCCGGACGGCGACCGGATCGTGCGCGTGGGCTGGAGCTTCGGCGGGGGTGGGGGAATCGTGAGCGCCGTGTCGCCGCTCAAGTTCCGCCACGTGGCCGACAACGCCCGCGCGCTCGAGAGCGTCGCCACCCTGCGCTCGGCCTCGTTCGAGCTCGGCGAGGGAGCGGATGCGCCGCTCGTCGAGGGGCAGCGGGTGTCGCCCTCGTTCTTCCGCGCCATGGGCGTGCCGCCGGCGCGCGGGCGCGCGTTCACTCCCGAGGAGGCGGAGACTGGGGCATCGGTGGTCGTCCTGTCCGACCGGCTGTGGCGGGACCGGTTCGGCGCCGACCCCGGTCTCCCCGGCCGGACGATCGCGCTCGACGGCGCGCCGCACACGGTGATCGGCATCATGCCCGAGGGGTTCCGGCTGGTCGACCTGCCACACGCGGGCGACCTCTTCCTGCCCTTCCGGTTCGCGCCGGACGCCGAGCAGGATCGCGGGAACAACTACACGGCGATCGCGCGGCTGACGCCCGGGGCGACGCGCGCCACGGCGGAGGCGGAGCTCGGCGTCCTCACCGCGACCTTCCGTCAGGCGTACCCGGACCGGGCGGAGGAGGGGGAATCGTACGCCCTGAGCGGCTACCTCGAGCCATACGTGGGCGACCGGCTGCGCACGGCCCTGTGGGGCTTCCTCGCCGGGGCGGGCTTCGTCCTGCTCATCGCGTGTCTGAACGTGATCTCCCTCTTCCTCGCCCGCGCCCAGGTCCGCGAGCGCGAGTTCTCGCTGCGCGCGGTGCTGGGGGCTCCAGCTATCCGGCTCGTGCGGCAGATGCTCACCGAGAGCTTCGTGCTCGCCGCCACGGCGGCCGTCGTCGGCTCGCTGCTCGCCGCCGCGAGCCTGCGCGTGTTCCTGTCGCTCGTCCCGGCCGAGCTGCCGCGCGCCGACACGATCGGGATCGATCTCCGCGTGATCGGGTTCACGGCGGTCGTGGCGGCGGTCTCGGCGTTCGTGGCCGGTCTTCCGGCCGCGCTCCCGGCCGCCCGCGCGCGGCTCCTCGACGCCCTCGCCGGAGGGCGATCGGGAACGCAGGGCAGGCACCGGCGGCCGCTCGTGCGCCGCGCGCTGGTCGCCGGGCAGGTGGCGACCTCGTTCGTCCTCCTCTCGGGCGCCGCCGTTCTGTGCGCCAGCCTGTGGAACCTGATGGGGGTGGACCTCGGGTTCCGACCGGAGGGGCTGTACAGCGTGGAGCTCACCCGGGCGCGTCGGACGGCGCCGGGGGACGGCTGGGAGCTCCGCGCCGGGGAGATCGTGCGGGTCACCGGTGATCGGGGCTCGTCGACGACCGAGGCCGAGCCGGTGGAGACGAGACTCGCGCGCGAGCTTCTCCCCGCGATCGAGGCGCTCCCGGGGGTCCGCTCGGCCGCCGTGTCGGCGAGCGCACCGCTCGAGCGGGGGCTCAACGTGGTGGCCACGCTCGCCCACGGGGGCGAGGAGTATTCGTCCAACATCGAGCTCCGGGCGGTGAGCCCCGAGTACTTCGCCACGCTCCCGGTCCCCCTCGCATGGGGCCGGCCGTTCCAGGACACGGACGCGAAAGGCTCCGAGGCCATCGCGCTCGTCAACCGCGCTCTCGCCCGCCGCGTGGCGGAGGAGGCCCGTGGATCCACGCTCCTCATCGGCCGCTTCCGAGGGGAGGATCTGTGCGCCGAGTGTCCGCCGCGCCGCGTCGTGGGGGTGGTCGAGGACGTGCGCGAGATCTCGCCCGAGTCGGACGTGCGACCCACGGCGTACGTGCCGATCGCGCAGGTGGCGGGCCGGTACGGCCGCTACAGCCTGCCGCGCATCCTCGTGCGCACCGACGGGACGGCGCCGCCCCTGGACGCCATCCGGGCAGCGGCCACGGAGCTGGGGTTCGTGCGCGAGGTGCGGATCCACCCGGCCACCGAGCTCCGCGCCGCGACGCTCGCCGTGGACCGGTTCAACGCCGTGCTCATGGGCGCCTTCGCGATCGTCGCGGTGACCATCACCGCGGTCGGGCTGTTCGGGTTCCTGTCCTACATGGTGAACCTCCGGCGCCGCGAGGCCGGGGTCCGGCTCGCCATGGGCGCCACGCCGGGCGAGGTGGTCCGCGAGCTCACCGGGAGCGGGCTCGTGCCCGTGGGCACCGGGCTCGCGGCGGGGATCGCGCTCACCGTCGTGTTCTCCCGACTCCTGTCCGGCTTCCTGGCCAGCCAGCTGTTCGAGATCTCGGCCATCGACGTCCGAGTGCTGGGGGTGACCACGGGCGCGCTCGTCCTCGTGGCGCTCCTCGCGTCGCTCGTCCCGGCGAGGCGGGTGACCCGGGTCGATCCGGCGGGGCTTCTCCGGGACGACTGAGCGCGAGGCGCACCGCCTCGAGGAGCCCGCTCCGTCCCCAGGTGCCTCGGACCCGCCCTCCAGCTCGACGGTCGCGGCGCACGGACCCGAGCGCGTACAATCGTGGCTCGCATCGGTCTCACGGGAGCCGGACGCGAACGCTTCCCGACTTCCACCGAGCGCCGCCCGGCCACACCCGCGCGCGGGAGCCGTCCTTGATCGTCGGCGTCGACACGGGAGGCACGTTCACCGACCTCGTGGTCGTCGAGGGCGAGGAGATGCGGATCCACAAGATCCCCTCCACCCCCGACGACCCGGCCCGCGCCGTGCTCGACGGGCTCGCCGCCCTCCTCGGATCCGGGGCCCTCGGCGAGGCCCGCATGATCCACGGATCCACGGTCGCCACCAACGCTTTACTCGAACGTAAAGGGACGCGAACGGCGCTCGTCACGACCGCCGGGTTCGAGGACGTGATCGAGATCGGGCGCCAGGCGCGCCGGGCGATCTACGACCTCGCCGTGACGAAGCCGGAGCCGCTCGTCCCCCCCGAACGGCGGGTCGGCGTGCGCGAGCGCCTGGACGAGCGCGGCGCGGTGGTGGTCGCGCTCGAGGAGGAGGAGATCGCGCGCGTCGTGGACGCCGTCCGCGCCACGGGGGCCGGCGCCATCGCCATCTGCACCCTCCACTCGTACGCGAACCCCGAGCACGAGGCGCGGCTCGCTGCGTCGCTGCGGGGCGTTCCCGACGCGGGGGCGGGACAGGCCGCATCCCCCGTGTTCATCACCGCGTCGCACGAAGTCCTCCCCGAGTTCCGCGAGTACGAGCGCACGAGCACGACCGCCGTGAACGCCTTCGTGGGCCCGGTCATGTCCCGCTACCTGGGAAAGCTCGGCGAGCGGCTGGGGCCGGAGCGGGTGCGGATCATGGCGTCGAACGGCGGCGTGCTGCCGCTCGAGGCCGCCGGGCGCCTGGCGGTCCACACGATCCTCTCCGGACCGGCGGGCGGCGCGGTCGGGGGGTTCGAGGTCGGACGGCAGGCCGGCTACGACCACGTGATCACGTTCGACATGGGCGGCACTTCGACCGACGTGAGCCTGTGCGCGGGTGGGCTCTCCCGGACTTCCGAGGCCGAGATCGACGGGCTTCCGATCCGCGTCCCCGTGATCGACATCCACACCGTCGGGGCGGGCGGCGGGTCGATCGCCTCGCGCGACCCCGGCGGATCGCTCCGCGTCGGCCCCGAGAGCGCCGGCGCCGATCCGGGGCCCATCTGCTACGGCCGGGGGGGCCGGCGGGTCACGGTCACCGACGCCAACCTCTACCTGGGGCGGCTGTCGCCCGACCACTTCCTGGGCGGGGAGACGCGCCTCGAGGCGGAGGCCGTGGCGCCGCGGATCGAGGCTCTAGCCGCCGAGCTGGGGCTCGCCCCCGCCGAGCTCGCCGAGGGCGTGGTCCGCGTCGCGAACGCGACCATGGAACGCGCGATCCGCGTGATCTCGCTCGAGCGCGGCTTCGACCCCCGCGACTTCACGCTCGTGTGCTTCGGCGGGGCCGGCGGCCTCCACGCCGCGGATCTGGCGAAGGCGCTCGGGATCCCGCGTGTCCTGATCCCCGCCGGCGCCGGGACGCTGTCCGCGCTCGGGATGCTGCTGGCCGATCCCATCCGCGACTTCTCACGCACGCTGATGACCCCGACCGATGGGCTCGAGCCGGGGGCGCTCGACGCCACGTTCGGCGCGCTCGAGGAGCGGGGGCGGCGGGAGCTCACGGGCGAGGGGCTTCCAGAGGCGTCGTTCCGTTTCGAGCGCTTCGCCGACGTGCGCTACGTGGGGCAGGGGTTCGAGCTCGCGGTGCCCGCTGAATCGAATTCCGGCGGGACCCGGGCCGGTGCAGCGGCGGTCGCGGATGACACCGGGGGATCGGGGGCCGCGGGACCCCGCGCCGGGGATGCGCTCGCGGCGGCGTTTCACCGGCACCACGAGCGGCGCTTCGGCTACGCGGATCCCTCGCGTCCCACCGAGATCGTGACCATCCGCGTGCGGGCGACCGCGCTCACCGACAAGCCCCGGCTCAGGCCGCCGGAGCCCGCCGAGGCGGCCGTCGAGGATGCGATCCTCGGCCGGCACGAGGTCACCTACGGGGGCGAGACCCCGAGGGGGGTCCTGATCGACCGCGAGCGGCTGAGGCCCGGCCATGCGTTCGTGGGACCCGCCGTGGTAGTCGAGTACAGCACGACCACGCTGGTTCCGCCGGGCGCGCGGTGCGAGGTGGACGAGCGGGGCAACCTGGTGCTCGCGTGGGATCGAGTGCCCTGAACCCGGCGCGCCCTACTACGGACTCCGATCGGTCGCCACCACTCAGGCGGCGGTGAGGAGGATCGGGCCGCGCCGCGTGATCACTACGGTGTTCTCGTGGTGCGCGGCGACGCTGCCGTCGGCGGTGCGGATCGTCCAGCCGTCGGGGTCGGCGACCACGTCCGGCGAGCCGGCACTCACGAGCGGCTCGACCGCGAGCACGAGGCCTTCGGTAAGCACATCGCGTTGTCGCGGGTCGTAGTAGTTGGGCACCTCGGGCGGCTCGTGGATCGTCCGGCCGACGCCGTGACCGGTGAGTCCGCGGATGACCGAGAATCCGCGACGCCCGACCTCCGAGGAGACGGCGCGGCCGATCTCGCTCACCCGTAGACCGGGTCGCGCCGCGCGGATCGCCCGACGGAAGGCGGCCTCCGCGCACGACACGAGCCGCCGCGAGACCTGCGTGCCGCGCCCCACGATCACCGTGCGCGCCGCGTCGGCCACGTACCCGTCCTTCTCCACGGTCACGTCCAGCTTCACGACATCGCCTGGACGCAGCTCCCGCGTCCCCGGGACCCCGTGTACGATCTCGTCGTTCACGCTGATCAGCACGGTGCCGGGGAAGCCGTACATTAGCGCGGGGGCGGAGCGCGCCCCCGCGCGCTCGAACACCGCGGCCGCGACCCGGTCGAGCTCTCCGGTGCTCACGCCCGCATGTACCCGGGGCGCGAGAGCCGCGAGCGTGCGGCTCGCCACCCGTCCCGCCGCTTTCAGGCCGCGCCAGTCCGCGTCCGTCTCGATCGACATGTGGCCTCCTCAGCGGATGAACGGGCTTTTCAGCCGAACGTCCGATTGCACGGGGGATCCCGCGGAACCGGCGTCAGCCGCCGGAGACATTCCCGGCGTGCCCCCACGCCACTCTCGGCGGCCGATCGTGCGTGCCCGGGGCCGCCGCCCTCTAGTCCACCCGTAGCGCCCTGATCGGGTCGACCCGCGCGGCGCGGCGCGCCGGCAGCCAGCTCGCGGTCATGGTGGCGGCGAGCAGCACGACGGCCACCACGGCGAGGGTGATCGGATCGAGAACGCTCCCGCCGAGGAGGAAGCTTCCCAGCAGCCGGCCGACCGCGAGCGCGAGCGGGACGCCGACCAGGACGCCGGGGACCGCGAGCCTCAGCCCCTGCCGGAGCATGAGCCAGCCCACCTGACGCGCTCGGGCGCCGACAGCAAGGCGGATCCCGATCTCGCGGGTGCGCTGCGCGACCGCATACGCCAGGACGCCGTGCACGCCGAGCGCGGAGAGGAGCAGCGCGAGGACCGCGAGCGCGGTCGTCGCGCCGGCCGCGACTCGCTGCGGGAGCACCCCGAGCGACGTGCGGCTCTCGAGCGGCACGATCGGCGTGAGGGTCAGGCGGGGATCGAGCTCGCGCACCGCCGCCCGGATCGGCCCGGCGAGGCTCGCGTCCGTCGCGCCGCGCACGACCAGTGTCACGCTCGACTCGTACCGCTGCTCCAGCGGCAGGTAGATCATGGGATCCGGCCGGTCGGTCACGACCTGGTTAGGCGTGTCCTCGACCACCCCCACCACGGTGCGGAGCTCGGCCGACTCGCCGCCGAAGCGAACGCGGTGCCCGATCGGATCCCCGTCGGGCCAGACGCGTTCCGCGAGCGCCCGCGTCACCACCGCCACGGGCTCGGCCGCGTCGCGGTCGGAGGGCAGGAACCCACGCCCACGCAGGACGGGGATGCGCAGCGTCTCGAAATAGCCCGCCGACACGACGTTGAAGTCGGAACCCAGCCCGCGCTCTCGCTCCTCGGGGGCGCCGGACCACTCCTCGGGGTAGACCGGGCTGCCGTGCGAGGCCAGATCGAGGGGGAGGTCGAGCGCCAGGCCGGCGGCCTCCACGCCGGGCAGCGCGCGGGCCGCGTCGAGGAGGCTCCGCTCCAACACGACGCCCCGTTCCTCGTCGTATCCGTCGAGCGCGAGCCCCAGCGAGGTGAGTTGTACGCGGTCGGGGTCGAACCCGACATCCGTGCTCGAGGCGCGCCACAGCGCGCGCAGGAAGAGACCCGAGCCGAACAGGAGAACGACCGACATGGCGACCTGGCCGGTGACGAACACGCGCTGGAGCCGCGATCCACGCGTCCGGCCGCTGCCGGAGGACGCCTTGAGCGCGGGCACGAGGTCGAGCCGCGTCGTCAGGAACGCCGGCGCGAGCCCGAACGCGACGCCGGTGAGGAGCGCCACCCCGAGCCCGAACCCGAGCACGCGCAGGTCCGGCGCGAAGTGGAGAGCGACGGGGATCGGGGTCGGGAGCGACACGCCCTCGAGCACCCGGATCAGCCCCGCGGCGAGCGCGATGCCCGCCACCCCGCCCAGCACGAACAAGGTCAGCGACTCGGCGAGGAGCTCGCCGATGAGCCGCCCGCGCGACGAGCCGAGCGCCAGACGGATCCCGATCTCCTTCTCCCGCGCGGCACCGCGGGCGAGGAGCATCCCGGCCGTGTTGGTGCACGTCACGAGCAGGACGACCCCGACCAGCGCGAGGATCGCCACGAGCAGACCGGTCACCAGCCCGCGTCCGGCCCCGGGCACCATGCCGAGCGACACGACGCCGGCGCCCTCCCCCGGGTGGACGTCGGGGAAGCGGGCCTCGATGCGGCTCGCGACCAGGTCCGCCGCGGCCGCCGCCTCCTCGACGGTGGCACTCTCCGCGAGGCGGCCGATCGCCAGGAGCCAGTGCGAGTTCCGGTTCGTCAGGTCCTCGGAGCGGCCCGGGAACGCGGCCGACTCCATCGAGAGCGGCAGGTACACGGATGGCTCGATCAAGGCCATGTGCCCCCGGAACTCGGGCGGCGTGACACCGATCACGGTCATCGGCGTCCGGTTGAGCCAGATCGTGCTCCCGAGGACGTCCTCGTCGCCCCCCAGCCGCTCGCGCCAGAAGCGATCCGACACGATCGCCACGGGGTGGGGTCCGTGCTCCGCGCCCTCCTCCGGCAGGAAGCCGCGTCCGCGGGCCGGCGTGACGCCGAGCGCGTCGAAGTAGTTCGTCGACACGACCAGCCCGAGCACGCGCTCGGCGTCATCCTCGGTCGACCAGCTCATCTCGGCCAGCGTCCACGCTGCCAGCTCCTCGAGCGGCTCGACCTGTTCCCGATAGTCCACCAGGTCGGGATAGCTGAAGGTGTCGAACCCGTGCCCGTTCTCGGTGCGGCCGAACTCGACCACCCGCTCCGGCTCCCCGAGCCCCGGCGGCGTGCGGATGAGGAGCGCGTTCACGACGCTGAAGATGGCCGTGGTGGCGCCGATCCCCAGGGCCAGTGAAGCGACCGACACGAGGGTGAACAGCGGGCGGGCTCGCAGGAACCGGATGGCGAAGCGTACGGTGGAACGGACGTCGAGCATGGAGAGCTCCCGGTGTGCGGGACGGAGATCTCCCAACCGTACGGACGTCGCGGTGGCGGTGTTTCCCGGCACCCGGCACCGGGACCGTGGAGCCGCGGGCGGGTATCCGCGCGCCACGAACCGGACCCGGCGGATTGCCGGGGCGTGCGGGTACCGATAGGCATCCCGAGGGTGCGGCGCCAACCCTCCGACAGGCGGGAGGTGGATGACACGAAGATCGGTGGTCGGGCCCGAGGGTCAGAACGTCACGTTCGTCGAGCTGTTCTTCGATCTCGTGTTCGTGTTCTCGGTCACGCAGGTCGTGGGAGTCCTGCACGACCAGCTCGACTGGGCCGCGGCCGGCCGCGCAGTCCTGGTGTTCTGGCTCGTGTGGTGGGCGTGGACGCAGTACACCTGGGCACTCAACGCGGCCGACACCACGCACCCGGCGGTCGAGCTCGGCACGCTCCTCGCGACGGGGCTGTCGTTCTTCATGGCCGTCGTCGTGCCGGGCGCGTTCGGCGCGTACGCGGTGTGGTTCGCGGTCGTTTACGTGCTGGTGCGCGGCGTCGGTCTGGGTCTGTACGGCTGGGTGGCATATGAGGCGGACCCCTCGCAGCGCAACGCCGTGCGGACGTTCTCTCTCGTGTCGATCGGCGGCCTCGCGGCGGTGCTGGCGGGAGGGCTCCTGGGCGGGGCCGCACAGTACCTCCTGTGGGGGCTGGCCATCGCGCTCGACGTTGTCGCCGCCGCGGTGGGCGGGCGTCTGGAGGGCTGGAACCTCCGCCCGGAGCATTTCAGCGAGCGGCACGGGCTGTTCGTGATCATCGCGCTCGGAGAGTCGCTGATCGTCGCGGCCGGGGGGCTCTCGGGCCGCGAGCTCGACGCCCCTCTGATCCTCGTCGGGGGGGTGGCGGTGGCCACGGCCTGCGCGCTGTGGTGGAGCTACTTCGCGTGCGCGAAGCCTCACGTCGATCGCGCGTTCGAGACGCTCCGCGGGGCGGCGCAGTCGCGCATGGCGCGCGATGTGTTCAGCCTGCTCCACTTCCCCATGATCCTCGGGGTGATCGCGTTCGCGGCGGCGGTGGACGAGATCGTGCGGCACCCGGCCACGCCGCTCGTCTTCGAGGCACGCCTCGCTCTCGCGCTGGGCGTCGCCCTCTTCCTCGGCTCGATGGTCGTCGCGCTCGGGCGTGCCACGGGAAACGTCCCCCCGCTCCGGCTCGTCCTGACGCTGGCCACCGCGGCCGCGGTGACGGCGCTGTCCGGGGTGCCCCCGATCGTGACGCTCGGCATGGCGTTCGCTGGCGTAACCGTGATCTCCGCGGTCGAGTACCGGGAGCACCAGCGGATGGCGGCCGTCGTCCGATGACGACCCCCGACCGGGCCTCGCGCGGGCAGTCGAGTGGCGTCTCGGCGGCCATCCGGGCGCACCCGCTCACGGCCTACTTCGCGCTCGCGTACGCGATCTCGTGGGTCGGCGTCCTGCCGCTCGTCCTGTCTGCCCGGGGTGTCCTCCCGCAGACGGTCCCGCCCTCTCTGCACGCGCTCGGCGCGCTGGGGCCGTTCGCGGCGGCGTTCGCGGTCGCCGCCCTGACGGGGGGACGCGAGGGCGCCCGCCGGCTTGCGGCGCGGTTCGGCCGTCGCCAGGCGCGCGCGGGGTGGATCGCCGTCGCCGTCCTGTCGCCCTTCGCCCTCCTCGCCGCCGCCCTCGCGATCGACCGCCTGGCAACCGGGGCCTGGCCTCCGATCGACCCGGCGCTCCGCGCGTTCCGGAACCCGGCGTGGACACTCGACCTGGCGATCGCGTCGGTCGTGTACGGGTTCGGCGAGGAGACCGGCTGGCGCGGGTTCGCCCTCCCGCGGCTCCAGGCGCGTCACGGGGCCCTGGTGGCGACCACCATCCTGGCGCTGCTGTGGGCCGCGTGGCACGCGCCCTTCTTCTTCTACCGGTTCGACTTCGGCGGCATCGGCGCCGCGGTCGGGTTCTTCGTGGCCATCCTGGCCGGGGCCGTGTGGCTCACCGTGCTGTTCAACAGCACGGGCGGCAGCGTGCTCGTCACCGGTCTGTGGCATATGTGCTGGAACGTCGTGAACCTGGCGGGCGGCGAGATCTCGACCGATGTGGTCGCCTACATGTCGATGCTCGTCATCGTGGCGGCCCCGATCCTCATCGTCGCATGCCGGCCGGGTCGTCTGAGCATCTGGGGGCCACCCGTGCGCGAGAGCTGACGCGCGCCGTCTCAGCCGATCGACGTCCGGAGGGCGACGGTAGGGGTCGCGGGATCGTCGAAGCGGCGTGACGTTCACGGCGAGGGACCCCCGGTGGGTGGAGCGGGTGCGAGTCCCGCTCAGGCGGGGGCGGCCACGACTCGGGCGGGAGAGTACGACGAGCGGACGCGCGGTGATCATCGGGCTCGTGGGGCTGAGCGGTGCGGCGCTGGCGTGCGGTCCGCAGCCGGGGGCGGCCGGCTCGATGTTCGGCGAATGGCGGGTGGCGTCGCACGCCGCCAGCTACGTGTCGGCCATGTCGGACGAGGAGGCGGACGCCTGGGTCGGGCGGCGGGCGTCCTATGCCCCGTCCCGCGTCTCCTTCCACGACGCGGTGTGCGACCGACCCACGTTCACCCCGGGGACGTGGACCGCGGGGGCGTTCGCGGCGCGGTACCAGATCCAGCCCTCCGAGCTCGATCTGCCGGCCGGCGAGGTGGGGACGGTCGAGATCGGGTGCCCGGGGTCGTGGACGGTACCGGGCGCGGTCCTCGTTCTCGCCGGAGGCCGCATGTTCGCCCCGTGGGACGGCGTGTTCTTCGAGCTTCGCCGTGTCGGGAACCCGAGATGAGCCTCCGCTCGAGCTCGAGCCCCGGGCGTAGCCGGACCGATCCCGCGCCCCTTCTACCTGTCGCTCGGCGGAGAGTGGCGTCGGACCGATCCTCGGCCGACATTGCCAGCATGTCTTCCGATCCCCGCCTCCCCGACCGCGGCGACGTGCCCGATTGGGATCCGATCACGCTCGAGGTGTTCCGCAACCTGTTCTACTCCGTGGCCGAGGAGATGGGGGTCACGCTGTGCCGCACGTCGTTCTCGCCCAACATCAAGGAGCGGCGCGACTACTCGTGCGCGGTGTTCGACGCGGCGGGCCATATGGTCGCGCAGGGCGAGCACATGCCCGTCCACCTGGGCTCGATGCCGATGTCGGTGGAGGCCGCCATCGAGGCAGCCGACATGGAGCCGGGCGATGTCGTCATGGTCAACGACCCGTTCCGCGGCGGGACCCACCTGCCCGACATCACGCTCGTCGAGGCGGTGTTCCTCGAAGGGAGCGCGCGGCCCGCCTTCTACGTCGCGAACCGGGCGCACCACTCCGACGTGGGCGGGATGACGCCGGGCTCGATGCCGCTCGCCACCTCCATCTACCAAGAAGGCATCCGGATCCCGCCCGTGCGGCTCGTGCGCGCCGGCGCGCTCCAGCGCGACGTGCTGGACCTCGTGCTGGCCAACGTGCGGACGCCGGTCGAGCGCGAGGGCGACCTCACGGCGCAGATCGCGGCCAACCGAACGGGCGCGACGCGGCTCGTGGGGCTGGTCGAGCGCTACGGCGTCGGCGTCGTGTCCGACTACATGCGCCACCTCCAGGACTACGCCGAGCGCACGACCCGCGAGGCCATCCGGCGCATCCGCGACGGCACGTACCGGTTCGAGGACGCGATGGACGACGACGGCCAGGGGAGCGGGCCCCTCCCCATCGTGGTGACGCTCACCGTGGAAGGGGACCGTGCTCGGGTGGATTTCACCGGGACGGCCCCGCAGGCGGCCGGGTCGGTGAACGCCAACTACGCCATCACGCTGTCGGCGACCATGTACTGCTTCCGGGTCATCGTCCCCTTCCCCGTGCCCTCCAACCGGGGGACGATCCGGCCGCTCGAGGTGATCGCGCCCGAGGGATCGCTGTTGAACGCGAGACCGCCGGCGGCCATGGCGGGCGGGAACGTCGAGACGTCGCAGCGCATCGTCGATGTCGTGCTGGGCGCGCTCGCGCTGGCGATGCCCGACCGGATCCCCGCCGCCAGCTACGGCACCATGAGCAACCTCACGATCGGCGGCACCGACCCTCGCACGGGCGGGGAGTTCGCCTATTACGAGACGATCGCGGGCGGGATGGGCGCGCGGCCGTGGGCCGACGGCCTGGACGCGACCCACTGCCACATGACGAACAGCCT
>Ga0315553_10000671_pt1 | contig 29752 bp, 27 predicted proteins | sample SalMarSW160140MG_FD_203099 | JGI IMG/M metagenome (GOLD analysis project Ga0315553, IMG submission 203099) | Salt marsh sediment microbial communities from the Plum Island Ecosystem LTER, Massachusetts, United States - Salt Marsh Sediment SW1601-40 ... | reverse complement strand
ACGTCGGGAATTTCGGCATCGCCATTCTGATCGTGACCGTGCTCATCAAGCTGACGTTTTTCCCGTTGGCGAACAAATCCTATGAATCGATGAGCAAGATGAAAAAGCTGCAGCCGGAGATGATGCGCATTCGCGATCGCTTCAAGGACGACCGGACCAAGCAGCAGCAGGCGATGATGGAACTGTATAAAAAGGAGAAGGTGAACCCGATGTCGGGCTGCCTTCCGATCGTCATTCAGATCCCGGTCTTCTTCGCCCTCTATAAAGTGCTCTATATCACGATCGAGGCCCGCCACGCGCCCTTCTTCGGTTGGATCCAGGACCTTTCCGCGCCGGACCCGACCACGATTTTCAACCTGTTCGGGCTTATCCCCTGGACGCCACCCCACATGCTCATGCTCGGCGTATGGCCAATTATCATGGGCATAACGATGTTCGTCCAAATGCGGCTCAACCCGACGCCGGCCGATCCGGTGCAGCAGAAGATCTTTACCTGGATGCCCATCGTGTTCACCTTCCTTCTGGCGAGGTTCCCGGCCGGATTGGTGATCTACTGGACCTGGAACAACTCGCTTTCGATCCTGCAGCAATGGGTGATCATGCGGCGCCAGGGCGTCGAGGTGAGCCTGCTGGAAAATCTGGGTTTGCGGAAGAGCGCGGGAAGTACGGGCAAGAGCTGATGCGCCTCTCGGCCGGCCCGGTGGACGCGCCGAGCAGTGGTCCCGAATAGGCGACGCAAAAATCCCGCCGCGATGGCAGCGCGGCGGGAGCTTCAGCGCATCGGCTTATCGTTTAATAGCGCACCCTTCCTCTGCGGCCATAGACTGCACCGTTCGGTCCGACCCATCTCCGGCTGACAAAGGCGCCGTGCGGGCCGCGATGCGCGCGCGTCACTCTGCGATAGACGCGGCCATCCGGCGTCCTCACCGTCACGGCACCGCGATAGTGGCCGGGACCGCCGTGGCCATGCCACGCGACGGCGCCGCCATTCGGCCAGGCCCATGTCGCACTCGCCGACTCCGCATGAGCGCTCGTGGCAAGAGCCAGACCGCTCAATAGAACCGCTCCGCCCAACGCCATTGGAATATGAATAGCCTTGATCATCTTGATCGTCTCCTAGGAAATGACCTTCCCTCAACGGACTATTATACGCGCCTGCATTATCGTCTCCGTCGCAATTTCTTGAAAAAAATTCGAGGTCGGCATCGTTTCTACAACGGGATATTATGGGAAAGAAAACGACATCAGTTTTTTGCTGATGATAATACACCGCTTGTGCCCCTGACCTCTTGCCGCCATGCGAGCGGGCCGGAGGGCCTGCAATTCTGTCGCCCCGCCGAATGCGCCTGTTGCGGTCAGCGGCAATCATGATACGCAAGGTGCGCAAGAAATCCGGCATTGCGGGCAGTGACCATGGAGCCATCCTTCGGGCAGGACGAACGCCTGCGGAAAGAGACCGAGCGGCTGTTCAGGCAACCCAGCGTTTTCGTGAAGGGCGTGGTCAATGCGGCGGGCCTGCCGGATGACCCGATTCCGGAAGTCGCCTTCGCAGGCCGGTCGAATGTCGGCAAGTCGAGCCTCCTGAATGCGATGATCGGGCGTGGCTCGCTCGCGCGCACCTCCAATACGCCGGGGCGAACCCGCGAGCTGAACTATTTCCGCCTCGGCGACACGCTGCATATCGTCGACATGCCCGGTTACGGATATGCGCGCGCGCCCAAGGCCATGGTCGCGGGCTGGCAGCGGCTCGTTTACGACTATCTTCGCGGAAGGCCGCAGCTTGAGCGTGTCTTTCTGCTCATCGACAGCCGCCACGGCATCAAGCCGAACGATCGTGACGCAATGACCTTGATGGATAAATCCGCAGTGTCCTATCAACTGGTGCTGACCAAGATCGACAAGCTGAAGCGTCAGGAACTGGAGCAGGTCACCTCGGCGACACTGAGCGAGATCGCCAAACACCCGGCGGCCTTTCCCGAGCTGATTGCGACCTCCGCCGAAAAGCGCACCGGGATGGACGAACTGCGGCAAGCGGTCATTCGCGCAATCCTGTAGCGCGGGGCCTGCCTGGAAGCGGACTTGCAAGAATGCGTTGGGAGGGGCAAATAGCGCTATCGCGCCGATCCGTGAACGTCCGGCGCCCGTTTTCCGATCGAGGTCTTATGCGCTTCGCCGCCATTTATCGCATTCGCTGCAAGAGTGACGAGATCGCCCGCAAGGCAGAGGCGCTCGCCATTGAGCAGAGCGTCGAGATGCCGCTTGCCGCGATTGACGACGGATTCGTGCTGGATGAGGTCGTCGGCCGGGTCGAAAGCGTCGAGGACGGGGGCGGCGGGACATTTCGAACGCGCATCTCGCTTGCGGCGGCGACGGCGGGCGACGAGGCCGGGCAGCTTCTGAACGTGCTGTTCGGCAATAGCTCGCTGCATGACGATGTCACGCTGGAGGATGTCGAGATGCCGCCGGATTTGCTCGCGACCTTCTGCGGGCCGGCCGCCGGCATTGGCGGTCTACGCAAGCGCGTCGGTGCGGGGCAGCGCGCTCTGACCTGTTCGGCGATCAAACCGCAAGGGCTTTCGCCCGACGCGCTCGCCGATCTCACCTTTCGTTTCGCCCTTGGCGGCATCGATTATGTCAAAGATGATCACAACCTTGCCGATCAGGCCTATGCGCCCTTTGCGGAGCGCGTAAAAGCCTGCGCGGCCGCTGCCCGCAAAGCGTCGGCGGAAACCGGGTGGCCCACGCGGTACGTCCCGAGCCTCTCCGGAAATCTCGACGCGCTTCGCCGGCAGGTGCAGATCGCGCGGGATGAGGGGCTCGACACGCTGCTCGCCGTTCCGATGGTCATCGGTCTGCCGGCTTTTCACACCGTCGCCCGCGAAAATCCGGACATGGCTTTCATCGCCCACCCGGCCATGGCTGGAGCGGCGCGGATCGCACCGCCGCTCCTCTTGGGCAAGCTGTTTCGGCTGTTCGGCACCGATGCTATCATATTTCCCCATCATGGCGGCCGTTTCGGCCATTCCGCCGCGACTTGCGCCGCGATTGCGAAGATGGCGCGCGCTCCATGGGGGCCGATCGAGCGGGCTATGCCTGTCCCGGCAGGCGGCATGACCTTGGACCGGCTTGATGAAATTCTTAAATTCTATGGCCGGGACACGATGATCCTGATCGGCGGCGGATTGCTGGCGGCACGCGAGCGCCTGAGCGAAGAGACGGCGCGTTTTGTCAGTCAGGTGGCGGAGCTGAGTAAGGAAAGGCCCGATGAGCCAGAATAAGAGCTTCCGCGGTCATAAGGGCGGTTTTCGCTGGGCCGATGTGGAGCTGCATGCCTATAAAAAGGAAGGCAGCGCGCCGTTCAAGGACATCACGCGCCAGACGCTGTTCGGGGACGAAAATCTGTCCGGCGAGCTGCGCTATTTCGAGATCGCGCCCGGCGGTTATTCCTCTCTGGAGCGCCACGAGCATGTCCACGCCGTCGTGATCCTGCACGGAACGGGACGCTGCCTCGTTGGCGAGGAGGTGCGGGACATCGCGCCCTTCGATCTCGTCTCGATCCCGCCGATGACGTGGCATCAGTTCCAGGCCGCACCGGACAAAGCGCTGGGATTCCTCTGCATGGTCGATCGCGAGCGGGACCGCCCGCAGCTTCCGAGTGCGGAGGATCTCGAACGACTCTGTTCAACGCCCGCAGTCGCAGCGTTTTTGCGGGGCATTCCTGCAGAATCGAATTAAGCTTAGATGCCTTGTTCGTGATGCTTGTGGATTCGGGTTTGGATTTCCGCATTAAATGGAAAGCCATGATCACGCCCTCGACCGATGCTGATCGGGCGCATCAAACACTTCCGACGTTGGCACGTGCATTGACAGCCTTGCGCCTGCCGAATAAGCGGAGCGCAGACGAGTCGGATATGTTTCGCCAACGCTTCAGACAAGAAATACTGCGGATATGAATTTGGATGATCCCGAAGAACGCCGAGCTTTCCGCAAGAGCCTTTCGCAACTAGGCCTCCCAGAAGTTCGCTATCGAGTTGGTGCTGGAAAATACTCGAAGGAAAAGGCCACGGTTGTAAAACAGTGGATCGCTGACTCGGAGTCGGGAGCGATAATCGAAGATGAGCTTCTTGATGCGTGCGAGGAGCTTGACGCGCTAAAGGAAAGATTCGTTGACGGCGGCAACCTGACAGGGCTTTTCCTCCAAACCGACGATCAAGCAATATTCGAGCGATTGTTCCTGGAGGCCAAAACGCTCGTCGACGAAGGGCTGGGAGATTCGAACGAATATTCGCGAAAGCTAATGGCCGTCTACGGCGAAGATGCTGGCAGAGGTATGGGAGGACCGTCGTACGCATGTGTGACGGAAATAGTCGAAATAGTCTGCGGGGCGCGCAAGCAGATGCAGCGTAGACCGTCTAGTTCTCCCGTAAGTGCAAAAACAGCACCTCGAAATGACCCATACGTCGATCCGTCTCGGCTTGATGAAATTCGCAGGGTGTCTTCCCAAAACTGGGATTTTAGAAGACTGATTCAAATGTGCCTGGAACTCAACATTGCTTATGAAAGCAGAAGCTACATTAGCGTGGCAATGCTTGTTCGTGGGATCATTGACCATGTGCCCCCAGTCTTCAAAAAGGCGAATTTCCGGGAGGTAGCGAATTGCCACGGCGGACAATCATTCAAGGACTCTATGAAGCATTTGGATAAGTCGATGCGGAAGATTGGAGACGCCTACTTGCATGAGCAAATCCGTCAGAAGGAGAGTGTGCCTTCAGCAGTACAGGTGGATGTGCGCAGGGAGTTGGACTTGCTACTTGCGGAGGTAATCCGATTATCCTGAGGTTGCCGTATTTCTCCAGCTGGACTTACGTGCGGCCGCCCTCTTTGGACGCCACCTCCCCTTAGCCGAAGGCATTTGAAAGCCGCGCAAACGCGCGGGCCGCCTCGCGCTCCTCCCAAGCCGCAAAACCCATCAGGATGCCGCGGTGATCGGCGCGGTCCGGCATCATATGAAACGCGCTCAGCGGCTGGCCGTAGACCTGCGCCCCTGCCAGACGATCGGCGAGGGCTTCGTCCGGCATGTCCTCGCGCGATGTGACGACCGTTTGCAGACCGCCATCGGGGACTGTGACTGTGAGCGCACCCTTCGAATGCCCGACGATGCCCTCGGCGAACCGCTCGAGCCGCCGCGCATAGACGGATCGCATCCGCCGGAGATGGGCGCGGTAGTGGCCGCGCTCGATGAAATCGGCAAGCGCGAGCTGGATGACCGGTGAGACGAACTGGCCCGTATGGCGATGGATCTGCGCGAAGGGAGCCGCCAGCTCCGGCGGGACAACGATGAAGCCGACCCTCAGCCCCGGCACGAGGCTTTTCGCGAAGGTGCCCAGATAGAGCACGCACCCTGTGTGATCGAGCCCCTGCAGCGCCGCAATGGGGCGGCCGCGATATTGGAACTCGCTGTCGTAATCATCCTCGATGATATAGCCGCCGGCCTCGCTCGCCCGTTCGATCAAGGCAAGACGTCGCGTCAATGTCATCAGCGTCCCGGTCGGATATTGATGCGAGGGCGTCGCATAAATCAGCCGTGGGCGGCTCCCCTCCGGCGCGCGCGACGGGTCGATGCCCTCGGCATCCACCGGCACCGGAACGAGCGTCGCCCCCGCTGCGCCGAAAATCGCTTTCGCGCTCCGGAAGCCCGGCTCTTCGACCCACGCCTCCTCTCCGGGGGACAGCAAAGCGCTGACGATCAGGCTCAGCCCGCCCCGCGCGGACGAAGTGACAATGATCTGCTCCGGCTCGGCGACGACGCCGCGCGTTTCGGCAAAATGCCGCGCGAGCACGTGGCGGAACCGCAGATGGCCGGACATGGCGCTGTAGCCTGCCGTTTCGCTGTCGGCGAGGCGGGCGGCGCGGCGCAGAGAGGTCGCCCAAAGCTCTTTGGGAAATGAGCGCAGATCGGGGATGCCCGGCTGAAATGGCTGCGGATCGTCGAGCCGTGCCGGCTGATAGCGCGCCAGCGGCTCCTCCCAGCGCGGCGCAAGCCGGTGGAGGCGCTTCGCCGAAGCCGGACGGATGCGGTCGCCGCCCTCGAAGTCCTGGCGTGAAATCGCCGCAACCAACGTGCCCGACCCCTGGACGGCCTCAAGAATCCCCTCGGCCTTGAGCTGGTCCAAAGCCGCCAGCACCGTATTCCGGCTGACCCCCAGTTCCTCAGCCAATAGCCGGCTGGATGGGAGGCGCATGCGTGCCGGCAGCTTGCCTGCAAGCACGGCGCTTTTGATCTGCTCCGTCATCTGCGCATGAAGCGGCTCCGGCGCTTCGCGGGCGAGATCGAGGATTCCGGACAGTGCGCGCGGCAATTGGCTCTCTCAAATTCCAGATATTGGCGCTTCCGATTGGAGCCAATTTACCGTCAACTCAGCCTGGAAGCGAGATCTTTTCGTGAAAGGCGCATCATGAGCAGTTTTGAGGTGAGCGGGTTGAACAAGGTCCGGCGGTCCGATCGCGGCTCCTATGAGCGCGAGGCGATCTATGCCATGCTCGACGAGGCGCTGGTCGCCCATGTCGGGTTTGTGCAGGACGGGCGTCCGGTTGTCATGCCGATGGTGTACGGCCGGGACCGCGACCGGCTCTATCTTCATGGGGCGAAGGCGGCCCGGTTCGCAAAGGCCATGGCGCCGGGCGTGCCGGTGTGTGTCACGGTCACGCTGACGGACGGGATCGTGATCGGCCGTTCGGCCTTTCACTGCTCGATGAATTACCGCTCCGCCGTCATTCACGGCCTTGCCCAGCTCGTGACCGACAGCGAAGAGGCGGAAAGCGCGCTGGCGGCGGTGACCGATCATCTGGTTCCCGGGCGTTGGGCGGAATCCCGTCCGATGACGGAAAAGGAGCTGCGCTCGACGGCGGTGCTGCGCGTCGAGATCGAGGCGGCCTCGATGAAGTCCCGGTCCGGAGCCCCCATCGACGAGGATGAGGATTACGCCCTGCCGATCTGGGCCGGCGTCATCCCGCTGCGGCAGGAAGCCGGTTTGCCGGAAGCCGACGACAGGGTGATAGCGGGCGTGGACATCCCCGCATCGGTGAGCGCGCGCCGCGCCGCGCGGTGAGTTGCCGCTTGCCGCCCGCTCAGCTCTTCTTCCGCGAGTGCCGCCATGTGAACAGGCCGACACCCGTCATGACCAGCGCCGTGCCGAGCGCATCGGCGGTGGTGAAGGGCTCGTTCAGCACGATGATGGCCATGATGATCGTTGCCGACGGGCTGAGCGTGCCGAGAACGGACACGGCCTGCGGACCGACCCGGTCGAGCGCGGCATTGAGCATGAAAGAAGGCAGAACGGTGGAGATGATGGCGAGCATCGCGCCAAGCCCGATGATTTGCGCAGGCAGATCGAAAAGCACGCCCGGGCTGTTCTCCGCCATGAAATGCAGAAGCACAGCCAGGCAGGCGCCGCTCATCGCGACACAGGTGAAGATGCGGCTGCCGATATGGGTGATCAGCGTCTTGGCGAGAAGCTGATAGAGCGCAAAGCAGAAGGCCGCGCCGAGAACCAGCGCAACGCCAACCGCCGTATAATCGCCGCTTGCAATCGCGCCTTCGAAAAAGATTACGGAAATGCCCGCATAGGCCAGGATCAGCGCGCCGACGCCCCAGCTCGTGATCCGTCCGCCGAAGAACAGCGCCCCGAGCAGCATCACGAAAAAGGGATAGGTGAACAGGATCAGCCGCTCGAATTGCGCGGTGAGATAGACGAGCCCCTCGAAATCCAGATAGCTCGCGCCGTAATAGCCGAGCACGCCGACCAGCACCGCTGCGATGAACTGCCGCCCTGTCGGCAATGGGCGACCGTCCCGCGAGCGCTCTCGCCAGGCAAATGTGCCGACCACCAGATAGATCGGCAGCGAAAAGGCCATGCGCAGCGCCAGCAGGGTGATCGCATCGACCGCCGGCGCGCCGCCGCCCGTTCCATAGGCCAGCTTGATGAAGATGGCCTTCATCGAAAAGAGCACGGCGCCGAAGGCCGCCAGCAGATAGCCGCTTGCAGGTGCGTAGGTGGGCGAGGCGATCGTCATCGGTTGAGCCATGGACCCGGTCCGAAGTCATGGCTCGCGGCGGAGGCAAGAGCGTTGGAAAGATCAACCGCCTCGCGCGCTCACGAGCCGGTTGAGGTCATCATGCGTCAGGAGACCGCCCCGGCGTCGCGTCCAAGGAGAATAATAAGCCAGAGCGGATGAGCATGGTTGGTCATAAGCGGGGCGAATAGCACGAGGGGCCGATGATGGCGAGCGGAAAATTACGGCACCAGCACCGCCGCGCCGGTCAGCGTTCCGTCGCGCAAGGCGGCGAGCGCCTCGTTCGCCTCTTCGAGCGGGAAGGTTTGAACCGTCGTCTTCACCGGCACCTGCGGCGCGAGCGTCAGGAACTCGATGGCGTCCTGGCGCGTCAGATTGGCGACCGAGCGGATCACCCGCTCGCCCCACAAATCGGCATAGGGAAAGCTCGGAATATCGGACATATGGATGCCGCCGCAAACGACGATGCCGCCTTTGCGGACGGTTTTGAGCGCCTGAGGCACCAATGCGCCGACCGGGGCGAAGATGATTGCCGCGTCCAGCTCGGTGTCCGGCCGTTCATCGGAGCCACCCACCCAATGGCAACCAAGCGACCGGGCGAAGTTCTGCGCCGCCTCATCGCCCGGCCTCGTAAAGGCGTAGAGTTCGCGTCCCTGGTAAAGCGCGACCTGCGCGACGATATGGGCGGCCGCGCCGAATCCGTAAATGCCCAGCCGCTTGCCGTCGCCCGCCATCTTCAGCGAGCGGTAGCCAATCAGCCCGGCGCAGAGCAGCGGGGCGGCCTCCACATCGCTATAGGTCTCGGGCAGCGGAAAGCAAAAAGCGGCATTGGCCACCGTGTGGTCGGCAAAGCCGCCATCGATCTGATAGCCGGTGAACTTCGCCCGGTCGCAGAGATTTTCCTGTCCCGCCCGGCAATAGCGGCACTCGCCGCAGCTGAAGCCGAGCCAGGGCACGCCGACCCGGTCGCCCTTGCGGAAGCCCTCTGCGCCCGGCCCGATGGCCAGCACTTCGCCGACAATCTCATGCCCGGGCACGATCGTGTCGCAGCAAGGCGGCAGATCGCCATCCACGACATGCAGGTCGGTGCGGCAGACGGCGCAGGCTCTGACCTTCAAGAGCAACTGACCGGCGCCGGGCGCGGGCGTCTCGCGATGGACGAGGCGCAGAGGCTCGCCCACGCGCTCCAAAATCATGGCTCGCATTGTTCTGCCCTATCGCAAAGGGCGGCGAATGGCAACGCAGCCGATAATCGAACCGTCGAGCCCTTCTGGATCACGATCAGTTCGGACGAAACAACTCTGTCGATTGCACTGATCACCTCTCCTATGGGGAGAGGGTAATAAGCGTCCATTTCGCCTTAACCCGCTCTAGCTTTCCGGAGGGTCGTTTCGGCGCTTACTGTCATGATCCCGCCTTGCCGCCCGGTAGCCGCCGAAAAAATCGCGCAACGCTCGCCGAAAGGTGTTCGGGGTCGTATCCGCCTTCGAGTATGAGCAGAAGCGGCGCGCGGATCCGTGCGACGGCCGCGCCGATCAGCGCGAAGTCCTCCACGCCGATGGCCGTTTCCTCATCCTGGATGTAGTCGATCCCGAGCGTGTCGAAACCGAGGGACACGATGACGATGTCGGGCATGAGCGTTTCGATCGCAGCGGTCAGCTCGCCCAGCTGGCGCAGATAATCATCGACCGTCACGCCGGCGGAAAAGACCCGCTGCGTGACATGCGGAAGCGCCGCCTCGTCGAGAGAGGCGAGATAGGGGTAATTGCGTCCGGCATGGGCGTGCAGCGAGAAATAGGGCGCGGCGGCGGCGGCGAATTCCAGACTGCCGTCACCAACATGATAGTCGATGTCGAGGACAGCGGTTTGCAGGCCTTCATCGGAGATGAGCCTGGCCGCGAGATAGGCATTGTTGAAAAATGAATAGCCGCCATACCGCCGCCGGCCCGCATGATGACCCGGCGGACGGCAAAGCGCGAAACTGTCCTCATTCGTCGCCAGCACATGCCGGGCCGCCGCGAGCGCCGTCGCCGCCGAGTTCAATGCGGCTTCGACCGTGTGCGGACCGATCGGCGTCCCGATATCGCGGACGTAGGCGCCGCCGCGAAACCATAAGGGCGCTTCCGACAGATGTTCGTGGAAGATCGGCGGCAGATATTCCTGATCCGGTTTGATCTGTTCCGAGATCGCAAAGAGAAACTCGACATAGTCGCGATCATGCAGGTCGAGGACGGCTTCCGGCGCGGCGGCATCGACATCGATAAACTCCGAGATGCCGGCGGACCTGAGTCCGTCCATGACTTTGACGATGCGTTCCGGCCGCTCCATGTGATCGAATGATGGGAGACCGTCGGAAAAGTCCTGGTCGGGCCGATGCAGATGATGGCGCGTTGGTACGAAGACCTTCATTGTCCGTGTCCCTGCCCCGGCAAGCCGCGGATCGCCCCTGCAATCTGCGGTGAGCTATTCATAAGCGACGTGCGCCTGCGCGCCGTCCCTGGGCGCTTCGTGATAAGCGTTGCGCTTGCCCCATAGAGAGATGGCATTCTGTACAAGCTTGGCGGCGGTGAGCTGCGAGACCTGACTGGCCTCGGGGATCACTTCCACGACGTCCATGCCGCAGAGCCTGGCTGCCGGATTTTTGAACACGGCGTGCAGGATGTCGATGGCGAGATACCAGTCGAGACCGCCCGGCTGCGGCGTGCCGACGCTTGGCACCAGCGAGGGATCGAAAGCGTCCATATCGACGGACAGCCACACATCGCCCTTCAGCGCGGAAAGCGCCTGCAGCATCGCTTCACGCCCATCCTCGGACTGCAGGCTTTGCGCCCGATAGGTGGTGATCTGCGCGTCGCTTTCCAAGCTGGCCGCTTCGAAATCGGCGAGCGATCGCAAGCCGATGATGATGACGCGATGGCTCAGCGCGCGCAGCCTGTGCATGGTGCAGGCGTGGTTGAGGGGGCTGCCTTTGTACGATGATCGCAGGTCGGCATGGGCGTCGAGAACTATGATCGTCGCCGGTGAGGCCAGGCAGCCGCCGATGACGGACGGCGTTATCGAATGCTCCCCGCCCAGGGCGATCAGCAGGCGGGCGCCTTGCGGGTCGTGAACCGCCTTGGCCTCGGCGGCGATCCGCGCGTGAAACGCCGCTTCCGTTTCGCCATCCTCCTGCCGCAACTCCGGTCTCACGCAAGGGCGCATATGGAGGAACGGCGACCAGCCCAGATGCTCTTCGTAATATTCGAGCTGCTCGCTCGCATCGAAAATGGCTTGGGGGCCGCCCGCCGTGCCGCGCGCGCCGCAGACCGTCTCGTCATAGGCGATCGGCAGGAAAACGATCTGCGCCTCGCTCACCGCGGAATTGGGTAAAAATTGAAAGCGGTATTCAGCCTGCACGGCGATATCGACCAATGATCAGGAGCCCCGAAACCAAGGCGATGAGGCAGATGTAGATGGCCACATGGCCCATTCCGGAGATCGGAACGCCAAGATCGTCCCGAACCACGTTCACCAGCGGCTCGATTTGCGCAAGCGCCACCAGCGTTCCGACGAATCCGGCGATGAAGTTCAGTTTTTCGGCACTCTTGACCTTCAGAGCCTCCTGGGTTTCCGACAGCATTTTCCGCGCCTGGCTCAACACCAGCCGGGTTTCCGAGGTGAGATCGCCAAGCCCCAGATGCTCGAACATCTTGTTGACCAGCAATGTCAGATCGGGAAACCGCATGACGCGGCCGGCCTCCATCCTGTCGAGCATCTCTCTCACCTCATGCTCGAATTTCCGGATCGATGTGAGATCCGCTTCCGTGCGCCGCAACCCGCTCTTGCCGCGGCCCTCCCTGCCCTCGATCACCAATTCACGGACTCGCCCACTGAACATCGAGCTGGCCATGCAGAAGAAATTCGTGATCGCCGCGCAGACAGCCATGCCCTCCCAGGCCTGGTCTCGCGCCCAATTCGCCTGGTTCAACAAGGCCAGCACCCCGTCATGGCGGCAAACATGGATGACATCGCCCTCTTGGTAATATCGAAGCGGCGCGAGATTTGCGGTCGGACATGGCGGACGCCGCATGATCCAATCGTCGGTTGCGCACCGGGCTTCCAGTATTGGGAGAGTCAGCGCCTTGAAGGCGGGATGCTGAACGGCGTCGGTTGGGGATAGGGCGCGCGAGCCCGCACGGGTTCGCAGCGCCAGCTGGTCGACCCGGAGGGCCGTGAAACGGTTCATGATCGCGCTGTAGCTGAGGAGCGCTCCCGACCGGGCCGACCTGTTCCCAGCACGGCGGCCAGAACGGGACAGAGCCTGCGCGACCTCTGTTTCCACGATCGGAAAGACGAATTTGGCCAAGTCTTCCAGCGTGCCGAAAGTCTTGCCGATTTCCGTCCAGACGATCTCCTCGTCCAATGCGATCGGGCTTCCCAGACTTGCGATATGACGGATTTCGCTCACCGGGCTGTCTTCGACGTCCGCCTTCAGCGACAGCGCGAAGATGCCGAAATTATAAAAGCGCAGCGTGGCGGCGCAATCGATCGTCCGGTTTCGGAATTCGATTTTTAAGTCGGGAAGCCGCCAGGAAACCGAATTGATCAGTTCCTCATTCGCGCCGCCGTCCCAGGCCCAGATATCCGATAGCGGATCGTCCTCGACATGCATGCCCTTGAGTTGCGGGAATGAAATGCCGCCTTTCTCCGGGTTCAGCACTTGCCGCCTGACGATGGCCTCAACCTTGTCCACGACGTCCGGCAGCAACAGCGCGTAATAGAAAATTTCGATCTTTCCATTCTTGACCGCAAGTTCGCCGTTCTGTTCTGCCGTCAAGGGCAACGCGGTGAATGCCTTCAGCGTCTCGATTTGCGGCGCCAGATCGTTTTCGAGAATCGAGGAGCCCAGCTCACCGAGCCGGGCGCGTTTTGCGTGCAGATCCTCAAGGGCGGGGCCGGCGTCGGCGAGGAAGCGTCCCCGGTCAATCCAACGCGTCTCATTCAGCGCTGCGACCTGCAAAATTGCGCTCGCATAAAGAGCGTGGGCGTCCAGCCTCGGCTCGAGATAATGATCGTAGAGGCCGCGTTCATAGTCGGTCAGCCCGGCTTCCTCGCCTCGAATGGCATCCACGGCATCCCGCAATTTTTCGGCCGCCGCTTTCATCAGGCTGGCGTTACCATCGTAGGCCGTATCATCGCTGTTGTAGCAAGCCCATTCGATCTCGTTCAGATGATTTTGCAGCCTGCTGAACGATCCCAGCACCCGTAACAGATTTGAGCCGGTGCTCCGCTCGGCAACCGCCAGGAAGCGCAAGGCTTGATTGATGAGCTTATGGGCGTGCCGGTAGCGATAGCTCTGCTCGATTTTGTAGCGGGCGGAAAAGTAATTTCCCGCATACATCAGGAATGCCAGATCCTCCGGCAACGCGGGCAGTTGGTCCGGCAGTTCATAATCGAACTCGTTCTCGCCGCGGTCCAGGGACCGATAGAGCGTCTCACCCCGGATTTGATGGCCGGCCCCCGCCTTGCCGGTGACGAGTTTGCGCGCCCAATTCCGCCCTCCCTCGAAATCCTCATCGGCAATAAAGCCGAGGAAGCGTTCAATCGCATCCTTCAGCGATTGCGAAGGCGTCTCGCCTTCACTCCGCGCGATGATCGCGCCACCGGTCTCCATACGCATGACAGTCCCTCAATGGATGGTGCGGTTATCGTTATGATTAAGAAATATTTTCTCTCAGCAAGGCCGGAAGCGCAAATTGATTTGCGAGCGCATCGACACCCGTGGCAGGAAGGGTCATTCCCCGCTCCGAGGCCCGCTCGATGATCAGATCGCGGACATCCTGCGCGGATTGCCCCGCGGAACCGCCGCCAGCCAGCACGAAACCCCATAATCCGTAGAAGCTGGGAACGGCCGCCCCGTAGGACTGAACGCCGCCGAACGCATCCCGAAGCCCTTTCCGCACCCTGTTGTGGTGCGCCATGGTCGCGGGAGAGAGCGGCCCGGCCTGGGTGGCGATATAGCCGCCATCATTGAGGCGGGACTTGAGCCGCGCATAGAAGTCCGGGCTGTAAAAGGCGGCGGCCGGGGACTCATCGTCCGCGAAATCGACCAGGTCCCCGATCACGACGTCGAAACGCGCCTCGCCCTCCGCCAGATAGGCGTTAATGTCCTCATATCGGACTTCATGGCGCGGATCGTCATAGGCGCCGGCGCTCCATTCGGGGATGTGCCTCTTGCACAGCTCGACAAATTCGCGGTCGATATCGACCATCACGACGCGGTCGACGCCCTTATGCCGGAGCACTTCCCGGCTCGTCGCGCCCTCGCCGCCGCCCATGATCAGGACGGATTTGGGATCGGGGTGCATGAGCAGCGCCGGATGGACGAGCGCCTCGTGATAGAGCGCCTCGTCCGCGGCGCAGGACTGGATGTCGCCGTCGAGTACGATGCAGACGCCGTTCACCGCCGAGCGCAGGAACATATAGGACTGAAAGGCGGTCCTGCCCTGAGTAATGATGCTGTCAATCTCGCGAGTGACAGTGTCCGATGCATTGGCTTTCTGTGCGTAATAGAGCACGGCTCGTCATCCTATTTGCCCGGTTGCGCCTCCGGCGGCCACGCGATCAAGAGAACCTCGGCGGGAATGAGAGAGAGCTGCCGTTCCAGCCGCGGATCGTCAGCTTGGAGCTTATAGCCGCTGCGATAGATGCGTTCGACGATCTGCTTCATCTCTCCGCCGTCGATGCTCTTTGCCGGACCTCGCAGCGGAATCGCCATCAGGCTCATGGGCTCGGCGCCCGAGCCGTCATAGCGCGGCACGAAATAGTCGATCCCGAGCTTCAGAAAGCCGATCCTGCCATAGAATCGCGCCTGCCGGTCCTCCGCCTCGATCAGGAACCAGTCGCGTCTGCCGAACTCGGAGAAAAGCCGGATGGCGTGGCGCGTCAACTCTTCGCCATAGCCCCTGCCGCGAAGGCGCTCATCGACCGCCAGATAGGAGAACAGCGCGTATTTCTGCCCTTCCTCTTCAACGTCGAGTATATAGAAGCCGACGACCTGCCCGTCCTTGAGCCCGGCGCGCATCTGATAGCGATCACTGGCGATCCGCTTTTCGAGGACCTGATCCCATTCCCGTTCCCAGGGCGGGAAGGCGTCAGTATAGATCCGGATGCAGTCGGTCCAGATTGCGCCGCCGTCCGGCTGGACCGGCACGATCTCGCTGAGGTTGGTCAAATGCGGCTCTCCGAGATGATCGCCATTGCCGATTTCGGCCGGAAATCGCGGGCGGACTTTAGGGGTGCGCCCAATTGCCGTCAATCAGCCAGTGCGTGCAACTTTAAATTGCAGGAAAGACCGGCTTCCGTGCTTCAGCCCCAGAGCCGGGGCTCCGGCGGATGGACGAGGCCGCTTGTGTAGTCGAGACCGTCGGGACGATCCTGGGACAGGAGCAGCGGACCGTCGAGATCGACCCAGCGCGCGAAGGGCGTCAGCAAGGTCGCCGGCGCCATCGCCAGCGAGGTGCCAACCATGCAGCCGACCATGATGTCAAGACCAAGCTCACGGGCCGCGCGGGACATCGCAATGGCTTCGGTCAGACCGCCGGTCTTATCGAGTTTGATGTTCACCGCCTGATAGCGTCCGGCAAGTCCGGCGAGGCTCTCCGCCGTGTGAGCGCTTTCGTCGGCGCAAAAGGGAACGCGAGAGGCGAGGGTGGCAAGCGCGCTGTCATTGCCGGCTGGCAGCGGCTGTTCGATCAGCTCGACGCCCGAATCGGCGCAGGCCTCGACATTCTCCGCCAGATTGCCTTCCGTCCAGGCTTCGTTCGCGTCGGCAACGAGGCGCGCCAATGGAGCGCCGCGCCGGACGGCTCGAATGCGTTCGACATCGCCATCGCCGCCGAGTTTGATTTTCAGGGTGGAGCGATGAGATGCCTCGGTGGCCGCAGACTCCATCTCCTCCGGCGTGCCAAGGCTGATCGTGTAGCAGGTCTCAACCGGCTTCGGCGGGGGAAGCCCGGCAATGTCCCAGGCACGCTTGCCCGCCGATTTGGCCTCAAAGTCCCACAAGGCGCAATCGAGCGCGTTGCGTGCCGCGCCCGGCTTCATGGCGTCCGCGATGGCGCTCCGGCTCGCCCCGCTTGCGAGCAACGGCGTCTGCGCCTCGATGTGGGCGGCGACGTCCTCCACCGTCTCGCCATAGCGGGCATAGGGAACGCTTTCGCCGCGGCCGGAATAGGCGCCATCCGAGACGGTCGCCGTGACCACGACGGCTTCCGTCTTGCGTCCGCGGGAAATCGTAAAGCCGCCGGCGATCGGGAAACGCTCAACGGCAACGGTCAGCGAAAGGGGCGGAAGCGGCTGGGTCATCATCTTTCGCCGTCAAGCCGCATTGGGGCCACCGAATTCGCTGACAAGCCTGTCAACGAGCGGCTCGGCGCCAAAGCGGACCGGATCGGTGGCGGGCAGATCATAGTCTGTCGCAGTCTGATCGAGCAATGCGCGCGCGATGTTTTCGTCCAGCGCCCGGGTGTTCACGGCGATCCCCACGCAGCGAATATCCGGATTGGTCAGCCGCCCGCAAGCGATCGTCATATAGATGACCTCCCTGATCGAGGGGAGCGGTTGCGAGACGCCGCGCATCGTATTCCGGGTCGGCTCGTCACAGACGACGAAGGCGTCGGGCTGCGAGCCGTGGAGCAGACCGAGGCTCACCCCGGCAAATGACGGATGGAAGAGCGAGCCCTGGCCCTCGATCACGTCCCAATGGTCGGGAGCGGCGTCCGGCGAAATCCATTCCACCGCCCCGGAGATGAAATCCGCCGCCACGGCGTCGATCGCAAACCCGCGTCCCGAGATCAGAATGCCTGTTTGCCCCGTCGCGCGGAAGTCCGCATCGAGGCCTCGCTCCCGCATCGCCATTTCGAGCGCGAGCGCGGCATATTTCTTGCCGACCGAGCAGTCGGTTCCGACCGTCAGCAGCCGCCTGCCCGTCCGCTTAATGCCTTTGCCCGTTGCGAAGACGCGCTCACTATGGCGGACATCGTAAAGCGCCCGGCCGTGCCGTTCCGCCGCCTCACGGATCTCCGCCTTCGAGCCGAGCCGCATGTGCAGGCCGCTCGCAATGTCCATGCCCTGCTCGATGGCGGTGACGATCTCCTGGGTCCAATGGTCCGGAAGCGTGCCTCCGGCATTGGCGACGCCGACCACCATGGTCTGCGCCCCGGCGTTCCGCGCTTCCGCGATCGTCATATCGGGAATGCTGAGATCGGCCTTGCAGCCGGGCAGGCGGAGCTGGCCGAGGCACCATTCGCGCCGCCAATCGACGATCCCATGCGCGGTCTTCGCTGCAAGCTGATCCGGCACATCGCCGAGAAACATCAGATAGGGCTGTTTGATCTGCATGGCTGCTTGTCCTGAGCTCCGACGTCAAACAGCTTGCGGCCTCATAATGCCGCGTCGCCGAGACGTACAAAACATATAGGCGTTCGTGCATCGGCTTTTAGGCCTGCCGGCGGGACGGCGCTCAGACCGCTCACAAAAGACCTATGCTCCGGGTCCGGACTTCCGTCCCAGAAGGCCGCGCGCGGCATCGACCGGCCCTTTCAGCGAGCGCGACAGGGCCGTGCCATCGGACAGATCGATCAGCGCGGCAACGTCCCTGGACACCGCCACCGGCCGGCGATTGGCGAAGGCTTCGTGGTTCACCTCGATCTCATCCAGATCGTAGAGATAGTTTACCATAAGCCCATGCGACTCGCGGATGCCCTTTCGCGACAGATCGGCCATCCAGTCGATGCGCTCGATCCGCGCGCCGTTGCCGAGATGGAAGCGGGCGACCGGATCGGCCGGACGGTGATCTGAGGCCACGCCGGAAAGATAGCGCGCGGCCAGCCGCAGGAGCACGTCCTGGAGGAGTGTCGCACGGCTGTAGCCGTCCGCTTCCGCCTCGGCGGCGAGCACCAGAACGGCCTCGCGCAGATCCTCCTTCTCCGTCTCCTGCAGGATTTGCTCGATGAGCGAGCCCGGCAGATGCGCAGCTAAATCGGTATTCGGGCTCTCCAGCCACGCTCTGAAGCGCGGCATCGGCGAGAGCGTGGCAAAGGTGACGAGACCAGGCAGCTCGGCCGCGAGGTCCGAGACCACCTGTTTGATCAGCAGATTGCCGAAGGAAACGCCGCGCAGACCCGGCTGGCAGTTGGAAATCGAGTAGAAAATCGCCGTGTCCGCCGTGAGCTCCGTGCCTTCCTCGATCGGTGCGCGGATGATCGGCTCGATCTTGTCCGATAGCGTGTGGACGAGCGCGACCTCGACAAAGATCAGCGGCTCGTCCGGCAGCGCCGGATGGAAAAAGGCGAAGCAGCGCCGGTCGGCGGCAAGCCGGCGGCGAAGATCGTCCCAACCGTCGATCTCGTGCACCGCCTCATGGGCAATCAGCTTCTCGAGGATCGAGGCCGGCGTGTCCCAATCGATACGCCGCAACTCGAGAAAACCGCGATTGAACCAGGAGACGAACAAATGCCGCAAATCGGTATCGACGGGGCGCAAATGATCGTTCGCCGGAAGCTGCTCCAGGAGATATTCGCGCAGACGGATGAGAGCTTCCGTGCCCTTCGGCGCCATATTCATGCGGCGGAACAATTCCTGACGCGGCGCTTCCACCGCACGGGACAGCGCGGTGAAATTGTCCGCACTCGGATCGGCGCGCCAGCGATCCGCCGCATCGGCAACGGCCTTTTCGTCCGGTCCATAGCGCTTCGCCAGAAGATCCAGAAATTCGAACCGTTCCGCGTCCCCGAGCGACCCCAGCAGGTTGACGAGATCATGCGCGATCACCGTGCCGAGGACTTCGCCGCGCTCAGATAGCAGGGCGTCGCAAAGCGCGGCGGCGCGTTCGATCGAGGGCCCGCTGCCCGGCACGTCCACGAGCGGCTCCGCGTCGCGAATGACGGCGCGACGAAGCTGGTCGATGAAACGCAACGCACCCAGCGATGCGCGCGACACCATGCTGCCATTGGCGGCCGGAACAGGTGCCGGCGGCCCAACATCACGCGCCGCCAGCTCGCTCAGGATCACCGCGCGGTCGGCGTCGAGCCTCGGCGCAGGACGGCGCGTCTCCGGATCGGCGAAGCAGGAGAGCTTGATCGGATTGCCGGCCATCGTCAGCGGACCGCTCTCGGGATCGTTCGCGGTCACGACCATATTGCGCGAGCGGACATGGCTGTCGGCGAGCACCCGGTCGATCGTATTGATCGGCCCGCAAGGCACGCCGGCTTCATCCAGGATCGTCAGCCATTCATCGATGCTGCGCGCCTTGAGCGCGGCGTTGATTGCTTCGGCGAGCGGCTCCCAGTTCTCCGTGCGCAGCGTATTGGACGCATAGCGGGGATCTTTCGCGAGCTCCGGCGCGTCGATCGCGTCGGCCATTTTCTGGAACAGCACGTCATTGCCCGCCGCAATGACCATCCAGCCATCGCTCGCCTCGAAGGCGGCGAAGGGCGTGATCGCCGGATGGCGGGCGCCGATCGGCCCGGCGACCTCGCCGGTCGCCGCATAGCGGGCGATGGCATTTTCGAGGATCGCCACCTGACAATCGAGCATGCCGACATCGACCTTGATCGCCTCGCCGGTCAACGCACGGTGCAGCAGGGCGGCGTTGACGCCGACCGCGGTGAACAGGCCGGCCGTGATGTCGCCGATCGACGTCCCGACCCGCACGGGCGGCTGGCCGGGATGGCCGGTCACGCTCATGATGCCGCCCATCGCCTGCACGACCATGTCGTAAGCGGCGCGCTTGGAATAAGGGCCGGTATGGCCGAAACCGGAGGCGGCGGCGTAGATCAGGCGCGGATAGGCGGCATGCAGATCGTCCCAGCCATAGCCGAGCTTCTCCGTGGTCCCGGGCCGGTAGTTCTCCACCAGCACATCCGCGATCGATAGCAGCTTCTCGAAAATCGTCCTGTCTTCAGCGTCCTTCAGATTCAGCGCGATGGACTCCTTGCCCCGGTTCAGCGAGCCGAAATAGGCGGACTGTCCATCGATGAACGGTCCATAGGCCCGGCTGTCGTCACCCGTTCCGGGCTGTTCGACCTTGATGACCCGCGCGCCGAGATCGGCCAGCACCATGGTGCAGTAAGGACCGGCAAGCACACGGGTGAGGTCAAGCACCGTGACCCCGGCGAGCGGACCGCCGCCTGTCGCCTGTGGCTGGCCGGCATGGCTTTCGGTGGAAGACATCGGCGTCTCCTGCTTCGTATCAGCGGGCATGGCGATGCGGACTCAGATGGCCGGTCCCAGCAGATAGTCGGGGAACCATGTCGCGATGCCCGGAAAAATGCAGAGAATAACAATGGCGACCATCATCACAATGACATAAGGGAAAGCGCCCCAGAGCACGTCGCGTGTCGGCACATTTGGCGCAATGGCATTGATCACAAACAAATTGAGGCCGATGGGCGGCGTGATCAAGCCGATTTCCATATTGATGGTCAGGATCACGGCAAACCAATAGGGATCGAAGCCGGCCTGCGTGACGATCGGCAGGAGCAGCGGCGTCGCCATGACGATCACGGCGACGGGCGGCAGGAACATGCCGGCAACGAGCAGGAAGATGTTGATGATGAACATCAACACCCAGCGATTGACCTCAAGCTCGGCGATCGCTCCGGCAACGGTCTGGGTGATGAACAGCGAGGATAGCGCGAAGGCGAACAGTTCGGCCGCCGCGAGGATCATCATGATCATCACGCTTTCGCGCATGGTCGATGAGAAAATCTCCATCGCCGCTCCGGAGCGGAACAGGCGATAGACCACAAAGACCACGATGATCGTGAGCAACGCCCCCGCACCCGCCGCTTCCGAAGGCGTCGCCACCCCACCATACAGCGCATACATCACGCCGATGATGATCAGAATGAATGGCAGAACGCGCGGCAGGATGCGCAACCTGTCAGCCAAGGTGAAACGCTGGCCAAGATCGTCGAAACGGAAGCCGCGGCGTTTGGCGTCGGTAATCGCCCAAGCCATGAACATGACGACAAGCAATAGGCCAGGCCCCACGCCGGCAAGAAACAGGCGCCCGATGGAGGTCTCAGTCGCGATGCCATAGACGATCATCGTCACCGAAGGCGGGATAAGGATGCCGAGTGTGCCGCCAGCGGCAATTGAGCCCGTCGCCACCGCTGCGGGATAGCCGCGCTTCATCATCTCCGGAATGCCCATCTTGCCGATGGCGGCGGCTGTGGCCGGGCTGGAGCCGGTCATGCCAGAGAAAATCGCGCAGGCGCCGATATTGGAGAGGATAAGCCCGCCGGGCACGCGGTTCAGCCAGCGATCTAATGCCTCGTAAAGATCCTTGCCCGCCGGCGAGGAGGCCACGGCCGCCCCCATCATGACGAACATCGGGATGGCGACAAAGGCAAGGTTGGCGATACCCGCGAACATGGTTTCGGCGAGGATTTGGAACACCCCAAAGCCTTCGCTGACCACAAGCGCGCAAATGGCTGCCAGCCCGAGCGCGAAGGCAATGGGCATGCCGGTCAGCAGCAGCACAAGCAAAACGACGATCAGCAGCGTGCCGGAGGTTTCGGGGCTCACGGTCGCTCATCTCCTGGGCGCAAAAATTCAGCGAAATATTGCAGGCATAGAAGCCCGAAGCCGATTGGCATGGGTATGGCAGGGATCCAGATGGGGATCTGCCAGACATTGGAGGATAGCCAGCCAAGCGACCAGGCTTCCCAAACATAGTTGGCGCTGGCGACAAACATGGCCGCGCAGAAGGCGAGGCCGAGCAGTTTGGCAATGAAACGCAAGCCGGCCTTGGCGCTGCCCGTGAGCATGTTTTCGAAGACATCGACCCCCACATGCCCCCCTATCATCAGCACGTAAGGCGCTCCGAGAAAGATCGCCGCCGTCGCTGAATAAACAACGAAATCGGTTTGCCAGATGGTCGGTAAACGAAAGAAATAACGCAGAAAGATCATCTGACAGATGACCAGCACGGCCGCGATAAGTAGCAGCACCGACACGACCGCGAGGATTCTAGAAAGGCGGTCCGTGAATGAAACATAGGCACGGATCATGAGAATGAGCGCCGTAGCAAAAGGATAAAAGAGCCGCCCCTCGCGATGAGGGGGCGGCTTCGTTTTGAGTTTATTTGACGGCGAGCGCGGCCTCAATCAGTTGCTCACCCCCCTTGACCTTTTCGCTGAATTCTTTGTAGGCGGAGTCCTTGGCCACGGCGAGCCAGGCGTCGAAATCCTCCTTTGACATCTCCGTGACTTCGACATTGGCCTTCTTGTAAGTGTCGATCAGTTTCTGATCGCCTTTGCGCGCTTCGGCGTCGAAAAATTCCTCCGCCTTTTTGCCAGCCGCCATAATCGCGTCCTGCTGCTCTTTGGTCAGCTTGTCGAACGTCTTTTTCGACATTAGAACCGGCTCATACATGAACCAGAGCGCATTTTGGCCCGGCGCTGTCAGGCATTTCACCTGCTCATAGAGGCGGTACGAAACAAAGCTGGCAGAGGAGGTGTTCGCGGCGTCGAGCACGCCGGTCTGCATGGCGTTATAAATTTCCGAGGAGGGCATGGAAGCAATCGAGGCGCCGGCGGCCGCGAGCATTCTTTCGAAGGCGGGACCAGCCGCGCGTGTGACCTGACCTTTGATCGTTTCCGGTCCCTTAATGCAATTCTTCTTCGATGCGAATCCACCAGAAAGCCAGCCATCGGAGACGACGACGACGCCGGCATCATTGATGATCTTTTTGATCTTTTGCATGAACTCGGAATCGTTCAGCTTCTTCGCACGGTCATAATTGCCGACGAGCCCGGGCATGAGCGTAGCGGAGAATTCCCGATGCTGACCTGACGCATAGTCGAGCGGGAAGGACGACATATCCAGAATCCCGCGCGTCATCGCGTTCCATTGCTCCTTCGCCTTGTAGAGCGACGATCCGGGAAAGACCTGGATTTTCAGATCGACGCCAGCCTTTTCGACTTCCTTGGCTATGAGTTGGACCATCTCGTCGCGCGGATCACCTTTGCCACCCGGGAATTGGTGCGACGCCTTTAGCACTGTTTCAGCGGCGACAGGGCTGGCCAACATGGCCACGCCCAGAAGAGATATGGCGAGTTTCACCGGTAACAAACGGCTTCTGATAGTCATGGGCTTTCCTCCTGAATGGACCCTTTGTTGATTTAGCGGCCTCGTTCCGAAGCCCGCTAGGCAAACTTTTGTATACAAAAAGGTGCTCCTTATAGGCTAGCACAGCCGTGTCGGGTGGCTCAAACGATCATTCTGTATTCAAGTCCTTGATTTTTGCTGTTTCACTGGTCAAGCTTTAGGCACTATGCACGAAGCGCGCACCCCCCGTCTAAGAGATCGAATCGAGGAAAAGATCGCAACAGGGATCTACGGCCCTGGCGAAAGGCTGGAGGAAAATGCGCTCGCGGATCACTTCGGGGTCTCCCGCACGCCGGTTCGCGAGGCCCTGCAACAGCTTGCCGCGACCGGGCTGGTGGAGTTGCGGGGACGACGCGGGGCCATCGTCAGCGCGCCCGATGCGACCCGTCTTCTGGAGATGTTCGAGGTGATGGCCGAGCTTGAGGCCATGTGCGGCCGGCTCGCCGCGCGCCGGCTCCTCCCCGAGGACGAGGCCGTGCTGTCCGAAACGTTCGAAGCCTGCCAGCGAGCGGCGGACGAGGGCGATCCCGACGCTTATTATTACGAGAACGAGCGTTTTCACCACGCCGTCTACGCCGCAAGCGGGAACCGTTTCCTTGCCGAACAGGCGCACGCGCTGCATAAGCGGCTCGCGCCATTCCGCCGCCTTCAGCTTCGCGTGCGCAACCGCATGCGGGCCTCGCGCGAAGAACATCGGGCGATCCTCGATGCGATCATACGCGGCGACGGGGAAGGCGCGGCGGAGCACCTGCGCAGCCACGTCGCCGTTCAGGGCGAGCGTTTCAGCGATCTGATGGCGACGCTGGACCGGGTCAAGGTCGCGGTGGGCTGAGCGCGGCGTAGTTATGCCTTTGGAGCATCGGACTGAAAAGTGGCACCCACTTTTCGGGTCAATCCGATGCCAAAACAAACAGTGAGAGTGGCGCTTCCGATTCCGATTAAGGGGCCGGCACTCTAGGCATCATCGGGCGTTGATCCGTACTGCAGGCCAAAGAGCTTGCATTTCTGCAATCCCGGGTCTGCGGCGCTTTCCCGGTACTCCTCGCGAACTTACATTAAGGGTCTATCAAGGAGCCTGCGATGCCTGTCCATCCCGACTATGCCGATATCCGGCCCATGCGGCCGATCACGCCCGGCGCGCGCATCGGTCACGTCCATCTCAAAGTCGCCGACCTGGAACGGGCGCTCGGCTTTTATGTCGGCGTGCTCGGCTTCGAGCTGATCACCACCTATGGCGACCAGGCCGCCTTCATCTCGGCCGGCGGCTACCATCACCATATCGGCCTCAACACATGGGAAAGCCTGGGCGGATCACCGCCGCCTCCAGGCACGACCGGACTGTTTCACATGGCGATCCTATACCCGACGCGCGTCGAGCTGGCCGACGCACTGCGCCGCGTCGAGGAAGCAGGCATTTCGCTCGACGGCGCCAGCGATCACGGGGTGAGCGAGGCGCTTTATCTGCGCGATCCGGATGAGAATGGCGTGGAACTCTATTGGGACCGGCCGGATGCATTATGGCCGCGCGATGAGGAAGGCCGCATCGAGATGTTCACGCGGCAGCTCAATCTGGACTTGCTCAGAGCCGAACTGAGATAAGTCGGGGACGCCTTAACACCCGAAATCGTCCGCCACCTCTGCAAAGCCTTGCTATTGCGGCTCGATCATTTCGATACCGGAGAGGACGAGAACCCTCGGCTTGGCCGGCAGGTTCGCGGTCGAGACAGTGATCGACGCGGTCTTGCTGACGTCCACGTCAAAACTGTCATCCAAGCCGGAAAGGAATCGTTGGAGCGTAACCTGGCCGAAATAATGCATCGGCAGGATGAGCCGCGCCTTCAGAAGCTTAAGCACTTCGACCATCGCCGCCTGTTTCATCGTGTAGGCGCCGTCGACCGGCACCATCACCACGTCGAGCTGGCCGATCAGCCCGAGATATTCCGGCCCGAGTTTGTGATGCAGATGGCCGAGATGGCCGATGCAGAGATCGGCGACCTCGAAAATGAAGATCGAATTGCCGTCCTTCTCACGGATGCCGTCCCAGCCGCGAATATCGGTCGTCACATTGCGAATGAGGACATCGCCGACCTTGAGGTTGTACTTTGCCGGATGGCCGTCCTCGCCCCAGCCTCGCAGCACATGTTTGATGCCCGGATCGGGGTAGTCGGTGTAGTGCGTCGTATGGGCGTGATTCATGGTGACGACATCGGGCAGCCGCCCGGCGCCGGCATAGCCGGTGTAATCCGTGGCGATGACGCCGCCGCCGCTGCTTTCGATCCGGAAGGTGGAATGCCCGACAAAGCTTATGCTCACCTCGTCCTTTGCGAGAGCGACCTCGTTCAACGAGACGAATTGAACCTTTGGTGCAGCGCTCGCCAGGGCAATGCAGCGGCTCGCCGTGATCGCGTGCGCTGCCTGCGCGGTCGAGAGGAGCACCGCGGCGCTCAGAATGATCAGGATGAGACGGCCGTAAATGGGATTGGTGGCGTTCATGAGGATGCCCTCGCTTGCTTGACCGCCATTTTAGAGCATGGCCCGGGGGCTGGCGACTCCGTGTTGTGAGGCGACGGGCGAGGCGCGGCCTGTCGCCCTACGCCGGCGAGCCGTGGCTGGCCGCCAGCGCCGCAATGGCTCTCGCGAGCATCTCCGGCGGGGCGGCGCCGGAGAAAGCCGGCTCGCCATGGATCACGAAAGTCGGAACGCCGGAAACGCCGAGCTCGCGCGCACGGGCAAGCTCGCGGGCAACCTCCTCGCTGCCGTCTCCGCTTGCCAACACGCTCTCGACCTCGACGCGATCGAGACCGGACGCTTCCGCGATTTCGGTCATCACCCCCCAATCGCCGATGTTTTTCCCTCCCGAGAAATAGGCCCGGAACAGGCCCTCGACGACCGCGTTCTGCACGCCTCTTTGGCCTGCGAACCAGATGAGCCGGTGACAATCGATCGTATTCGGCGTCCATTTCATCAGGTCGTGGCGGAAGTCGAGGCCCGCAGCGCGTCCCTTTTCGGCTACTTGCGCATCGAGATGGCGGGAAAAGTCGAGCGAGCCGAATTTGCGCAAGCGATACGCGCTCCGCTCCACGCCGCCTTTCGGCATGTCGGGGTTCAGCTCGAACGGCTTCCAGACCGGCGTGACGACGATCTCGCCGGCCAGCAGCTCGGCCGCACGTTCCAGATGGCGCTTGCCAATCCAGCACCACGGGCAAATGGCGTCCGAAATGATTTCGACAGTGATCGGGGTGGGCGCGCGATTCATGCTTCTAATACCAGACACCGGTCATATGATAGCGCGGCCGCGCGTGCTGCGGAATGAAATAAGCCGGGACGGCTTCCACACCCGGCACCCGCAAGGGTGGCCGTTTCATCCCGTGCAATTCGGTCAGGCGCTTGACCCGCCCCTCCGTCGGTGGATGGGTGCGCAGAAGCGACGGCACCGGCACGCGCCGGCCTGGCATAAAAATCGTCTCCCAGATGTTGCCCTGATAGGCCTCAATCTTCCGCAGCGCGCTCGCAAGGCCTGCCGGATCGCCAGAGAGGCGCGCGCCTTCCAGATCCGCGTCATATTCGCGGGCGCGGGAGAGGCCGAGCTGCAAGAGGCTCGAGGCGGTCGGTGCGAAATAGAGCAGGAAAATGCCAAGCCAGGGGATCTGCTGGCCACCGAGGAATGCGACCGGAAGGCTGAAGAGAAACAGGAGCACGCCGAGCATCGACATGAAATGGGTGAACCGGCTCATCGTGTCGGCCAGACTCATGATCCAGAGATCGTTGTTGCGGATATGTGAGATTTCATGAGCGAGCACGCCGATCAGTTCGCGGGGTTCGAGCTTGCTCAGCATGCCTTGCGTCACCGCGACGATCGCGTTCGATTTGGTCCCTGTCGCGAAAGCATTGATGACCGGACTCGGGATCACATAAAGACCGGGCGATGCGGGAAGCTCGGCGCGGCGTCCCAGCTCGGCGACGATCTGCGCCACCGGCGTGTCGTGTCGCGGATCAACCCGGCGCGCACCATACATGCGCATGATCAATTCCGGCGCGATGCGCGGGCTCAAGAGCAGCAGAACGCCGATCAGAACAAAGGCCCAAATGACGCCCGATTCTCCGAAGAGCAGCGCGGCGCAAAGCGCCATGATGGCGCCGATGCCTCCGATCAGCACGATGGAGTGAATGAAATTGCGGACTCGTGCGGCCGCACGCATCCTGTTCTCGATATCGAATGCCATGCCGATGATATAGTTAACGACCAGCGTAACTGCGAGTGGAGTCCGCCGTCATTTCACGGCGGATCACTCCAACCTATGCGCGGAGACGGCGAGGATCTTCGATCAGAGCGCCTCGATATTCGTTCGGTCTTGAAAATCGCCGTGACATGGTAGGCCCAGCAGCAGCGGAACGATTTCCTCTGCGCGATCAACAACGTGATAGGTGACATCCAGCGACGGAGGGATGAATTCAAGCTGACGCATCTGATTGAAAAGCCCCAGAAGCTGCGCCCAGTAATCCTTGATATTGGCGATCACCACCGGCTTTGTATGATGTGCGAGCTGAACCCAGGTGATCTGCTCGACGAGCTCCTCCAGGGTTCCGACCCCGCCGGGCAGGGCGACAAAAGCATCCGACCGCTCGAACATGAGCATCTTACGCTCGTGGAAGGTCTTGACATGGATGAGCTCGTGAACATCACTCAACGGAACCTCGTGCACGGGCAGGTTGGATGGGATAACGCCGGTCACCTTTCCGCCGGCCTCCAGCACCGTCCGGGCGATCTCGCCCATCAGCCCGACGCTCGCCCCGCCATAGACGAGGCCGATCCCCCCCTCCGCCATGGTGCGGCCCAGCGTTCTCGCCGCTTCGGCATAGGCCGGATGCGCGCCGGCATTCGCACCGCAATACACACAAATATTTCTCAGCGATCTATTTTTCATACGTAATGGAGCGCTCCTACGCTTGTTGTTTGTTTTGTTTACCAAAAGTTAGCTCAACCTTTCTTCCTCCCCCGCCCTGTCAATATGGTGGCAAGCACCAAAAAGTTGATGAACGCCCAGTCTTGGCCCTAGGCGCCTTTTATGGTTTAAGAAGACAGATGACCAAAAACAGCCTAACCGTTGGCGTACAAGCATTCCGTCGGAAGAAACGCGGAAAGCGTAGGCTTGCGATTTTTTCGCGGCAATTCGCCTATGTAGGTCGTCGCGGTGCTCTGGCAAGCTGGGGCGCTGAGTTTTGAGACAAGGTTGAGGCTGATGCGCAAAGCCCGATTTGTGTTTTTTTTCCTGTTGCTGGTGCTTGCCGCTCTAGGGGTCTATGCCTTGGCGACAGGCTTGCTTGGGCCGGATGGCGGTAGGGCGGACAGGATCGTCGCGGATCGGTCTGACGCGAACGCGAAGACGGACGCCGCCACATCCGAAAAAGACCAGTCCCGGCCGACTTTCGATATTGTGCGCGCAGAGTCCGACGGCTCCGTCATCATGGCCGGCCAATCCAAGCCCGGATGGACGGTCAGTGTCGAAAGCAATGGCGATGAGCTGGGCCGCGCAACGGCCGACGACAATGGCGAATGGATCATTCAGCCGAAGGAAAAGCTCTCCAAGGGCGAGCATTCTCTGGCGCTGAGCGCGAAGTCGCCGAAGGGCGAACGAACGCTGTTCTCCAAGCAAAGGCTCGCGCTCTCAATGTCCGATCCGAAGTCCGGCCAGCCGCTTGTCGCCTTGACGGAAGAAGGCAAGGCGGCGCGGGTTTTGCAAATGCCGGCGCCGCGCGAGAAAAGCGCGAGCGGTCGGGCCGATGGCGCCGGTGGCGAATTCGATACGGCCACTGTCAGCCCCGATTCGGACGCCGCAACGAAAACAGCGAACACGATCGGCTTCGCCTCGGTCGACTATGAAGAGTCCGGCGCAAAGAGCATGCTTCATATGAACGGCCATGCGAAGCCGGATACGCGCATTGCCATTTATGTCGACAACCAGCTCGCAGGGACGACGACGGCCGATGCGACAGGTAGCTGGACCTTCTCCGGCAATCGGGAGTTGGGCGGCGGCAGCCATGCGCTACGCGCCGATCTTCTGGCCGAGGAGGGGGACAAGGTCGTCGCGCGCGCGGAAGTCAATTTCGAGAGAACGCCGCCGGTCTCGACCGCGCTGCTGGATGACGCCACGAAGCTGAAGAGCTATGCGCAGGACGATTCTGCTGGCCCGGCGAGCCAAGAGGCCGCTACGACTTCACCGTCCGAGGATCAGCAATCGGGTAAGCCTCCAAGCGTCATTGTCATCAAGCGCGGCGACACGCTGTGGCAGATTGCGCAGCGTCATTACGGGGACGGGGCCAAATATACGCAGATTTTCCAAAACAACCGGGCCCAGATTCGCGATCCGAACTGGATCTATCCGAACCAGCGTTTCAAGCTTCCCTAGCAGGCTGCTGAAAAACCCCGAGGATGACAGTCTGTGGCGAATATGATTCCGTGCTTTCTGGAATGCCAGGGAGGACGGAATGCGCGGTTCGGATTTGCGGTCTGGGGAGCTTTTTT
>Ga0315553_10000670_pt1 | contig 29755 bp, 20 predicted proteins | sample SalMarSW160140MG_FD_203099 | JGI IMG/M metagenome (GOLD analysis project Ga0315553, IMG submission 203099) | Salt marsh sediment microbial communities from the Plum Island Ecosystem LTER, Massachusetts, United States - Salt Marsh Sediment SW1601-40 ... | reverse complement strand
TATTTATTTTTACCAAGAATAATTAATAAAAATATTTCACAAATGTTTTATGAGAAAGTCCTTACAGAATACATAAGATTATAATATATGAGTATCATATAAAAAAATAAAGATTTTATAGTAAAGTACTTAATAACCTATTCCTCCTCTATTAAACATGAGCCTAAGATTTAGAAAATTCGTGGAAAGAGTAGCGAAAGACAACGAATTCAAACCGCTGAAAAACAGATTACTATACTATTTGCAAAAAGAAAGCCAAAACAAATACAAAAATTATCCTCGACTAATTGAGTTAATGCAAACATATTGGCCAGAATACAAAGAAGGATCTAGAATTTCCTACTTACTTAGGGATCATTACGACGAGATATTTACCTTTTATCTGAATACGCTCTTTCCTTTCAGAAAGAGGGGTTTAACTATGGCTTATCCTGAAGCACCAACGCCGGTCGATTTTAAATTGGTCTATCAATATCATTATAACTTAGCAGAGATTAATATTGTTGAGGAAGTCCTAAAAGAATGCAAAATAGATACTAAAGTTGAGAGTATTTTAAAGAGAATATTAATTTTCGCTGTTAGTTCATTCAGCCCTATGATTGAGCAAATATTTAAGCGTCCATTCGCATTTCAGTTTTCGAGTATTGATGCTAATCCTATGAATAATGGTGAATGGGAAGTAAATGCGATAATTTCAGCCAGAGAGCAATAGATTCATTACCGACTAATAACTGCTCTAAAAAATTAAAATCTTATCCTATTATAGAAGAAAAGCAGACTATTTCTTCAAAAAAGATCCTAAATCCATCATCTCGCCATTACCCTTTTTAACTTGAATCTTTCCTTTAACTCCTTTAATCTTTCGTTCTAAATAGATAATCGCATCCAAAGGAATCTTTCTAGGTATGCCACCTTGCCTATTGATAATGGAAATTAAATAATCTATATTGGATATAACATCTGGACTCACTAGTTCGTTGTATATTGCCTGATATACCATTGGTTCGTTCGTCCTTATTTTTTCTAAGTAAGAAAAAGCATCTGTTGCTAGGACAACTCTTAATACATAGATAATTTTATCATTAATTGATACAACTCTCTCTTGGCTTGCTTGCTGCCTCTTTTGAGCCTCCATAAGCGCTTTCATTTTTTTCATACGTAATTTTTCTAATTCGTGCTGTTCTTGATCCTTATTAGACTCATCCATCATTACAACCTAATTATTTTGTATTTACTATAAAATTAAGAATTTACTATTTTTAAAGCAATGTCTAATGCTCTTATACCATCGTCGAGGGTAACATCCTGTTCTTTATCGTAAAGAAAATTATTAATCTCTCTCTTTAAAGGTTCGTCTCCTCTTAAGGGTGTAAACGAAGTATCTTTAGTGATTGGATATTCTCCCTGCAAATCTATTCCTGTTCGTATATTTACTTGTTGAGTGATGAAATCAGCGGATATACCCCCAAATTCCCCATTAACATAAATTCTTCTGAATTTCGATGGAGTCAACCAATTCGATTCAATTTGACCGATAACCGTGCCAAAATCTAAAATAATGAATGCCGCATCAGCATGAATATTATCTTTATAACATTTTTTTAACCCAAAAGCATTTACAATCTCGTTCTTACTCATAATTTTTTCTTGAAGATAAATGTCGTGGATTGACAAATCCAGAATTACTCCCATATCCCAATCTCTCTTAGGATACAAACCAACGCGTTTAGAAGCAATTGAGATAATCTCACCAATCTCGTCAAGATGGTTTAATAGTTTATCAACAACCGGATTAAAAAGTTCAATAAAACCCGGCATTATTCTTATATTATCGTAATCCTTAAAAGGGATTAAATCCTCTAACTTAAGCGCCATAGGTTTTTCCATTAAAATATCGATACCCGCATCAGCAAATTTCTTAGCGATTTCTGGAATGTATTTGGGTGGTGTAACTATACTTGCTGCGTCTATGGATTCGTTTTTAATCAAGTCATCTACATTAGTATAAACATTTACTCCATCGTATTGTTTTGCTAATGGTTCTATTTTAGATTCGTTAGTATCACATATTCCAACAAGCTCTGAAAGGTCATGAAAGTTTCTTATATGTGCCTTACCAAACCAACCAGCACCAACAACAGCAGTTCTTTTCTTTTTCATTGCTCTCAATCAAAAAATCAAACTATTTCTAATGAAAAATAATGCTAATCAAAATAAGAATTTTATCAAGTTAGTAGAAGTTTGTAAAAATATTTATCAAGATACGTTACTTTAACTTTTTGTAATAACTTGTTTGATTAGAAACATGAAAAAGAAATATCATAAATTTACTTGTGTTTTAATAGGTATTTTCTTAATAAATTGCGTTTTCACTTCCGTTTATATCTTCCCTTTTAAATTCCAAAAGAATAATTTTATCTCTAGTTTGGGAGATGAAATTGTTGAGAAGGTTAAAGATTATCCAAAATTAGCTCAAATCAGCGGGAATTTCTCTCGTTATAATTTATCTGTAATCATGGACGAAGCAAGCTCTTCTATTGAAGGAAATTTGACGGTGAATTTCTATAATGACGATAGCGTAAACTATACAAGAATTCCTTTTCACATTTATTTATCAGGAATGTACTACGATATAAGACCTGGTCTCATTGAAATTGTAAATGTTACAGATTTAGATAACCCAAATATAGCAATCCCGTTTGAGGTATATTCAAATCAGCAAATTATGTGGGTAAACCTAACTACAAATTTAGAACCTCAAAAAAGAACCGAATTTATAATTCAATTTAACGCAACCCTTCCAGATGGAGGAATTGATAGAGCAAATTCTCACGGAAGCGTTTACGACCAATCGAGGATTTATAAGTTTGCGAGTTTTTATCCTATACCTTGCGTTTATGATAGTGAAGACGGTTGGAACACTGATTCTTATTTGACTACGGGTGATCCATTTTATTTTGATATGGCTTATTATAACTTATTTATTAACGCCCCTAACGAATTGATAATTGCAGCTACCGGAAACTTAGAAGAAAAATTAGAAAGCGGCGCAACTACATGTTATCACTTTAATCCTATTTATCCTGTACGGGAAGTCACTTTTTCAGCTTCGCGGTATTTTCAAGTACAATCAAAAATTTTAAATGGTGTAAATGTTTCAACCTATTTTCTTCTAAAAGATGAATATCTATGGAACAATTCTGCCTTAAATCACGCTGAAAATGCCTTAATTCTTTATAACAATTCTTTTGGATTATATCCTTACCCGACACTTAATGTCGTAGAAGAATACACGGATTTTGGAGGTATGGAATACCCCAATCAAGTGTACATTTCGGAATCAATAGCTAGCTGGGGGTATCCTCTCGATGTAGAACGAAGGCTTTTAGAAAAAATAATTGCTCACGAAATATGCCATCAGTGGTGGTATAACTTAGTTGGAAACGACGAAATAGATGTAGGATTTTTAGACGAAGGGTTAACTTGTTGGTCAACTGATTACTACGGAGAGTATTATCATGGAGATTGGGAATATTTCCAATATACGCGCTATATTGATGAAGTAAGAGTTTACTATGCAAATAATGGGTTTAGTTCAAAAATAAATCAAACAATTTACGAATGTATAGCTACAGATACTGATTATTACTATGTCGCCTATCATAAAGCACCGCTAATTTTTGAAAAGTTACGCCAAACTATAGGACTTACAGCCTTTTTAGAAGGTTTAAAGTTATATTTTGAGAGACACCAATTTGAGATCGTCATATTATCAGATATACAGCAGGCATTCGAGGATGTAGTAGGAATGTCGTTAGATTGGTTTTTCTTCCCCTGGTTCGATAATCTCTTACTTCCAAAATATTCAATTACAAAAAACATTTACAATTCTGAAACTCAGAATTTAAATATAGTTATTGTAGATTTAAACGAGCCTCTGAACGAGTATAATTACTCCCAACAAGTTCCTTTATACGTATATGATGCCTCAAATTCTTTGATTTTTAGTCAAACAGTCTGGATTAATGGAACAACCGAATTGTTTTTTAACATTTCAAAGCAACCTCATCGAGTAAGCTTAATTTATAGTAATTATGTTCTGGTTCAATTAGAGGATGAATTTCATCTATCATTGGACTCATTAGTTCAAAATGGCGATCAAGCTATACCTGGTTATGAATTGGCGCTCTTTCTAATGCTTATTTTAATTTTAAGTGGTTTTGTAATAGTTAACCATAGAAGGAAGATTAAAAGTAATATATAGAAAAAAAAATAGTCCCCCCTCTCGGATACCCATAATATCCTAAACGGAAAATCCATTTGAGCCGAGGACCTCACGGTATCGGCTGACAATACTTCATAGGTAAAAACCTTAGTATGCGATATTGATCTACAGCCGCGCGCTCTGACCAACTGAGCTAAGGGGGGTAAAGTTTCGATATATTTTTTAATTAATGTAGTAATATAATTTTTACGATTTTCTTTTAGATGTTGTATGAATGAAGGGAATTAATAATTTACAAAAATAAATCTTTTCAATCTTGGTAGTTTTTGCAATATATTCTATTTATAATAAAAATCTAAAATAGCACAAATTTTTTTAAAGAAAACCCTAACTAATATTTAATATAATTTAAAAAATTCAAAACAGAAGTGAAATTTAATGCGAGAAGAAACCGATTATACGGAAGCTATTGAAGCGTACAAGGATGATCCTAATGTCATCATCGAACCATGGGGGCGCAGTATCGATCACCTTCGACTTACAATAATAGGAAAGGAAGGAACTCCCTACGGAAAAGGAAAGTTCATATTCGAAATCAAATTCCCTGAAAATTATCCATTTGCTCCTCCATACGCATACGCAGTTACATTAATGTGGCACCCTAATATAGATAGCAGCATTCCTCCAGGAAAACTTAATATATGTTTAGATCTGATTAATCCTGACCTTGTTGGCAAGGTAGACGCTTCAACTGGTGCATCTGGGTGGACACCTTCAAAAACCTTAACTAATATCACAGAAGCCTTAAAAGGTATGATGCATGTTGAACCTCCCTTCTTTAACCCAGGAGACCCTCTTAACCACGAGGCGGGCGAGCAATATTTCAGAGCTCAAAAGAAGTTTGAAGCAAAAGCTAAGTCATGGACTGCTAAATATGCCATGGATTAGGATTAAATACAATTTTTTATCCCTTATTTTTTATAGACTATCCATCAATTTATATTTCCTATAGATAATATGTTAAACTTAAGATGCTATAAATTAAAATAAAAAAAATTGTTAAGAATTTAATATCTAATAGAAGAAGATTTTTTCGAGCGCATGACAAGAAAGATACCATTCTCATTTACAGGTAAGAAAGTTATTGTTTTTGACTTAGATGGTACTATTGTAAGATTGGCTGCAGATTGGCATTCATTACGTAAGGTTTTAACTTCCCGATTTACTGAAAAGTATCGAGAAATTATCAATTACAGTAGTATGTCGGCAATCTTATCTAGAATCGTTGAGAAAGGGGATGAAGAAGAACTTCAATTGAATTTTAACCTTATAAAGCAATACGAACTTGAAAATATAACGAGAAACGAGCCCATTAAAGAGATCCTTTTTTTTATAAATAATAAAGAGTTATTTGGAGTATTTCATAACGCTAAGTTGGCAGTTTTTTCATTAAACACACGATCAACTATTTTCAAATCACTTGAAATGGCAGGAATCCTTGATGAAATTGAATTTTTTGTAGGGCGAGAAGATGTTAGAAAATGGAAACCAGAACCCGAAGGTCTATTGAAAATCTTAGATCATTTCAAAGTTAATACTGAAGAATTAATCTATTTTGGCGATTTAGAAGTAGACTTATTAGCTGGAGCTAATGCAGGTGTAGAGACTTATCATATCGACACTCTTATTAACCATGTAAGAAAAATAAAAAATTTTTCACGAATATGATTGGAATTAACATAAAAGAAAAACAACTTTTACATGAAAGTAATAACCACATTGTATTTTTTAATTTCTGATTCTACTTTTGCTTTTCCAAGTGGAGTGAGAGCTATTATATCGTTGCTTTTTATTTTTAGTGTTGTCAGTTTTATAGTTGGATCTTTAAATTCACCGCTCATATAAGGATTCCAATACATTTCTTTATTAACAGGGTTTGTAATCATCCATAAAATGGGTTCTAAAGCATGACCTATTATTCTCATAGCTTTGAAAATATAACCTATATCGGCATCAAAAGGAACGACTAATTGTACATTTTCTTCACCTTCAATATCTCCACACGCTAGACAATCTTCTCGTTTGATAATATCTAAATGATCAAATTGGCCATATACGCCATTATAATTAACATAAGGAGGATCCATAGGTGGACCAATATTTCTTCCATGTAATCGAAATAACAATTTTAAGGCTTCTTGCGATTGAATGCTAGAAATTATAGAACTTACTGATTGAATAGCAGCAATTTTATTACCTAAGATGTTTTCCATTTCTTCAAATTTATAATCTTCTCCGAAAGTCTCTTTAATATTTTCTTTCCACTCTTTAATTTCTTCTGGCGTAAGCGTTTCTAACTTTTCTTCAGGAACATTTTCATTAAAAACTCGGTTCCTTAATTCTGCCAATTCTTTCTGAGCTAAAGCCAATAATTTTACCACATCGTCATCAACATTCATATCAGGTTTAAAACCGTATTCTTTTTCGAAAATGACTTCAGCTTTTATAACGCAATGGTTTCTATTTCTTGGAAGCCCTTTTAAAGTACACGCTGCAATCAACTTATCATCTGCAGGAGGAATCGGGACTAAACATCGGTAACAAGGCGTTATATTCAAAACATCCTCTGCATATTTGTTATCAAATTCTGCTTCTACCTGTTTTCTTACTAACCTTCTAAATGGTTCGAGTTTCTCTTGCTTCAACCGCTCTATCAAATATTCTAGTTGTTCGATTTCTTTTTGTGCATCTAAGTACTCTGGATTATCAAATTCCCACATTCTCGTTTCTACAATGTTTTCGATTTCAATTTCTCTATTTTTATATTCGAGTGCTGAATCTTTAGGAATGACTATTTGTACATGACCTTCAAATCCTACTGTTCCTCCCTCTACCATTGGTTTTTTCATCCGAAGACAAATCTTATTCAAATCTAACCTTGCATTAAAGTTATCTAAAGCGGCAATGATGACATCGCATTCTTCGTACACCGACATTGGTAATTTTTGGAGTTTTTCAAAATAAAAATCGACTTTCAAAAAAGGATTCATGTCTTTAAGTCTTTCAGCTGCGACTTCTGCTTTAGGACGACCTTCATCCCCCGGTTTGAATAACATCTGACGGGACAAATTAGATGTTTCAATGGTGTCAAGGTCCACTAAAACTAATTTTCCAATACCCATTAATGCAAAATCCTTTGCTATTTCGCAACCTAAGGCTCCCACACCAACAATCATAATACAACCTTTACTTACAATTTCTTGATCCCAACCGTCAATTAATTGTTGGCGGGCGTACATACGGGATTTTTTGATATTTTCCTTGTTTTCTGTCATTTTAAATATCCCTAAATTTTATTATAATATATATTAATTATCCTTCAAGCAAATTTAAATTCTTTTGGTGTTTCTTTTTGAGAAAGCCTTGTTTAATTTGTATCATCTTTATAGCTTTTCCCATTTCCCAATTTTTAATTATTGGTATTTTCGGATATAATATTCCTCATCCAGTCGATTTACACTTAACTAGTTGGAATGTAGATAACTCACGTCAGATATTGCCTAATGAATTAGAACTTAGCTCTACATTCAATGCTAGCGATCATATTGGACTACGAGACATTGATAATAAATATGGATTAACCGGAAATAATGTAACTATTGCTATGGTAGATACTGGTATTTTTTGCAACCATAGCGTTTTTACTAACGATGGGAAGTTGAATTGGACCGATAGGATTATTATGTACGTTGATTTCATTAATAACAATTCTGACTATCCACAAGATGATTATGGTCATGGTACATGGGCGGCATCTATTCTGGGTGGTAATTCAAGTCAATATCGGGGTGTCGCACCTGGTATAAAATTTGTCATATTGAGGATTTTTGATAGTAGTGGAGAAACAAATGCAACTATATTTGAGAATGCGATCAATTGGATTCTTCTAAACAAGGATACATTTAATATTAGAATAGTAAGTATGAGCTTTGGAGCAAAACCTGAAGCAGATAATATTTTTTCCATATTATACATTCAGAAACTTACTCGAAGACTTGCAGATATAGGAATTTTAGTAATTGCAGCAGCAGGTAATGATGGCAATCCCAATTCCGCTTATGGAGATAGAACTATTAACGCTCCCGCTTCTGATAAAGCAACACTTGCAGTTGGTGGTGTAGATTATGATGGTAACATGTATCCGTATAGTGCTAAAGGCCCTACTATTGAGATGACTAAAAAACCAGATGTATGTGCCCCTGCAGTTGCGATTTATGGTGCGGATATAGATCTTTTAAACCAGTACAGTTTTAGATCAGGAACTTCGGGAGCTACACCATTCGTCGCGGGGTTAGCTGCTCTAATGCTTGAAAAGGATGAATCACTCACTCCATCGCAAATAAAAAGCATAATATCATTAACTTCTCTTAAAACTATAAATGCAAAAGTTTTTCAGGACAATGTTCAAGGATGGGGTGTAGTTCAAGGTTACGCTGCTTTAGACGCCTTAGAACCACCTGTTCTAATTAATGATAGTACTGAAATTGGATTTTTACTTAATGAAAATTATAGCGTTTATTGTCTACCAATTAGGCTGGCTCCTAACCACTATTATTTCGAACTAGTGCAGCTCGGTCTAGCGAAAGCTGAAATGTATGTGTTTCACAGTGAACCTAACGAGTTCGGGATACCTGCGATGATTTCTAATACTATTAACCAAATAATTCCAGATCGTCGATTAAAAAGATTGGGTGTTTTTACAAGCGTTTTTCAAGATTATTTTTTATTAGTAAAATTACATAGCAAAGAATCAGGAAATTTTTTAGTAAGACTGGTTTTTGAATATGGTAATATCACCTTTATGGTTTTGTTAGGAATTAATATTATAGGATTAATTTACGCAAGCATATTATATAAGAGGGTATATAATAGAGATATAGGTTAGGAAAATACGAGATTATTTGTTTTTTGATATATCCTTCAACATTTTCTTTATTTCGTCTGCCTTTTCTTTATCCTTTGCTAGTTCAGCTTCTTTTTTCTTATTCTCTAATGCTGCTTTTGATTCAGACAATTCCCGTGTTAAATCTTGCTTCAAATTTAATAAGTTTTGCATGTCCTTACGGAATTCCTTAGATTTAGATACAACTATTTCTCTTCTTTGATGAGACAGCAACTCTTCTTTTTCTTTTTTAATTTTGATTAGGTTTGAAACTTCTCCTGCTAAAACACTCACTTCTTTTATCTTGCTTTTAATTTCTTGTTCTTCTTGTTTCTTTTTACGATCTTCTTTTATCTTTTGGTTTTCTAGTTCTTGGTGAATTCTTTTTATTTTCCGATCACTTTCAATTACATTTTGCTCAAATTCTCTCGTATTCTCAATCTCTTTCTTAATAAATTTCGCTTGTTCGCTCCAACCAATTTCCTTAAACTTAGTAATCGCTGTATTAAATTTCATGTATGCAGCCGTAAAATCATATTTAGTAGCTAATTCTTTCCCTTCATCTATAAGCTTTAATCCTTCTTCTCTTATTTTTTCAGTTTGTTTCTGAGTTTCGTATAACTTCTTAAATTTCTTTTGTTGTTCTCTTTTTCTAAGTTCAGTTTCCATTTGTTGTTTCTCCATCTCTTCGCGAAAAAGTTCATATTCTTGTTGTCTTTTAATGTTAGTTTCTTCTTCTGCTTTTTTCTTTTCTAAATAATGTTCTTTTTCATGGATTAAATCCTTGATTAAAGTGTTTAAATTAGTAATTTCGGGTTCCCACCCTATTTTTTCAGCTAATAAATCTCTTGCTTGAATATACAAAGATATTGCTTTATCGAAATCAGGAGTGCTCATTTTAATATATTTTCCACCATCTTCTAAGAGAGAATATGCTGCTTCTCTAAACGTCAATTGGTCTTGAATAATTCTTTCTCTTTGTTTAGCTGCAATCTGCTGAGCTTTCTTCTTTTCTCTTTCTTGACGTCTTCTTTCCTTTAAGATATTTTCCAAATTCCTCTCCTCTTTCAGCCGTTCTAATTCTCTTTTTAACTTTAGCTCCTCTTCTTGTTCTCTTTGTTTTTTAAGCGTTTCCGCCTTTACGATCATAGCGCTAATGGAATCTGTTGGAAAATTTATCTCATTAAGAATTAACATAGCTTTCCTATAACTCATAATTGCTAATTCGAAGTTAGAATTGTTAATGTGTAGCTCAGCTTCATCTAAAATATTAAAAGCGTCATCTTTTTTTCTTTCTATAATTGCTTGTGTTAAAATTAATTTTTTATCTTCAATCTTTTTTAGTTTTAAGCGTTCTCTTTCTTTACTGATATTTTGCGAGACTCTCTTTTGAAAATCAATTTCCTCACGTTCTTTTTGAAGCTTTTTTTCAAGTGCTTTTTGTTTTTGGAATTCGTGGACTCTCTTCTTCTTTTTAAGTTGAACGATTGACTCTTTAATCGAATTCGTAGGGTAGTTAATTTCATTTAGCACTAACTCCGCGCTTCGATAGTACTCTAATGCTTTATCGTAATCTGCACGCTTTATATATAATTCAGCTTCGTCAAGCAATTCGAAAGCAGCTTCTTTGCGTTTTTCCAAATGTAATTTAAGGTCTTCTTGTTTTTTAATTTTAATTTGTTTAACTCTCATTTGTTTTTCTTCGTATTTCATGTTATCAGCAATAGTCTGAAGAAAGTGTTTCTCTTTTTCTTGTTTTCTAATTTCATTTTCTAACTCTTGTTGCTTTAATATGTCGGCTTCCCGTTTTTTTTCTTGAATTTTTATGATGGTATCTTTTATTATTTCAATAGGAAACTGAATCTGAATTAAGATTAACTCTGCTTTATAATAATTTTCTATAGATTCTTCATACTTCCCTTCTGTTAATAGTTGGTCTGCCTTATCCATTATGGAAAAGGCTTCCATCTTCTTTGTCTCCATTAATTTCTTCATATCTTCTTTTTTAAAAAGCTCGATCTTCTTAGATAGCATCTTTTCTCTTTCTTTTTGAAAACTTTCTGTCACTATTCTCTCAAATTCTCTTTCTTCTTCTACTTGTTTTCGTAGTTTTTCTTTTTCGAGTAATTTTTGGCGCTCTCTTTCGTTCTTTTTAAATTGCAGATTTCGAACTGACTCTTCTAACAATGAAATGTATTTTCCCGTCCACCCTATGTCTTTGAGGGATTTAAGCGCATTTTGATATGAGTCAATGGCTTCATCATAGTTCTCTTTCGCTAAAAATTCATCAGCTTCCTCAATGATTTTGAACGCTTCTTGTTGTTTTAAAGCGTTCTGGGAACTCAATTCCTTTTTTGTTTCTAAAATATCCCTTTCTTTTTGGATTAATCTTTTTTCTCTTTCTCTTTGAATTTTTAAATTGTTTAGAAATTGATTGTGTTCGGCATCTTCTTTGATTAACTGCTCGAACTCCCTTTGTTTCCTTATTTCTTGTTCCTTCTTTTCATTTTCGATTTTGTTAATTGTTTGGTTAATAAATGTAATTTCGTCGATCCATTGAATTTGAGCAAAAATTTGATTTACATTTCTATAGCTTTCAATTGCTAACTCGAATTCTCCTAAAGAAAGATAGTTTTGCGCTTCATCCAAGATTTTAAACGCGTTTTCCTTTTGCATTTCTCTAAAATTAAGTTCATTTTCGCGTTCTTTCTTAACTATCTCTCTTTCTTCTAGTTTTTTTCTCTTTGCGTTCATCTCATTGATTACTTTTTCTTGAAATTCTCTATCCTCTCTTTCTTTCTTGATAAGAATTTCCATATCTCTTTGTTTTTTGAGATTAACATCACGTTTTTTATTTTCGATTTCGATTATAGCGTTCCCTATCCTCTCCATTTCATCATACCATTGAATTTCAGCAAAAATACCAGTTACCTGCTGATAGAATTCAATTGCTTTATCAAAATTGCCTTTTTCAAGATAGACATGAGCATTTTCCAATATCCTAAAGGCTTCATCTTTTCGCTTCTCTCGATGCATTAATTCTGCATTATGATCTCTTAATAAGATTTTTTTCTCTTTTAATTGCTCTCTTTCTAATCGGAGTTGTTTTGATATCTGTTCCTGAAACTGCTGTTCAACCTTAAATTTCTCAATAGATTTCATCATTTCTTTTTGTTTTGTTAATAATTGTTCTCTTTTCCTATTTTCTAATTCTCTTATCGAATTTTCAATTAAATGTAATTCGTCGTTCCATTGTATACTTGCGAAGATATTTCCCGCATTTTGATAAGCAGCAATTGCTTTATCTAACTCCGATTTTTTTATATAATAATCAGCTTTATCTAAAGCTTTATACGCGTCAGCTTTACGCTTTTCGCGTTGTTCCGATTCTTCTATTTTTTCTTGTAAAGTGCTTTCTCTCTGCCTTATTTTTGCTCTTTCCTTTGCTAACTCTATTGAGGTGAGCTGTTGAAATTCTAAATCACTTTTTCTGCGTAGTTCTAATTTAGTTTGGTGCTCTAAATCTTTTTCAACTTTGTATTCTTCTAAGTTTTTAATACTTAAAATAGTCTCTTCAATTGTAGAAGCATTCGATTCCCAATCTGGCCCTAATCCCTTTAGATATTCTAATGCTTCTGTGTACCTATTAATTGCTTTGTTATAATCAGATTCTTCTTTTAGTATTCTATCCGCGTCATCTAAAATTATAAACAAGTTCTCTTCTTTCCTCAAATTTTCTTTTCTTTTTTGTTCGTATTCGAATCTTCTTTTATCCAGTTCTTTTGCGGTTTCAATAATTTCATCTTTTTCCTTAAAATATATCGTATCTTGTAGGTTTTTTAGCTGGTCCTCCCTTTTTTGTCTTAAAATAACTTCTTCTTCTTCCCGCGACTGTTTATTTTCGATATTTTTGATAAAGTTGATAACTGGTTGAATATAAGAATCCCATTCAATGGATTTAAACAATTCAATTGCTTTCTGAAATTTATTAACCGCTTGATCGTATTTCTTCTCTCTTTCCAATTTTTTACCAAAATCCACTAAATTAAATGCTTCAATTTGTATTTTCTCTTCATCTCTATAGATATGTGTCCTTATTCCTTCATACTCATCAGTCTGTTCTTTATTAAATTTAGGTTCTATTTGTTTCTGAGTTCTAAATTGTTCAAACTCTTTTTTATCATTTTTTAATTTTTCAATAACTAGGTTGATATTCTTTGTTTGGTCGTGCCACCCTATAGAATTCAATAATTTTACAGCGTTTTCGTAATTCTCGATTGCTTTATCGAAATTCTTATCGTTTTCAAAAAATTTTGCATTATCAATAAACTTAAACGCGTCGTTTTGTATTTCTTGCTCTTGCTGTTTCATCTCTTTAAACTTCTTTAATTCTTCAGCTTTTACTGTGCTTTTCTTTTCTCCAAAAGCGCTAACAACCTGTGGTTTAATTTCTTTCTGACTATTATCTTGTTCTTGAACTTCCCCAATTTTGGTTTTGGTCACTACTTTATGGTGTCTTAAATTTTCTGATAATGTAATTAGTTTGCTTTGTAAATTGCTTAATTGAGCTTCAGACCAACCTGTTTGAATTAATAATTTGATTGCTGCCTCATATTGTTCAATTGCGTCTTCCAAAAATCCATCTATCTCTAATTTTTGAGCTCCATCCAACAAAGAAAAAGCTTGTTCTTGTAATTGCTCAAGTTGATTTTTTGCTCTTGCTTGATTATATGTTATCTCTTGTTTTGTAAAATCTTTTAATTCTTCGATCCTAAAATAGATATCACTTATTTTATCCATCAAAAAACCACTATTTTTAAGATAAGTTGCTGCTAAATCATAACTCTCCACAGCTTTTTCAAAATTTTTTTCATTCTCAAATTTTTGAGCTAAATTGAGATACCTTAAAGCTTCCTGAGCAAGTTCTTCATTTCCCTCCATCTTTATCTAAAAACCTCTTTTAATATTTCATATAAAGTATAAGTGAAGCGTGAATTTATTGTTAGTTCCTACAATAATGTAAACCGATTTATTAATTAAACTTTTTATATTTAAATGTTTAATTTTATTATTAAAATTAACCTTTAAACTCATTTTGAAAAAGTTAACAAGAGGAGCTTTCGTGAAAAGTAATAATTTTCAGATTATAGTCGATATTGAACCGATCTCGAGAAGGCTCTTCTACACCAAGAATGAAACCTTTTACGAATTACTAATCAATTCAAATATCCGTGTGCAGTCCCTTTGTGGTGGTAACGGAACATGCGGAAAGTGTAAAATAGTGGTTCAAGAAGGAATGCATTTTTTAAATCCGCCAACAAACTCTGAAATGAAATTTCTTACGCAGTCGGAGATTAAAGAAAACTGGCGGTTGGCTTGTCAATGTAGAGTAAAAAAATCCCAAATTCAGTCAGTTGAAACACATCAACCACCCCAGTTTAGAATATTTCTGCCCAAAGATCTACTAGTCGAAGATTTTAAGATATTGACATCAGGAAAATCTAAAAAAATAAACCTTAATCCGAATGTAAGGAAAATTTTTGTTGAAATTAATAAACCAAATTTAGAAAACCCTGTTCCTGATATTGAAAGAATTTTATCTTCTCTTTCGTCAAGTAAGGATAATAAAGGAATTCATAGTGATGTTTCGTTTGAAATCGATACCATAAGAAAAATTCCCCTAGTCTTAAGAGAAGAGCAGCACCGTATTTCATTAACATTATACAATAATAAGAAATTTATAGACTGCGAAGCAGGTAATAAAACCGAAGATTGTTTCGGAATCGCATTTGACATTGGAACTACTACTCTTGTTGGTTATTTAATCAATTTGCTCAATGGAAAAGTATATTCAATTGCATCAGCTCTTAATCCACAGACAGCCTATGGGGAAGATGTTGTTTCGCGTATAACATACACAAAAGATAATCCCGCGGGACTTGTAAAACTAAATTCTGTTCTGATAGAATCTTTAAACTCAATAATAGAAGAAACATGTACTAATGCTAATGTTTCACCTAGTCAAATATATGAGGCAACAATCGTTGGAAATTCGGTTATGCATCATCTATTCCTCAATATAAATCCTACATATATCGGCTTAAGTCCTTATGTGCCCGCGCTGAAGAGTGATTTAAACATAAAGGCCAAAGATGTTAATCTTGAGATTTCTAGAAGCGGATATGTTTATTTATTACCATTGATTGCGGGTTTCGTTGGAGCTGACACAATGGGAGTAATTATTTCATCAGAGATTGATGAAGAACCAGAATTAACATTAGCAATTGATGTTGGGACTAATGGTGAATTGGTGATAGGTAATAAGGATGTACTTTATACGGGATCTTGTGCAGCGGGATCTGCCTTAGAAGGTGCTCATATTAACCACGGCATGCGAGCCGCAGCAGGGGCTATTGACACTCTAAAAATTGACCCGATTGATTTTGGTGTTGAATATACCACAATTAATAACAGAAAACCCATAGGTATTTGTGGTTCTGGTATTATTGATGCAGTAGCCGAAATGTTACGAGCGAAACTGCTTACAAAAAGTGGTAACTTTAATAAAGAATTCATAGACCACGAGCGTATAGTAAAAGAAGAGAAAAACTTTAAATTTATATTAGTAAATAAAGACGATACCCCAATTAAGAGACACATTACGATTTCACAAAGTGATGTTAGAGAATTACAAATGGCAAAAGGGGCGTTCTTCTCTGGAGCACGTTTGATTTTAAACCATTTAAATCGTGTAAACAACTCAGAACTAGAAATTAAACAGATTCTTTTAGCAGGAGCATTTGGAAATTACATCAATAAAAGTAACGCGAAATTTATAGGGATGATTCCTGATATTCCTGACGAAAAACTTTTTCAAATTGGTAACGCAGCAGGGATCGGAGCGCAAAATTGTTTATTAAATGTAGATTTAAGAAAAAAAGCGCGAAAATTACAGGAAAAAATAAAGTATGTCGAAATAGCAATTGAAAAAGATTTCCAAAAAGAATTTGCTTCAGCTATGTACTTTCCTCATTTAAACTTAAATTTATTTCCCAGTCTGAAAGAATATGCGCATATCCCAAAAAGATAAATCACTTTAAAATTAGTATTTAGCTCTTTTAGAACTAATACTATTCCATATTATAACTCGGAAAATGTTAAGCATTGTAGGATTAGTCTTAAAGACCAGAAACATTTAATAATTCACACTTATTCTATAAAAAGAGTATAAAAGTATTTAAGAGATAAATATATTAAATTTTTATCCGAAATAGTATTAATATTATAAAAAGAATTAAATAAATAGAATTTAATAATAAAGATAATAAATTATATTCAAATAAATTTTGTAATAATTTAATTATAATATTCAAGGTAGAGGTCTTTTATGTCAAGTTTTAAATTAAAAGTTTTACTCACGGGTGCTGCTGCTGTCGGAAAGACGAGTTTGGTTCAGAGGTTTATTAAAAACCGATTCGCGGCAAACTACAAATTAACGGTTGGAGTAGACATTCTCACCAAAGATGTAGAATTTAAACCAGGCGAAGTAGCAACTTTAAGCATATGGGATATTGGTGGTCAACAAAGGTTCGAATTCATCCGATCAACTTTCTACAAGGGAGCTGCTGGCGCTTTATTAGTTTTTGATTTAACAAGAGAACAAACTTACATCGAAACAAGAAAATGGCTAACAGAAATACGACAATTTAGCAACGAAAACATACCATTTGTATTAATTGGGAATAAAGCAGATTTACTTGAAGATGTCGGAGAAGTAATAGATAGAGACGAGGCTCGGGCTTTTGCTGAGAAGGAAGGCAGTATTTACATTGAAACTTCAGCAAAATCAGGTATTAATGTTGACGACTCCTTTACTGAACTTACACGTAGAATTGTTGAGTCAAGAACTCAATAATCTTAACTAATTCTTTTTATAAATCTAAAATATAGATTTAACTATGTTTGGTTACATAAGCTGTTTTCTTCTTCTTCAGAATTCTCACATAAATCCTCGTGAATAATTTTGATAGCGTCTTCGATATGTTCTCTCTTTATGACTATGGAGAGGTTCAATTCCTCAGTACTCTGAGTTAGAGCTTTCACATGTATCTTTCTCTTTTCTAAAGCTTGAAATATCATTACTTTTGTCAAATTTTCTAAGATCTTAAAACCAGTAACATTTATTATTGCGACTTCTTCAGATTTAATTTCAAAAAAATCTGAAAAGTAACCAGAGCTCTCTAACGCCTTTACCGCTCTGATGGAATCTGCTTCTTTTACGATAAACGAGGTACTAATTTCCGAAGCACTTTGAGCAACTAAGGAGACGCTTATTCTATTTTTGCTAATAACTTTAAATATTTTTGCTAAAACGCCTGGTACATCAACTAAACTCCCTGAAGATACAGTTATTATTACAGCGTCCTCAACAGTGGAAATTCCTTTGATTTCATTTTTATCTGTCTCTGCAGATATTTTAGTAAATTCAACTTTCTCAAGAGGTTTGTTGAAGTTTCTCAGTTCAAGGGGAATATTTTTATTTTCAATCGCTTCAAGACATTTCGGATGAAGTATTTTTGCCCCAAAATTTGCAATATGCTTTGCTTCTTTGTAGTCTAAATTTTTTATAAGCGTTGATTGTGAGATGTACTTTGGATTAATAGCTAGCAAACCATCTACGTCTTTCCATAAAATTACTTTTATGTTCTTATCGTTCGCAACTTCGTATATGGAATGTGCAAGAATAGTTGCAGTATAATCTGAACCTCCTCTCCCTAAAGTGGTTGTGTATCCAATTTTATTTCTCCCTATGAAACCAGTAATAGAGATTATTATATCTTTTTTAGTATTCTCTAATAAAGGGATTATTAATTTTTTGACACGTTCATTAGTAAATTCATAAAAAGGATAAGCATTGTTAAACTCATCATTTGTTATTATTACCTTATTTGCAGGAATGTAAACTGATTCTAACCCTTTACTTAAAATATATTGATTTAAGATGAATGTTGACAAAATCTCACCGAAGCTTAAGACATAATCTTTGTAATATGGTTCTAATCCGAATTCTTTAATATCCTCAAGCGCATCTTCCAATTCACTAAGTTTTTTGTCAACCCAATCTTTTGCTTTATTGTAATACTCAGAATCTTCTTCAAATATTTGTTCAATCCTATCAATATGCTTATTCTCCAAGATAGCAATATTATCATCAAGAATTTTAGAATTATTAACATTTTGCGCCGTATTCAATAACAAATCCGTTATTCCATTAAGTGCTGAAGCCACAATTATTTTTTTATCATCCTTATAAATTTCTAATATTTCGAGAATTTTTTTGAAAGCTTTCTTATCAATTAAACAGCTTCCACCAAATTTCATAATAACAATTGGAGTCATAATATACGCTGATGCAATATAAATATTTGAAGAATATTACCTCTTTTAAGTATAAAAAGAAAAAAAGTCTTATTATTATGATGAAATAATGGTTCTTAATCTTAAGGATTTTTCTTAGAATTCTAAAAATCTTTAAAATAAGTTATAAAACTAAGAGATTTCAGATAAGATTATCTTCCCAGTAATTTTTCTATTTCTTTGATTTGTTCATTAATATTTTTTTCAATTATAGATAACTTATTCTTCTTTTTCTCAAGTTCTTCTCCAGTGATTTCCCCTGTAAGTTCCTTCATGTCAAAATCCAACGACATTCTGGTAGTGCTTGCTTTCTTTATTTTTAGATCCATTAAAGATTTTTCTAAATCTGCTTTTTGCCCTGCATCTGTAGTTACCGTTATTGCGGGCATATCCACTATAGTCTGATTTTGCACGATATCAGGTAGAGTCTTCACATTAGGTTCTTTAGGAGGTTGAGGAGGGGTTACTTTTGGAGTGGTTTTTACTAAAGTAGTGGGGCTCACAGGCATAGGAGGAGCAGGAGGTTCTTTTGATATCTCTGATGTTGGGATTTTAGGTATGTTCTGAATCTTAGGTGCGGCTTTCTTCTCAGGTGGTATGAATCCCGAAGGTAATTTTTTACTAACTAACTCTGTTGGTGAAATAGGTACGGGTCTTTTTGATTCCGTAGGATTAGAAACGTGGGCGAAAGGTGATGTCTTCAGTTTATTTTTAGCATCTTTAGGTACGTTAGTTACAGTTTTTGGTCTTTGTTTCACCATAAAATCTTCGGGATTTAAATTCAAACCTACAACTGTTTTTTGGATTTTTGGCTGAACTAGCATCTCAGATTCATTTTGTTTTTGGATTACTACTTCTTTTTGTTCTGTTGGTTTTACAGTTTCTACCAATTCTGATTCTTTTCCAGCTTCTTCTACTTTTTTAGGAAGACGTGGTGGAGTAGCAATAGGTATTTTTGGTTTTTCTAAACCTTCAACTTTAGGGCTATCAGGAAATGTAGGTTTTTTAAATTTAGGTGGCCCCTCTATCGGTTTAGGTGGTTCTACTTTGGGTGTGGGTGGTGTTTCTATCGGTTTAGGCGGTTCTTCTTTGGGTGTGGGTGGTGTTTCTATCGGTTTAGGCGATTCTTCTTTGGGTGTGGGTGGTGTTTCTATCGGTTTAGGCGGTTCTTCTTTGGGTGTAGGTGGTTCTTGAACTGGTTCTGTTTGAGGTGTACTAGCTGCTTGAATCATGGTTTTAATTTTTTGTGATTTTTCATAAAATTCCTTCCCAAGAGAATCATCTCCTAATTCAATGCAGAGATCGCTTATTTTCTCAAAACACATTGCAGCATCCTCAAATTTTCCGCTTTCTAAAGCTTTAACAGCTTCTTCTGTATAAGTATCTCGTTCTAACAATGGTTGCAATAGAGGTGAAACTTCTGCGCTCATTTCAAGTATATCAGCAATGATAGTTATCATTTTATCTCGATTTCCTGAATTCTTTGCGATCATTGAATAGGTTTTTAACCCCAATATCTTCTCTATTTGTTCTGGTTTCATAGCATCGTCTAAATCCTGTTTATTACCAATTACAGAAGTATGTGCTTGAGCGGCTTGTTCTTTTATGAGCTCAAGGAAGAATTTACTTTTTTCTACATTTTCTAAGGTAGAATCTGTTATCAATAAAACAGCATCGCTCCCTTTAATGAAATTATTCCACAAATAGCTGAACTGTTCTTGTCCAGCAAAATCCCATAAATGAAAGTGTAGTTTTCCTATTTTGATTGTAGCGATGTCTCCTGTTATGGTCGGAATGTGTTCCATAGGAATTTCTTCAGCTTTGATTAAACGAGTTATAGTAGTTTTTCCTACGCCAGAAAATCCTACTAACGATATTTTTGGTCTTAAATTCCTATGAATTGAATCGATTGTAGGGTCAAAAATCTCGAATGTTTTAGCGTCAAATTTGTGTTGGAGTATGTCTTCAAATAAATTTAAAAATTCTTTTTTACACTTTATTAATTCTTTTTTAATATTATCGAAATTATCTGTTAGCCCAGTAACAAATAAAAACATTAACTCTAAATCTTTATCTGTAATGTACGATATTCTATATTTATAATAATCGTGATATTCTACATTTTTACCTCCTTTGGCAAAAGCATCTTGCATCAAATCACCTACTAACGATTCAAAAGCTTCTTTCTTAAGTGCTTTTCCAAAATGACGATAATAGAGTAGCTTGCCGCTTCTATAAATGTAAACTTGTCTTAGCATAATTTTTCATCCACAATACATTATCTTTTTTTCAATTCTTATTTTATTACTTTGAGATGTAATTTACCAAATCTTTAATAATTGAATATCGCTTATCGCTACTTTTCTTTTCTTGGAAGGTATCTTTAATTTTTTGAATTTCTTTTGAAAAATCAAATAATGAAAACTCAGTAATTTCTTGTTCCTTGTACTTTTCGTTTAATTTCTTCAAGAACACGGATATTGAAGGCATATACTTAGCTAAATTCATATTTAAGCCTAATTTGGAGATTAAAATTAATTCTTTACTAAAAGTAAACAAATAATTATACTCTTGAGCTTCTAATGCAAAGGAATTTATCTTATTTAAATTTAATTCAGTCGCTATCTCTTTAGAACTAGAGATAAGTGAAAGAATTTTATAAGGAATGACTTTCCCTTTAGAAAATTCTTTTATGTTTGAGGACAATACAATTCCATATATATTTGCAATTGCACATTCAGAATTAAGCTCTGTTTTCAGCTGTGAGATGATTTCGTCGTAGTTAATTTGTCTCATAATTCGATTTTTAAATTTTTGAATAATTAATAAAGTCGAATTTATTTATATTTAATTAAATCAATATCTCAAGATTTAAGATCTAGTAATGGGTAATTAATCATAAAATTGAAGATATATAAACACCATTTTTTAGAACAAGAATCGGATGTTACTATAATCTCTGAATCAAAAATTGCTATTAGAAAAGCAAAAGAAAGCCTTGAATATCATCGTAAGATCTTAGAAAAATATCTGAAACAAAATAATAAATTTCTCACGTCTTTTTCGCCAATAAGGATTACCACTGAGTTTGAAATTATTAATTTAATGAGCGAAGCTTCAGTATTATGTGATGTTGGGCCTATGGCTGCTGTCGCAGGTGCACTTGCTGATGTCATGTTAAATAGGATGAAATTGGAGGATGATCCCGATTACGTACCCGCAAAGATTGCGTTAGTTGAAAATGGAGGAGAAGTTGCAGTCGACTCTGAAAAGGATATGAAAATCGCCTTATTTGCAGGATACAACGAGTTAAACTTAAATATTGGTTTTTTGATTGAAAAGAAAAACTGTCCTCTCGGAATTGGGACGAGTTCTGCAACTGTAGGGCATGCTATTAGTTTAGGGCAAGCAGATGCAGTCACCATATTTGCCAGGGATGCAACTTTAGCGGATGCTGCAGCTACAAGAGTAGCCAATTTAGTTAAAGGGGTTGATGTTGAGAAATCCATAAAAAATGCGTTAGATGCAGCAGAAGATATAGAAGGAGTTTATGGTGCGTTAATATCTCGAGAGAATAAAGTTGGACAAGTAGGAAAATTACCACAGTTTTTTAAAATTGAAGGAAATAAAAATCTCATATTAAAAGATAAATTTGAAGGTCTTTTTCCTGGGAAATACGATATTCTTAAATAACCCAATAATATGGAAGACTTTCACCATTTACGTACTTAACTGAGAAAATCCTGTTTAAATAATCTAATGTGTAATAGTTTTCGAATTGTTCGTCAGTAAGTTCTCCGAAAAATTCCATTTGAAATGTTGTTAAATAATTTTTAGTTAAAAGGATGTATACATCCATATTTCTTTGTTCTTTTAACTCCCTTAAAATATTTGTTCCATTTTCGTTTATATGATTTTCAGGTACAATTAAGATATTATTGAAAGTGAAAAAGTCTTGAGTTGTGGTAATAGGAAGCGAACTATTTTTCTCTTCATATGGATAATCAAAATAGACAAAGACGGGGCTCCACCCAAATTCTAATACTAACAAATTTCGATTATCAGAGTTTTGTAAATACCATTGCACTGCGGTTAATTCGTTATTATTAATACTATAAAAGTCTATGGATGAGAAAAGCTCTAAGTATGAAACTGTAGAAGAATAACTCACAAAGAAAAGAAAAAAAAATTTAATTTGTAATTTTTTTATCTTACCTGTTTTTATCAATTTATACAAATATGAAAGAAACCCAATTGCGATAATAGGCGAGGCAAGGTAAAACAATCTTGAGATGAAACTTAATGAGCCTCGAAGCACATCAGAGAATAGACCTGCTATAATTATAAAGACAAAGGACAGTAACCATAAGAATAATGGTTTTCCTTTAGCCTTATTTTGAAATATTACGAGCCCCCATAATGCAAATATGACTAGGATTATAACTTCGAAACTTACAAAAATAGTTATTAAATTTAAGTTCAACAATAATAGGTTAGCAATAAAAAATCCTACAGTAAAGAATAAAGTCACAACGAAAACTAAGGGGATAAAATATTTCTCAATTGTAGTATAAATTTTAAATTTTTTCCCCATTAAAATTAAATTAAAGCGTCCTTTTTCAAATGTGATTTGAGTTCTTAAGTAGACGATCAAAATTCCTCCTATAATTGTAATTGAAATTGCTCCAAATAACAGGTAAATCCAGGGTAAAGAGAAAATAGAGCTAAACGCACTCAGATGCCCCGTACTTATGTTAGATATGAATAAAATTAGAAAAATAACGAAAAGTATAACGCATAGCATAAAATCAAAACCTCGCTTATAGTCTTTAACCAAATAAACAAGGTATATCCATGCAAATGAGATAAGAAATATTAACGCTATTAGAGAGTGAGAGAGATATAGCGCAATAAAAACTATAGAGATATACAAATAAGTAAAAGGTAAATTAGCTAAGATTTTTTTCCAAGAGGGTCTCTCTACTTTGATGTAATTTCTTAATCTAACATATAACAGAAAAAAAATTGTTAATCCTTGAATAAAAACGATACTGGAAGGCCAATATTGAAAAGTTAAATTAATGAAACCTAATGTAGTGATTAACAAGATGAAAATGCCAAAGATCGCTAATGATTTATTTGAAAATATTCTCATTATAATATTATATACGATTAGTGATGTTAAAGGGATGGTAAATAATACAAAGCTATTAGGGATCAATAATAACTCTATGCCTGAAAATAGATGAAACACAGCACCAATTATATGAAAACCCATTGCTCCGAAATATTGGTTAAGTGGTAAAGAATTAGCATTTACTATTATTCTAATAATTAAAATGTGGTACCAAGGATCTGTCCCACCAAAAATTTCTACATTAACAAGTAATGCTATAATTAGCAAAACCGTAAAGATAATCAACAGAATTACATTTAAGGAGAGTTTATTTTTTATATATTCAAAAACCGAGAAATCCTCATAGCTATCTACTGAATAGTTTTTCTTAGATTTTAAAGAATTTTTCTTATTGATCTTGTTATTCTTATTTAAAATCAAGCTTATGATCAGTAGTACGAAATAGAAGCTAAGTAAGAGTGAAAAAAAGTAATAAATATTTAGAGCAAACCCTAATCCGTTTCCAAAATACCCTATAATAATGTAAAAACTCAAATTGATAACTATTGTTAAACAAATCTTCTCTAGTGTATTAAATTTGAAATTTTTATAGATTGCAAAGAAAATGGGATATGATGGTAAGAATAAAATAATGAAAATTGAAGAAATCATCCAGAAAAAGCCAAAAAATGAACCAAATAATATATTACCCTCAAAATTAAGAAGAATATCAATCCCTATTAACTTTAATAATAAAAATGCTACAGAAATAAGTGATACGACAAATATATAGCAATTAAAGTGCTTACGTACGTGAAGAAGTGATTTTATTAATCCCAACTTAAAATTGTACATAATCAGAAGTTAATCATTTACCATTAAACATAAGGTTTATTTTTTACTCTAATTTGACAGAAAATTAAAAAAAATATTCAATAAGAAAAATTCTTATAAATACTCGTTTTCATAAAACTATGATTAAAAATAAATGTGTCTTGATAACTGGAGCAGCGGGCTTTATAGGTTCATCTTTAACCGAAACCCTCTTGAAACACAACAATTTACTTATCTTATTAGATAATTATAACGATTATTATCCTGGTAAAGAGAAACAGTTAAAGGAGATTTTGAGCGAGTACTCAAAAAACAGTGATTATAAGTTAATTAAAGGGGATTTAGTTAAATTTTCAACTCTAACTAATATTAACGACGAAATCGATTATGTTTTTCATTTAGCTGCTCAAGCTGGTGTGAGATATTCTATTCACAATTCGTCAGCTGTAACTTATAACAATATAGTGAGCACGGTAAATGTTTTTGAATACTCAATTAATATTCCCTCAATACAAAAGGTAATTTATGCTTCCTCTTCTTCAGTTTACGGCAATCCCGTATATACTCCAGTCGACGAGGAGCATCCAAAAAGTCCAATATCGCCATACGCAGTTACTAAACTATGTGGGGAAATTTATGCGGATCTATATTATAAGGAATATAATCTTCCCATTACTTCATTAAGATTTTACACTGTATACGGTCCTCGGGGGCGTCCTGATATGGCAATAAGAAAATTCTTTAATTTAATGCTGCAGAATAAGGAAATACCGATTTATGGTAATGGGACTCAAAAAAGAGACTTTACTTATATATCTGATATCATTGATGGTTTAATCCTCGCAGGAGAGAAAGACAGTGCAAAGGGAGAAGTGTTCAATTTGGGAGGCTCTTCTCCAATCGAAGTTAACGAACTTGTCGAAAAAATGTACAGCATAACATGTGTTAATAAAAAAATAAGATACATCGAAAAACAAAAAGGAGATGTTGAGCTTACTCATTCTGATGTGTCCAAAGCGAGGAAATTACTGGGATTTTCGCCAAAAGTAAACATCGATGTAGGACTAAAAAATCAATACAAATGGCAAATTTCCTATGGATTGAAAGTTAATTAAATTACTACTTTTAATATATCTCTATTTAAATTGAAATAAGTTTATATTTATCTCATTAATAATGAATTATAGCAAGCACTTAAAAAACCCGTAAATCATTTAATAAAAAGTATGGAGCCGTTTTTGAAATCTTTAGAATCTAAAAATCTTACTTCGTCTTTAATAGAGGTTCTCGATTATTCTAAACCGATAGAAGACCCATTTCTCGATTTCTATGAATTTATTAATCAGTTTAAACCTAAAGATGACCAGATTTTAATATCAATCGTTTTACCGTTGTATAACGAGGAACAAACAATTGGGAAGGTATTAGGAAACTTACCAAGAGGTAATTCGATAGAGATAATTGTAGTGGATGATCACTCAAAAGACAACAGTTTAAAAGAAATTGAAAGGATTAACGAAAACAATGAAATTAAAGTGATTAAACACGACAAAAACCGCGGATACGGGGCAGCTATTGTTACTGGAATAAACAACGCACAAGGCGAAATAATAGTAACTATGGATTCTGATGGACAACATAGTCCCTACGATATCTTAGCAATGGTTAAACCAATTTTAATGGACGAAGCTGACTACACAATCGGTTCACGATATTTAGGATCCTATTTCTATAAACTCCCTGTGTCAACTAGGTTTGGTGAAGTACTCATAGAAAAACTGCTCCAGATATTCTTTGGCAAAAAAATAATGAATAATCAAAATGGTTTTAGAGCTTTTAATAGGAAGGTCATAGCTATTTTTAAAGATTTTAAATACGAAGGATATGCCTTTTGTACTGAGCAGATAATCAAAGCTATGATAAAAGGCTATAGAATAAAAGAATGCCCTATTAAAGTCTATGATCGAAAATATGGAACCTCAAATATCATTTTGACCAAATTAACTATGAACCTCTTCTCTTGCATCCTTCAATATATTCTAGTTAAATTGAATATAACAATTTTTAAAAGATTAAAAACGGGTCAGATTCAGATTTACGAAAAAGTTGTTAAAGGTCCTAAGATTTTTTCCTATGCTCGATATACAAGACACATAGATACTATTAACCCTGTGTTCTTTATTGAACGTAGTTCCAAACTTATGTCATAGTTTAAGTAAAAATATCTTTTATCATACAAAATCTATCTATCATAAGTATATCTTTTGAACCTAATTTTGATTTAGTAATTTAATTAAAATTTTAAACTAAAGATACGGCTATCAATGAGATTTTCCCTCTAATTGGCATTAATGGTATGGAATAATGCGAACATACAGAATTCTTAAGCGAAAATGTTATAATTAAATTTAAATTGTATTATACTCTTTTCTTATTAACTCATTTGTAGTTTTTTCTGTTATCATTCAATCTAAATTCTCCTAAGGTCTTAATTTGAAGCTATTAAATCGCGTCAATTCAAGTGCGGTTCCAATTAATAGTATTAGAACCAGATATACTAAAAATGCTTCAGATTTTCAAGAGATGTATGAATATTTAGATAAACATCAAAATGCTGGAAAATCCATAATATTATCCATTATTTTACCTTTATATAACGAAGAAAATACTATTCGGTCAATACTAGAGGATCTCCCTAGGAATAAAAGTATTGAAATCATCATTATAGACGATAATTCTTCTGATAATAGCTTAAACGAAATCAGAAAAGTAGATGGATATGCTAATTTTAAAATAATTCGTCATCTCGCAAATAGAGGATACGGCAACGCTATAATTACGGGAATGCAATGTGCAACTGGAGACGTCATTGTAAGTATGGATACTGATGGACAACACAGCCCTGATGATATATATAATCTTATAAAACCAATTTTTGACGGAGTAGCAGATTATACTATTGGTTCAAGGTATTTAGGCTCTTATCACTACCGTTTACCCATAGCTACGAGACTAGGCGAAGTTTTAATCGAGAAATTTCTTCATTTCTTCTTTGGTATTAAAATTATGAATAACCAAAACGGGTTTCGCGCGTTTGATAAGAAACTCATCCCTCTCTTCATCAAAGCAAAATTTATAGGTTACGCCTTTTGCACTGAACAAATTCTTCAAGCAAAATTATCAGAACATCGAATTCTTGAATGTCCTATTCAACTCTATAACCGTGAGTATGGATATTCAAAAATAATATTAAGAACCCTAACGCTTGATATTTTCGCTTGTTTACTTATTTATTATCTCAAGAAATTTTTTCTTAATTTAAAGAAAAAAAGGAAGACCATAAAGGGATTTCTTTGGTAACGATTACAAGAGAAATTAAAATGGTTGAAAAGATATACTAAAATTATATATCATAAACCTTTTAAGAAAATATGAAGAAAATTATAACTTGTATCGGAATTAGACCGGATATTATTCGTCTTTCCCAAATTATAAAGAAGTTAGATAAACTTTTTAATAACATCATAGTTGACAGTGGTCAACATTACGATTATAACTTGAATAAGATTTTTTACGAGCAGTTACATGTCCGCCCTTCTGATTTCAACCTTGACATAAAAAGTGGAACCCACGCTTCACAAGTAGCTAAGTTAATGATCGATTTTGAAAAAGTCTTGATTAAAGAAGCTCCCGTCTTTGTTGTAGTTCTAGGTGATAATAACAGTAGCTTAGGATTTGCATTAGCAACATCAAAATTAAATATTCCTCTAATCCACATAGAGGCTGGTATGCGTAGTAAGAATTGGATAATGCCTGAAGAAAAGAACCGAGTTGTAATCGATCATTTAGCAGATTTGAACATTTGTTATTTACCTGAGCACAGAGAAAATTTAATAAGAGAGGGAATTAATCCTCGTAGGTGTTGGGTCGTTGGCAATCCAATAATTGAGGTAGTTCACGCTGTGCAAACAACATTCCACCAAGACAACCCCTTTTATTTGGTTACATGCCATCGTGCGGAAAATTTAGAGATTAAAGAAAAATTACACAAGATTCTAACATTCCTAGGGATACTCTATCAAAAAAAGAACATTGAGATTAAATTCATACTAATGCCTAAAGCTAAGATAATGATGGATAAATATGGATTTGAATTTCCCGAAGGTGTCATACCCATCCCTCCTCAAGGATTTCTAGAATTTTTAGGAATGGAGAAAGAAGCAGAACTAGTCTTAACTGATAGTGGAACTGTCGTAGAAGAAAGTGCTATATTTGGTACTCCTTGTATCACGATTAGAGAAAGCACTGAAAGAATAGACTTAATTGAACTTGGAGTGAATTCACTTAGTGGTATAGATGTTGATCAAATGCTAGATGCAACAGATATGGCTCTATCACACAAAATTGAGCCAGTAACTCATTATGGGGAAAATATTTCAGATAAAATTTGTAACATTCTTATAGGAAATTCACTGAATTTCTCAAAAAATTTTAGTAGGTAAAATACAAGCAAAAAATAGTGTTATCTAGTTATACGATTATCATTATATTCCTTTAATTCGTCAATAGCTACTTTCATTTCTTTCTTTTCGTAGTACTTATCTAAAATGTTGTATTTTGAGGCTAGCGTGCGATCAACTTTTTCATCTGGTTTATTAATTTGATTTATTGATAGCCCTTTTTTAAAAGTCTCATTGAAAATATTCATTAACTCATATTTGTTTACTGTGGTATTTGGTGTAAAATGATGAACATACGATTTCTCGAGTAACTCATCGTAGCCATTAGAAACAATAATTTTTTCACAAAGTTGAGCAAACTGAAGCGTGGTGACCCCGTTCCATAAATGATGTTCAAAACCTCCAATTGTACCGCCTTGAGGTTGGCTAAAAAACCATTCTAATAAAAATGATTTCTGATCTTTTGCTTCGGGGCCAATTATCGAGCATCTAATTATTAACGCTGATCCATCAAAAACTTCTCCTAAACTTTTTGACTTGCCATACACATCTAAGGGATCGTGCGGACTATCTTCGTCATACAACCCTCCTTTACCGGAAAATACACAATCAGTACCAATTTGAATTACTTTAATGTCGTGTTTACTTGCATACTCAGCTAGCTGCCAAGGAAACTTTGAATTTATTGCTATTGCTCGTTTAACTCCTTCAGGATCGTTGTCTTTTGAAAATGGTTTTGTGATACCAATACAATTAATGAT
>Ga0315553_10000668_pt1 | contig 29774 bp, 22 predicted proteins | sample SalMarSW160140MG_FD_203099 | JGI IMG/M metagenome (GOLD analysis project Ga0315553, IMG submission 203099) | Salt marsh sediment microbial communities from the Plum Island Ecosystem LTER, Massachusetts, United States - Salt Marsh Sediment SW1601-40 ... | reverse complement strand
AGGCTTGATGAAGCTGTAGCAACATCTGCTGGTGATGTAGATCTGAGCACAGAGCAAACAACATCCGGAGTGACAAAACGTGGGTATCGTGTTTTGAAGAGATTTCGAATGAATCCATTACCAGAATTCTTTTACAAAACGAAAGATGCTGAGATACTGAAGACTATCTTTATGGCATATAGACAGAATCTTACTGCTATCAATTATGAAATCACGAATTCTGAGGATTTGGTATTTACCGTCACCCCCGTTCAAACTTGTCGGGACATTCATGCACGACATGAGAAACTTGATTTTACTCCGGAGTCTGAACCATTAAATGACAACTCTTACTACTCATTTGATGGAAGAGCTGGCTCTCCATGGCTTTTCGGATATACACCAGATGCTGAATTTATGCCTTCGAAAATAAAGGTCACAGAAACTCAGGTGTACCGAAAGGACAAAGCTTTAGGAATCGCTCACAAAGAGGAGTTATTTGTTCCAGGTGTCTTCCACACAATTTTACCAGCAGGACAACATTTTCTTTCTTTTCTTTTTGCAGCAGGTCCATCTCGAAAAGATTTGATGAGTAATTTAGGGGACCTTGTAACTGCAGAGAGGAAAGACTTTGCGAAGCTTCGTTTTGAAGAACTGAGAAGAAGAAAAGTCTTGAATGATCGAACCTACTCTGTATCCGAAAAGAAGAGACTAGAGGATATAGAATGGCTTGTATTCAATGCAGACTCTTTCATTGTAGACCGAGCGTCAACGGGTATGCGCTCAGTAATTGCTGGTTATCATCATTTGGAAGATATTGGGCATGATGCGATGGTTTCCTTACCGGGTCTAACAATATCATTGGGTCGTTTTCAAGACGCACGAGCTATACTCACGACTTATGCAAGATGCTCAAGGTATGGACTAATAGCGAATGACTTTCCTGACCGTGGTATCCAACCAGAATATGATAGTGTTGATGCATCCCTTTGGTTCATCATGGGTGTACGGAAGTATATCGAAGCAACTAATGACACTGAATTTCTTCGAGGTATAATCTGGGATACGATGGAGTCGGTGATATCTGCATTTAGAATAGGAACGAAATACAATATCTTTGAAGATCATGATGGATTAATCAATTCCGGCATTGAAGGTGTAGAAGTATCTTGGATGAACGAACGTGTTGGCAATTGGGTAGCGACACCACGCATTGGGAAATGCGTAGAAGTCAATGCATTGTGGTATAATTGTCTGCTAGCAATGGGCGAAATGGGTCAATTACTTGGAAGAGACCCCTATGAATTCAACGCGGTTGCATCATGGATTAGAGAGGCGTTTGTTCAAGCGTTTTGGAATGAGGAAGGAGGGTACCTCTACGATGTCGTTTCTGATGACATGAAAGACGATTCTATCCGACCTAACCAGATATTTGCACTTAGTCTACCATATCCTCTTCTTTCCCAGAGCCAAGCTGAATCTGTGTTAGACATTGTCACAGAACATTTACTCACTCCTTACGGTTTGAGAACGCTCTCTAAGAAGGATATAAAGTTCGCACGTGCATACACTGGAGGTCCAATGAGCCGAGCTGGTGCAACTCATCAGGGAACAGTCCATCCATGGCTAATTGGACCATTTATTTCTGCATATCTCTCAGTTCATGGTCGTGATTTTACTAATCGTAAGTACGCGGAGAACACATTCTTTAGACCTGTCCTGAATTCAATCAAAACTGGATGTCTTGGTACAATCTCTGATATGTTTGATGGCTCTCCTCCTCACCGTGATAGAGGCTGTGTTTCACGAGCTAGAAGTGTCGCAGAGCTCCTACGAATTTATTTCGAGGAGTTATAATTATGTCTGAGATTCCTTCAGAAATACATCGAATTGATGTACCTACACCATTCGCTGTAGGTTCTATGAATTGCTATCTGATAGAAGGTTCACCTCTAACGCTAATTGATACAGGTCCATATTCAGAAGATGCACTATCTGTGCTGACAGAGAATCTGAATGAAATAGGACATCAATTTGCTGACATTGATCAAATTATTCTTACGCATGGGCATCTAGACCATAGCGGACTTGCAAGCTCTATTCGAGATTCTCGAGATGAGGGAATGGCTAATGTGTTCATTCATGAAGCAGATGTTCAATATGTCAAAGATTTCGAGAGTTATATTAAAACACGAATTGATTCTTATCTGAGATTAATATGGGAAAACGGAGTTCCGAGTTCTTTTAAGAAATTCATAACAAAGGAACGATATGTAGGTTATTTTTCTCGATATTCAAAGTCCTGTTCAGATATTATAACAATTACAGATGATAGCGTTTTTAGCACGGGATTAGGAATGCTTGAATTGATTTGGACACCAGGTCATTCTAGAGGCTCGTGTTGTTATTACTTAAAAGACAAGAAAGTGGTCTTCACCGGAGATCATGTCATTGGTGATATTAGTTCAAATCCGAGTCTTGACTTTGACAATCCCAGCACTATCTCAATGCTATCCTATTTTGATTCTCTAACTAAATTGGACAAATTTGGAGAATATATTGCATTACCCGGTCACCGTACCCCTATATGGAATCTCAGCAAGCGTATAGAAGAACTTCGCATTGATTATGAGGAAAAATTCGAGCGACTAAGGGGATTTTTGAGTGATGATGCTCAATCAATATATTCTCTCTCGCGAAAAATGTATGGTGAATATGATGTTGATTCTCTTGTTCTGGCACTTGCAGAAACACTCGATTTAGTTCGGATTCTTGAGATGCAATCACTAGCTGAGATTTTGTACATTGATGAAATTCGAAAAGTGCGTTTGCTAAAATGAACCACCATACTCAGTTATGTATGAATCATGCATAGCGCCTTAATAGCGATTATACATTGTATATTTTGCAGCAAATCGGTTTCTTCCATCAGAGGTAATTAGGAATGTACCTTTGATGAACTCATGCTATGAATATATCATAAGACCTGGTCGCGTATTGAGCACAAAGCCCGTGCCACTGGAAGTAGGAGTATTCGTCATTCATGCTAAGGTGAGTGACCAGCATAAATATCATAGTTAGGAGTTGAATAGTATGAAACGAAAAATAAGTTTACTAATTGCAGGTCTGCTGTTAGTCGGTTTTCTCGGTATGTCTGGTTTTGCATATGCTCAACCACCCACTAATCCGTATGTACGGGTTATATGGAATGTGGCTGACCAGATGCACAACTGGAGCCATACTCAGGAAAGCTCACAGTGGGTCTTTGGTCCACAACCGAGTATAACTATAGAATATGCGGGTAACGACACATCGATATCTAATAACAACTATCATGTAGAAATCGGAACCCTCTTACACATCAATATAGTGATACCGAAATCTTTCATCGGTGTTAATAATGCACTTGATGCAGTACATTTCTGGGGTAATACATGGATTCCCAGATCTCCAATATTTGCTCTGGAGTATAATGCAACTGCAGATCATTGGAATTACGCAAGCTTCCAATATAGACCTGGGGTTGAAGCAGCAGTTAGTGCCAATTTCATCAACATGTACTCCAATCAGTGTGAATACATCGAAGAAATAGAGTATTATCAGATTGTGTTTGCAGTCGAGTTCACAGATGATACAATGGAAAGCATCTTTTGGACCGGCATGCAAGCTGTTGACACGGCTGGACGTCCAGTAACTCCATCATGGTTAGCAAGTCAAACCAATGAAGGATATGAGTCACCTCCGATAGGAGTACAGACAGTAGTAAGTCCTCGAGACTTTGCCTTGCAACATTATTACTATGCTGACATAGTTGATACAGAAGGAAAATTAATCCACTATGTTGACGATGGTGATATCTTCATTGTTCGAATGATGTCCACAACTGACATTGCAGAAGTAATGATACCATTTGCAATGCTAACTTGGAATGCCTCCTATCAGCAGAATATCACGTATTCCCAGCCTCTTGGTTGGCCAAATACGATGTTTAATGCTGATGTACCATTGGAAGATGTATCCTTAATGCTAGGTCCTCAATTATACATGGTCCATAATGCGAGTGGAACATTCTGGGAGGTTGGATACCCAGACATTTCTTTCGAATATGTATCATTAACTGAGGATATTGGATCATGGGTCCTTCACTATGGTGTTGAGATAAACAGGACCATCGATCTGAACCTATTCTTCACTGAGTATACAGTATCTGAAACTCTTGGTGTCCTACAATGGGGAGGCAGCTTTACAGATGCTTGTGATATGGATTCTGACCCATTCAAAACGGGTGATGTACTTCCTATCGCTGTCCAAGATAATTGGATGCTAGGTGTTGTAAATGATGCTCAAGGTAAACCAATCTATCCAAGAGATGAGATATTCCACAAACAGACACTGAGACTCTCCTACAAGGAGAATTATGTTGAAGCCTTTGTTTTTGATAATGCTGGAAATATCGTTGAAATCGGTGAACAGGGTGAAAACCTCAATCTCACCATGGTAGTACACAGACCGATTGAATATATCAATGGAACACTTATTCTGACAGATGTAGATGAATTTGGCAATGATTTCTTAATCAATCACACATTGAAAGATTTCACATTAGCAGTATCAGCTGATGGTACCGGGCGCAACGAAACTCACCACTGGCGGGTAGATGTTGTTTACAACATCACAGTTGATTTCGATACCAACTTGGCTACATACTGGAGTGCTGTCTTTGAATCTACATATCTTACTAGAACAGGTGCACTCGTTGATTTCAATTATAACGTCACCGATTGGTGGACTGTCAATGATTGGAATCTCAATCTTGGTGAGTCAGAAACCGTTCTGAGTTTCAATGTTACTTTCAGTATTGATGCACCTTCAATGATTCTCAAACAATCACGAGTTGTAGTAGGACTTGAACAGGATCTCCGTATCTTGAATAGTACTGGTTGGGGATATCCAACATGGATTCCTGATTTCCAAGAATCAGATTGGAATGATCTCTACTACCAGGTGGATCTTTCAAGTGATATTGTTTGGAGTCCTAGTCACTTCCGACTAGGGCAGTTCAGAGTATGGGCTCCTCCTGCTTGGACGATAACTGAAGACGGTGCAATCGACCTTGATGGAAATACATACACAACTGAAGATCAGTACTTCATCAAGAGAACTGGCTATTGGCACGATTGGGGTAATACCTCTGTCGAGGGTATGGCAGTTATTGTGGGATTTGATCCCGTTCCAGACTTACCTCACGATGAATTCGTGTCTAGCAGTTGGATGGGTGTTGCAAAGACCATCATGGAGTTTGAAGCCAATGAAACGTTCTATTGGTATCATGCTGATAACTTCACACTTGTTCCTGAGGCTGAGATGAATGAGATTCGAGATCTCCTTTGGGCTGATGAGGTTGATGACATCGCAGCTCCTGAATACGAACACGTCGCTTGGCTCTCTATGAATCGAACAATTGAACTCAAACAATGGACTGGGCTAGATGATAACGTGTGGACCAATACATGGTTTGCATGGGGTACTGTTCAAGCATTCAACGTTGCTGTTACAGAGTCATCACGAATGTGGGCGAGTTTCAGAGCTGAATATGCAGGTCTGCTTGTCTTCACTGACAAGACACCACTTGGTGAGGAAGAAGGCAATCGAGCTCCCGATTTCTCATTTGAGGATGGTCAGGTTGTAACTGATGAGGTTACTCATGTTGTCCTTATTGATGATATTGGTTCACTTGATCTTCGTCGACCATTGAACTCTACTGAAGACTCTGGTGATGTATTCGTTGATCCTGACACAGTAGTTACATTTGGTATTTCGATTTATGATGTTGAGGTCTGTATGTATCCGCTGCAAATTGAGAACAGTGATGGTATCAGAGGACCTTGGGCATTCAGAGAGTCCTATGAAGGTGCTTTAGGACTTAATGAAACTAACTTCGACTACTGGATTACTCATGCTACTGTGGATGAGATGGCATTTGACATCACATTCACTGTTGATATGGTTGAATACGATGCTGAAGATGAAACAACTTGGAATCATGCAGTGAGTTTCAAGATAGACCAAGCATTTGGTGAATGGGATCTTGATGAATTTGACAATTCGGTTCTGTTAGAGCGTGGATTAGCAGTCAACTTCTTTGGGAAGTTAACGACAGCTGAGCGAGTTAGATACAATGTTGAATCAACTCCAGTGACCGATACAAATGAGATGAGTGTTGAAGGTAACTTCTTCGAGTTTGGAGCGGCAGACAGTCCATTTGCAAATGTCACGATGGGTGGGTTACCATTCATAACTGGTCTTGACAATTTCACCGAGGTGCATTACTCAGGTTCATCATCTGCTCCTATTGGTGCATTCAACCTAATGTATGAGTCAGATACTGGCAATACAATAACAGGGTGGAACATTGAATCTTCAATGCTCTTCATGACTGCAGGCTATCCTGAATGGGGTGGCAATGCAATCATTTGTGATCCTGTATTTGTTGCCTACACAAGTTCACACAACAGTGTAGCTGGCGGTACTACAACAACACCCTCAGAAATGACTTCATCGACCACAGCTCCAACTACAACAACTTCTGGTCCTACACCTAGTGGTAGTGATATAGTGCTCTACATTCTTGTAGGTGGAATAGTAGTAGTAGCAGTTATCGCTTGTGTTGCAGTTCGAAGAAGGCAATAGTGTCTATGGAGTGCATGCACTCCTCTTCACTTATTGTCTGCAAGGCTCAGCAATGGGCCTTGTGACCTCTTTTTTACAATCCAAAAGCTTTCTTGACCTCGTCAGGTATTTTTTCAATTACAGAACAAGGTTCAATCAGAAAACTGTCATCAGGGGGCATAACCATGCTCCATGATTTCTTAGTCACATCATAGGAAGCACAAGCACAAAATCCTGAATAGACCCAATCTTCAACTTGTGGTGAACCCCCAATAACAATTGAATTGAAGAGTGTATTTACAAGTGGATGTGCAACTACTGCGATGCTATCATTCGGATGTTTTTCGACTAGCTCATTCATGCAACTTCCAAATCGTGATTGTGCTTCATGAATACATTCGACACCTTTTATCTCAGCATAGACGTCTTCCCATAATTGTGATAGAATATCAACATCAAATCTATTTTTTCCACGATTGAGATCTGATAAACAATCTATTGAAACCATTGGAACATCAAATTCCTTTCTCAGAATCTCTGCAGTTTCCTTAGCTATCTTTTCCGGAGCACTATATACACGTGATACTCCACCTATGATTCGCGAGTGTGCTAATTCTAACGCTTGTTTCTGTCCTTGTTCACCTAGTTTCTCATATGACTCATCTTCTGGTTCACCATGAGCGATGAGATATACCATTGTCCGACTTGCAATTCGAGCACCTATGTCTCGTTCTTGAATAAGATCAAACATTGGTTTCACTCCTATAATATAGAACGGTACGACTACTAATATTAAACGGATAAGTATCTATATCCTCCGAAGTGTTTCGTATGAGCCATATCCTCCTTTGATGCTATCGAGTGTAAACTCACCAAACGATTGGATTAGAACCGATTCTCTACCTTCTGCATCATTAAACGGTATAGGTATAATTGGTCCTGGTGTTCCTTCTAGTATGTGAGTGTTTCCTTCTGCATCAACCAGTTCTAGAATTGTTACGACTGGATAGGGTTTCCCTTTCTCAAATCTATGCTCTTTGAGAGTTATCTCCATTAGAGGAATGTTCCTACCATCTTTGAAAAGGAAACCACCAGATCCTAACCGCCCGTCATCCATTACAATAGCAGCAGGATTGATTGCAAGAGCCTCGTTGAACCAGACAACAAAATAAAACCAATTACCAATCCCTGTCCAATCTCGAATGCCATGAGTGTGGTCTCGTTGAGCCATAGCACTTTCAATGATGTACTCATTGTCTTCTAGTTTGATAGTTCCTGTGACTTTGGCAATCTGTTCCCAATGCTTATCTCCTGATTTTTTACCAAGCTCGCGAGATTCTGGTGTCATGAATTCTGAATATTCATATGTGTCATTTATTCCTTTGAATTCTAATTCTATCTTAGCTTCAAGAAGGTCTTTGATTAGTGATGGATTCACTCTTGCATTTGGTAAGTCTTCAGGATTGTTCACAACTACTAATGGTCCATTGAAAGTGTATCTCCATACTCCTTCCTCAAGATAGTGATGTTCCACACCACCAACTTTTATCGAATTGGGGTAGTGATCTCCGTTATCTGTCATATTATAAGCTGCTACTGTGCCATCAGGAAGAAATAAGAAAAAAAATGTCATTCCTTCAGGTTTGTTTGGTTTGAATCCAACTCGACTCATACCTCCAATATTATTCTTCTTATCGTAGAAAATGAAGTAGTACGATTCATTCCAGTTTTCACTACTTGAGCTAGGGTTGTGTGTCAGTGGCTCCATATTTCTCATCTCTCAGATTTTTGAATTTGTATTAATCCATTATTTCCGTCTATTGTGACAATCTGTCCTGTTACGAATTTCTTGCAAGCTTGTCGGACATTCGTCACTGCTGGAATACCATATTCTCTCGAAACCACCGCACCATGTGACAAGATTCCACCTGTTTCTGTTATGAGTCCGCCAATCCTAGAAAAGACAGGTGTCCATCCAGGATCAGTTCTTGGAACTACAAGAATTTCACCAGTCTGGACTTCTGATATCTCTTCTATGGTCCTTAGAACTCGAATTGGTGCAGTCGTTACACCTTGACTTGCAGGAATTCCACTTAGACTCGCTTCGATTTCTGATTCCGGTAAGGGATCATTAAATTCACGGGAACCTTGAATGAATTTAGGTGGAATCCGATTCTCATTATCTTTGAATGTTTGGTACCTTTCATCTGCAACTTCAGAAATCCCGGATATCTCATTTCCTGCGATGATGCTGCGAATTTCGTTTCTGAAAAGAAAGAAGATACGTGTCGAATCAGATACAAGTCCATTGTCAGTAAACCTTCGACCTATCTCCAGATACAGATTTCTGTTTCTGGTAATCCATCTATCTAGATTGAATCTCTGATTCTCTCTAAATGTGATGTATATTCTACAAATGCCTAAGATGGTATTGAATAGGAGAAGCTTTATTCTCCCAAAACGGATCGCCTTCACATGACGCTCTACAAATCTCTCAGCATTTCTCCTTAATCTTTCAGATTCCGATTTAGCTACCTTAAGATCAGGTCCCTTTTCCTTCAGCATTGGTTTAAGCAGATCAAAAACCATCTCTGGTGCATCGTACCATCTTGGATAATATGGCTCTCGTGTAAAGCCTCTAACCCCAAACTCTTGCTGGAATTCTTTGAATTCTTTCATAAATTTCGAGGCGTTTTCAGTTTTCATAGATGTGACATATTGGTACAACTCAGTAGATGGTTTAGATAAGATAGCATCCTTTACCTCAGGATAACCATGGATTGCATTAGCCAGTTCATTGAAGCGTTCGTTGGTTTCATTGGTTTTATGTTCGAGACCTGAAATTAAAATCGGGAAGATTCTAGCCGCGGCTTTTGCTCCCAAATATCGAGTTAACAAATAATTCGCTATTAGATTCATCCCAAGATTGTGAACAGGAATACCGTAGCGAACTAATCTGAAATGGGTTATCATAATCTCTTCAAGATCATCTGCAAGTTTCATTAGATCTTGTAGAGTTCCTTTATTCCTGATATCTTCAAGGGATTCATCGAACTCTTGTAAGAATGGAATGAATTCCTCGTCTGTCCACGACTGGTATACATCAGCAGTTTTTGTGATACTTCCATCGCCATCATACATCATAACTCTAAGTTCAGCAAGGATTCTCGCTTTTAGACGGAAAGGCAGTTCCCTCATGGTTTCCTTTCCATAAGGTCCACGCCCTTCTGGGAAGTAGTTTAACACGTCATCCGATCTTATGAAGGGCGGCATCTCATTAAGGACCTTGTTTCGTATAACATCGAGATTGAAGTAGACATGGGCTTCTCTAAGAAGTAGGAGATCAGATGTCATTTCCTTATACCCCATTATGTCATTGAGTTCGATATTCACAATGTACTTGAGTTGGTCACCTAGCAAGTTGAAGAATAGTGGTGATACATTATCATTCCAATAATCATCACTATAACCTCGGGTCCAAATTATTCCTTCTTCAGATTTTGAAAGACCAGTTGTAATCGGTCTTGATTGAAGAATGAACAGCTCTCCTAACTCATTATATGCCCATTCGATATCTTGAGGAACTCCAAAGACTTTCTCAATTGAACGTCCAATCTTGGCAAGTTCAATAGATTGATCATCTGAGATTGATGCAGTTTGACTTGCATCTTCATCGAGCTTGTCATATCTCGTACCTCTGATTGTGTCAAGGTGTATAATTACTTCTTTAGTACCAATTTCCTTAGTGATTATTCTATAGTCTGAATTGTCTGTCCCTGCAACAACGAATCTATCAGGTATGGCTTCTCCGGAAACAACAGATTCGCCTAAACCAAAATTAGACTCTATAACTACTTCATCCTTTTTACCAGATGTTGGATTCTTGGTGAATAAAACACCAGCGCTTCTACATGGAACCATTTCCTGAATAACTACTGCAATCTTCACACCATAATGAGGTATTGAGTTTGCTTGTCTATATGAGATTGCTCTTGAAGTCCATAAAGACCCATAGCATTCCCTGATCTTAGTGATGACTTCATCTATACCAGAGATATTTAGATATGTTTCATATTGACCTGCAAAAGATGCATCTGGTAGATCCTCTGCTGTTGCTGAAGATCTAACTGCAACTCCCGGTGATTTAATTTTCTGGTATGATTCTTTGATTGCTTTACTAACTTCCAGAGGGATGGGAATGGATTCAACCAATGCTATGATTTTCTTTGATACCTCCCTCACCATCTCCATGTCGTTATAATCAATCTCTTCGATTAAGCCAACAATCTTCTTTGAAATGTCTGTCGAAGTCATGAACAAATCATATGCATCTGTGGTAACAATAAAACCACTTGGTACTTCGAAACCATTTTGAATAAGTCTTCCAAGATTGAATGCTTTGGCTCCAACCTTGCGTACATCCATGGATGATAATATATCAAGTTCAATAGTATATACCGAATCCATTTCAACACACTCATACAATTTCAGGATTTCACGGTGGACAGTATAAGCTATTTTATAGTGTTTCGATTTGCTGAATATTTGAAATACCTTTTAAGGTCAGTTTCTTCAATTCTCTTGGGGCGATTGAAAATGCGTGTTCCAGTTTCTCGCTTAAATCAATTTGATGGAAAAACCTGTTTCATTTGTGGTAAGTATTTGCTGAATTATACTTCCGATGATTTGGCTTGGCTGCCATTGCCAGGGAATAATAAGGTTAAAGCGAAACCAGATAAATATCATCTCTTTCAATGTCCAAATTGTAATAAATACGCACACAAACGATGTTGGTATGATGTTGGAGAGATTAAATCAAGAAAGGGGTGGTTTTCAGCTATGTGGACTTTACATTGTCCATCATGCGGAACCAAGCTTTCAGAGAGTCGTGATAAGAGAGTTGAATGGAAACAAGGTTACCAAATCGTAGGATACGGAGATGATACTTTACCTGAATTATACGTAAGTGATGTAATATCTTGGAAAGCAGGGTCAATTTTTGGAAAAATTGGGCGTGCGATTGATTCCTTCTTCAAAGCTGTTGGGCTTGGTTCGTTGACAGACTCCGAAACAAGTGCAATAGCGAGGGCTGCAAAAAAGATTGGAAAGACGATTTCTGATGTGGCACAAAGAGTTTTCAGATTAGAAATTCCTCCTGAGAAGCGTAAAGAGATTGAAGAGCTCAAATGTCAGAATTGTGGTGCTCCACTTCCTCTCCCAGAACCACACGAAGAGGCTGTTGTATGTAAGCATTGTGGTACAGCACACTTGTTACCAACTTAGGCCTTGTCTAAGATTCATATATATGTGAAAACGGCAACTAAAGATTGAAATCCCACATTGGAGGCAATGATTCTAAATGCCCAAGTATCTGGAATTCGATGCAAATAGTTCAAAGTTCAATGAAACTTCGAGGACTGCAAGTGATGACTCTATACTACTAGTTATTGACGAGTCTCAAAAGAAATTGTTGATGAGTGTACCGGGTCACATCAGCATGATAAATCGTCGTGCTGCTGAGCGTCAAGCCCGTGGTATAACCAAGACTGGTTTTCTTTGTAGTGATGGTGGACGATATGGCCGTGATCACGAATTAGAAGTCTTGGGTGAAGGCGGTAACTTACCAGAACGACTCACTCACAGTCCACGAGAAGTTTATTGATTTTTTGAACCTACGAGCCCTTCAAGGGCTCCTAGTCTACCTTTTTATACAGAACCCTGTAAATAGACTTAAATACTTGACAATAGTTAATTAATCCAAGTGAGATATCATGAGTTTTGAATGTATCAGCGTTAGATTCAGCGAAATTAAAGACATGGATGTCTTGGATTCCAATGGGGAAAAAATGGGTCGTGTCAATGATTTCATGTTTAAGTATGAAGATGGCAAAATTCAACTTACATCTGTTATAATTGGTGGCTCTCGATTTGAGGAACTTCTTGAACGCATTGGCATAAGACCAGATGATGACCCCATTTTTGGAGTGGGTTGCATTGACCGTATTGAGGATGCAGTATACTTGAAGACAGAATGTGATTCTCTTTCTGACAGCTATGATCCTACGGGTAAGAACAACATGAGTCTTGCGAAGTTGGCGAGAATCAAAGTGATTGATTCTGACGGTTTTAAAACCGGCACTGTCACAGATGTCTGGTTTGATTCCTGTGGTGATGTTCTTCTTGTTTTGGAAGGTGGTACGTTCGAATCTATTCTTGAACGTCTCAAGCTCCGTCCTGATATAGATCTATTACTTCCTGAATACTTCATTGAGAATGTATCAGAAAAAGAAGTATGCCTCAAGTACACAAAATTCCAGTTAGAAGCGACAGCACAAGATGAATACCAAAAGTACAAGGATGAACTATCTTCGCACGAGAGAGAGAAGGATGCACGAACTGAACCTATTCGCCTTACAGGTCATCCTCCAAGAGGATTTACATAAACCTACACAGATTTGCTTTTCCAATCAATACTCAAGGTGAATTTTCATTCACCGATTTTCTTTATAGGGGATAGAATTCCTCTGATTATGAATAGCACAATGATGCATATGAAAGAGATCACAATTGCGAATGGAACAAGATAGGATGTTTCAGGATAATATATTGCTACTAGGATTAATCCTGAGATGAATCCAAGTGCATAGATAGCAAAAACCGATGCTAGATTGATGCTTCTAGTCACACTTTCACTTGGTGATCTGCCCCGAGCTTCTTGCTCTATGTCCTCTTCCTCATATGTGTACAACTCATCATATGCTTTGGAGTCAGAAGGAATTATTCCTGGTTGTTCCAGATTTTTCTTCAACCAAATGTACATACCAAATAAAGTAAGAGTAATTCCACCAAATAAAACGAATATTGATACCAACAAACTTTCTGATTGAAGCATTGAGAAATCTCGAATTATAACATTGAAACTGCAAACCATTCATCCAACCTCCTCATATATCGTGTGTCTAGTATATATGGTCTGAATTTAAACTATCTTTATTTCCAACGACTGACTCTCTCAGATCGTTTTCTGAAACCAGCAGAAAGCGACTGATTTCTGGCTTTAAGCAAGACCAATCTTCCTTCTCTAGTTCTAGTATAGACCAGATCCATCTCACCAACGAAACGAGTCCATGAATCAGCGAATTGCTTTGCGAATTCTTTCTTGATGCCGAGGATAGATGGAACACTATGATAATCATGTCGTGTTAAGGTCCCTCTCAGACTAGATTTTCGAACGAGAATATATCTGGGGGATTCAATAGGACCAAGAATTTCTTCGAGTGTTTCAAGGTATATCGCCATTTCTCTTCTAGTACCCCCTTCAATATGACAAAACACTTCTCCCCTTTTATTCTCATCCACGATAACGTTCATATCTCCAAAAGCCGTCTTTACAATACCCATTTGACATAAGGAATAGAGCAGTGCTCTACCAACTTGTCTTATACTGGATTTAATTGGACCATGTTTTATGAACATCCATATTGCCTTCACAAATTTCGGGAAGAATCTGATTGAGAAGAATAAAAATCCAATGAAAGGAAGATATGATAGAAGAGTGATCTCGAAAATATCAAGGGGTATGACAAGTCCCGGTAAGCGACCTGCAATGAAGAGTCCAGCTAGTAATATCAGTTGCCAGACTAATGCTTCTAGAGTGTTTCTGAAGACAAATCCTCTTGGTAAAGGTAACCTTGTTTTTTTAGTCTTAACTTCTTCAACAAGTCGAATCCCCTCCTCCCCTAATCTAAGTGATGCCTCCCACGCAGCTTTTAGGGACTCTCTATCTAATGCGTGTTCTGCCATTGCCTGATTTACTTGCTTTATTGAATGAATTGTGAAGGGGGGATTTCCGATACCTAATCTGTCAAAGCCATTCTCAATAATCTGTTCTGTAAGCGACACACCAAGAAATGCACGAAACCTTCTTCTCATCGTTTCGTAATCATTACCTGGTCGAGGTGTATCGGTTTCCACACAAATTAAATGCCAAATATTCGAGGTCTTTTGTTTCTCATTCGGATCTGTGCGAATTGCTCTACCTCTCATTTGATTTGAAAGCATATACGACCCAACGAAGGTTGCTAGTATTAAGGAATTGACAACAGGTGCATCCCATCCCTCACCGAGTAATGATTTTGTGCCAACTAATACTTGAATTCCACCTCTCATGAGAACTTCAGTTATGACCTGAACTTTTCGAGCGCTATCACTACCAATAAGGTCAACCTCAACATACCCTTCAAATGGAAGTTTTTTGATTTTTATACTAGATTCTTCAATCTCACAAATTTGGGCTGCTTCAATGAGTAGTTTTTCAGATTCTTCTGGGAGGACAACCAGTGATCCACTTAAGACTCCAATTTTACAATCATTCAGCTTTGTTCTACGGAGGAATTCAAAAATTGGTACAACCCCAATTCTATCTAAGTCAGGAATGTCTGTTTCAGTACTTGGTAGGTATACCTTTCGAATAAAATCAGTTAAAATGACCATTCTTAGTTTTCTACCAAGTGCTTGCCTTTCAAGTTTCACAATCGTGAGAATTGCATGTAATTTTGTTATGCTTCTCTTTAGAGTCTTATCAAGTTCTGAAGTTGTTCTGAGGTTCACTCTTCTCTGCTCTAAAGCATCTAATCTATAGAGACGGTTCTTTATTGATTTGAGTGTTGGGTGAAGGTCTTTTGCCTTGACATCAGGTGGAAAGAGAATACCTTCTAGAAGAGTTTCAATCCAATCCTCATCTAATTTTGGAAGCCCAAAATGCTGCCCAGCTACAAGCTCCATATTCAACTCGGGGATTGGGAATTTACGACTATGTAAATAGATCAATAAACTTGAGTAAAATTCAGGATTTTCCAAGATCTCTTCAATATGACTATCAGGATTTCGAATCCATGTATGATTCTGTACTAAATCAAGGAATGAATCATCTATTCGCAAATCATTGATGAACAATTCAATACTTTTCTTAAACTCCTTAATCATACTATCCTCGATAAATGTCGGGGCAGTAAGAATTACCAAGTCTTGATGAGGACATAAATTTCCCTCCCTGACAAGTTCAGGCACAGATACTTCAGCATCAATTGGTCCACATAGTTGAATATATCTCTCCCACTCATAGAATGAAACATCGTAGGGCGGTGTAGCAGTTAATGAAACGGTCTTAACAGCACCAAGATTTTCCATAACTTCTGTCAATGTCCTCCACCAATTTGCACGAAGATGATGCGCTTCATCAAGTACAACTGTTGTGACACCTTTCTTGTTCAAACTCTTCACTATCTGATCGATATCAGTTCCGTTATCTTCAGTATTTTCTTCCTCATCTGAATCCGCGTCTTCAATCCATTCATCTTCAGAACCACCGCAAGCCATGTACAATGCTTGGTATGTTGTCACTGTTAGAAAATCTGGGTTTCTTACATCCCTCGATATCCAATTTGGAGTTTCGTCTTTATCCAGAAAGAAATGCACCAGTCTTGAAATCCATTGGTCACGTATTGCAAGAGTAGGTGCAAGAATCAAGGTTGGATTATCTATTCTTCTTGCCACTTCAAGACCTAGAAGCGTTTTTCCTGAACCCGGAGCAGCAACAACATGCAGGTTGTCATCACCTAAGTGCTCTTCGAGCTCAGCTAGAACCCTTGCTTGATATGGTCTCCATTTATACTTGAATTCGGTGTTTGGTGGAAACTGCTTCATTCTCTCCCAATTGCTTCATGAGATGATAGCATATAGAATTTGCCTATCTATCGTCCGATTGTTACACTGCAGAAAGGGCATCCTTGGAAGACGAATCAGAAATCCTCTGTTAGCCATGGAGTCTTTCTAGAAAACCAATCGAATATGTAAGATGGTGCCGTTCCTTCTAACCAATCTAGGTGTCGAAGTTGTTCCTCACTCAAAGTTCCATATAGCAAAGCAGTTGCTCCTTCTATGGTAAGGATTGTATCACTCTTTTCATCTACTTTTTGTACAACTAAGAGCCCATCTTTTCCAGTGAATCTGTAAACTCCAGTATTATCAGCAAGTATAGAGTCAGTAATTTGTATAGAAATCTCCCCATCAGAGGGGACTGCGATTCCTGAGAAGCTTGACTCGACATCCACAATGCGAGCCATACTAATAATATGTGGTTCCATCTTCGGTGTGTGGAAATCCGAAATCCATTGGTAGTAGTCATCCATTGTAGTACCCAGAACCATTTTGATATTCATAATTTGGTCTTCGTGCTTATACAGGAAATGTAAGAGTGTATCACGAGCTTTGAGATTTTTCCAATATATTTCAATAATGGATATCTGACCTGTTTCAGCCCATGAATGCCCTTCTCCATAGCCTTTGATTGCATATACAATAACCCCCTCAGCTTGACCTTTGGAGTTACGAGCAAGAACAATATTACTCCGCATAGTTCCTGTGAGTTCTTGCCAACGCTTATTGGTTCGCAGAACCGTTCCGTGGGTGTTCATGATAACATACTCTTGGATTGATCTCCAAGCCTTTATAGCATCATCTCCCTTCTCACGTGAAGCAGTGTACCCATCTGGTTTTCGAACTCTGGAGAATCTCTTTGGGTCTACTTGCATCATGAATATCATTGGCATCTTTACATAACTGAGTGCGGAATAGAAAGTATCTTTGAACGGATAGAGTGTGCTTACTGCATAACCCTCTTTCTTTATTTCATTAAGGGTATGCAACATCAGGTCTCTAACGAAACCTTCCCTTCTATATTCAGGGACACTAGCGACCATACCAATTCCACCCATCTTTTTCATGACACCTCGAATATTCTGCTGAAATGGTATGAGTCGACTAGCAGCTGTTGCTTCTTCATCAAGCAAATGGATGAAGAATTCATCAGCAATGATTTCCAATCTTTCGAGAAATCGTTCATGAGATGCTTCAGGAATACTATAAGCATAGCTCACCACTTTGAGAATCTGTTCCTTATCTGAAGATGAACAGCGTCTAATTTCGGATGTCATGATGCGAAACCATTTCTCGTAGTACTAAAATGTGCCTCTCTATGCCATCAACGACAAATTAGCTCGTAGAATCCGAGAATAGTAATCAAATTGAGGCAATCCAATCCCAAAAAACTACTCCGGGGAATCACAATGAAATATGGAATTAACATCCCCAACTTTGGTTGGTTTGGTAATATTCAATACATGATAGACCTAGCTATTGAGGTCGAGGAATCTGGTTGGGATGGTCTTTTTCTGTGGGATCACATGTTGGTGTTTGATAATGAGGACATGGTTTTACCCTTCATGGAACCATGGATTGGGCTAACAGCTATTGCTGCTAATACTAAGAAAATCAAACTTGGGCCTCTAGTAACTCCGATACCACGAAGGCGTCCTTGGAAACTGGCACGTGAATGTGTAACTCTAGATTACCTGTCGAATGGTCGACTGATTCTAGGAGTTGGAATGACTTGGTGGTTAGAGAATATTAATGGGATTCGAGCCAATATCGAATTACTCAGAGAACGGATAAGAAATGGACCCCCCAGAAGTTAGACCGGAATAAATTCCATGTCTGGGTAAATTTATCTAATTGCTAGCTTTCATAATTGTTATGTCAATACCTCCCGTTGCCCACAAGAAGCCTCGAGAGTACGAAATCCATGGAATGAAGTTCAAGGATGACTACTATTGGCTACGGAACAAAGGTGCTGATGAAGTAATTAAGTACCTAACCCTTGAAAATGAATACACAAAAGACATGATGACTCCTACTGAAGAATTGCAGGAAAAATTATTTGATGAAATGAAGGGTCGAATAAATGAAGACGATGAAACTGTACCAATCAAATTCGGTGAATACTACTACTATGCTCGAAATAAGGAGGGACTGAATTATCGCATTCATTGTCGCAAGTATCAATCATTAGATGCTGAAGAAGAAATCATTCTTGACGAGAACAAATTAGCTGAAGGTCAGAACTATCTTAACATTAGAGCTTTGAAGATGAGTTGCAATCATGACTTTTTGGCTTACACTGTAGACTTTGCTGGAGATGAGATATTTGATGTGCATGTTGTTGATTTATCCTCAGGGGATGTAATTGACAATCTTTCGAAAGTCGGTTCACAGCTCGAGTGGGACAGTGATGAAACTGCTTTGTTTTATACCGAACTAGATGAGATTCACAGGGAATATGCATTGTCGAGACATGTGGTAGGCGCAGCTCAGTCTGAAGATATTCGTGTATTTCAAGAGGACGATAACACATTCATGTTATTCCTCCAGAAATCAAAAGATCAATCTCACATTCTGATGTATATTGCAGGGTATGCCTCAGAGACCGTGGAGTTGAGATACATAGACTTGGGAAAAGCAGAAAGAACACCTACAACATTCTTCCCTAGAACTGAGGGTTTGGAACCTGTATTTGAACATCATCAAGGTTCATTTTACATTCTATCAAATCATGAGAATCAATATACATATAGATTGTACAAAGCGCATCCTTCAGAAACGAGAAGAGAGAAATGGAATCTCCTTACAAACCAGACGTTTGAAACCCGTTGGCCGAGTTTCCATCTATTTCAAAATAAGGCTGTAATTCTATCGAGGAGAGGTGGCTATCAAAACCTATCAGTATTTGATATTGTATCAGGTGAATTACATGATATCGAAATGCCTGAGTCAATCTATGCGATTAGCCTCAGCTTCATTGTAATCTCTGATGTCTTTTACTTTGGAAATCCAGAATTTAATACAGATTCCTTCAGATTCTATTTTAGTTCATTAGTAACTCCAAAATCTGTTTATGACTATGATATGAACTCAAGAGAATTGGTACTAAAAAAGATCGATGAGATTGAAGATTATGATTCAAGTCAATATGTAACCGAAAGAAGATATGCGCAAGCTTGTGATGGAGCCAAGATACCAATTTCTCTTGCCTATAGAAAGGATTTGGAAATTACTACTCAAACACCTCTCCAGCTTTACGGTTATGGATCCTATGGGTCGCCGGTGGATCCAGCATTCGATTCAAAACGACTTTGTCTTCTAGAAAGAGGGATGATATTCGCTATTGCCCATGTGCGTGGAGGTGGTGAGTTTGGACTGAAATGGTATCACCAAGGAAAACTCAAGCATAAGATGAACACATTCACTGATTTCATCACTTGTGCAGAATATCTCATAGAGAACAAATTCACCTCTTCAGAGAAGCTATGTGCGTGGGGTGGAAGTGCAGGAGGTCTCTTGATGGGTGCAATTGCCAATCTTCGACCCGACCTCTTTGGTTGCATCGTTGCTTCAGTACCTTTTGTTGATGTGATCAATACCATGATGGATGATACAATCCCATTGACTACCTTTGAATACAAAGAGTGGGGTAATCCAAACATCAAAGAAGAATTCTATTGGATGATTGAATATTCGCCTTACGATAATGTAGTAGCAAAGAATTATCCCCAGATGTTGATAACAGCAGGTTATAATGACCCACGCGTACAATATTGGGAACCAGCAAAATGGGTAGCAAAGATGCGTAACCTACGGACTGATGATAATCAATTGCTTTTGAAAACAAAAATGGAAACTGGACATTTCAGTGCAAGTGGTCGGTATGACTATATGAAAGACTACGCATTTATCTATGCATTCATCCTAGATACCTTTGGTTTAATTGATCTCTCTTAAGAAGGAATTAAAAATTGATATCAGGATGAACCCTATATTTTATAGTAAAGAGTAGTAATATTTATTGCTTCAGATGACCAAGGATTTTAATCCTAGAGCATGAGGGATTAAACTTGGCTAACGAATCCAGATCAAACTGGATAAGCTGGTTACTATTTCTTATGTTCATTTCCATGTTAATCGTTATTGGTGTCATGGGTCTCTCAGGATTTGCATGGACTTTACTTCCAGTGTCTAGATTTTCCTTCTGGTTGACTCTACTCGCATTTCTACTTGCTGTATCTGCAGGCATGGTCGCGTCCTATTCATTCATATCATTCTCACAGTTTCGAGAAATTCGAAGTCTGATGCTTTTACTTCTAGGATTGAACCTAGCCCTTTGGTCATTTCTCTTTCTTGTAACTCATCCATCCTCGGCCTCTTGGTCAACTATATTTGCAGATAGGGCAAAGAACAGAACACTTGGCATTGCCTTTGTACTTATAGCGGTTCCATGCATTCTAATTGGATCATTTGGTGGTGATGCAAAGCCTCGCAAATCGAGTATCCAGATACTTTTGTTATGGGGAACTGTATTGATGCCAATTGTCAGCCTGTGGTTTTTCTTTAGTCCAACTCCTGTATTTCTCATGACGGATTCAACCGGTGGTATAGAAGGACTTACACCTATTGGAATGATTGCATCTTTTGGTTATCTAGTCGCTCAGATTCTTGCTGTTGTAAGGTTGGGTCAGAAGTGGAGAAAGACCAGAGAGTCCATTGATCTCTCTCTTTTGTTCGCTATGTCTGAATGGGTAGTTGGAACAATTTTCATCATTATACTTTGGGACCCTCTACAAATTGCGGAACTAATCTGGATAGGTTCGATAATTTTTGGTCTGTTTTTCATCGGAGCAGTTCAGTTCATTAGCTCAATAGTCCATCCTCATAAAATACTCGAATCCCTTGTAGAACAACGAACAGTCGAATTGGAGCTCTCCAAGAAAGAGAGTGAGTTTTATCTCTCAATGTGGACACATAAGATGGGAAATATTCTGCAAGGAATAGTTACGTATTTGGATTTAATAGAACTTGAGGATATTGTTGATGAGAATGAAACTGTTAGCGCAGCGAGAGCCCTCAGCCAAGAAGCAACATTAGTAAATAATCAGGTACTGAGATTAACTCAAATAATGGATACGTTTCCAATTCAATTGATGTCAATCGATATCGACAAAGCGCTGAAGAAAGCTATCAAGTCCTCTAAAGACATCTTAGATGATGAATCATTTATAATAGAATATTCGAGAGGCGGGGACCTGTCAGTCATGGCAGATAGACTTCTTGACCTTACATTTCAAAGTGCCATCCTTTTCTTTGCTAAACGGAGATTTGATGATAAATCGCCTGTAAGAATTTCCTTGAGTGAAATTAACTCAAGCCTTCCGTGTACATAAAATGCCAAGGTATGAAATTGCCTAATACAATTAGTGAATTCATTCAGAGTGAAGAATTGATTTGGGATACTAATTTAGATTTGGACCTCTTTGCAATCAAACTCTTGATGACCAGATATAATGGTAATCTCATGTGGGTGAGAGATGAGGAAAACACCGACAATATTTGTATATTAATATTCAACTCAGAATCTGACTAAGGGGTATTTGTAGTTGGTTGGATCGCGTTCATCCACCATTCATTTGACATCAATGATTGAATCTATGCTTTCTATTGAATCCTCAATATAGCTGGTGTTGTCAATGTTTAGAACGATTGCCTCTTCAGGGCATACCTCAACACACCGTCCGCAACCTCGGCAATCTGGTCCAATGAAGGCTCTGTTATTCTTTAGATGAATAGCATTGACAAAACAGACATCCTCCTCGGTGCAGGTCCCGCAACCAACGCATGCTTCTGTTACCTCTACACTAACTCCCTTCATCTTTGTTATTTTCCTGCCAATTTCAGGATTGAGATCAGGAAGGATTTTCCATAAACAGCAGCATGGACAGCAATTACAGATGGTTAGGAGTTTCTCACCTGGCTTGACATTCAACCACATTGCATCCAATTTATTCCTGCCAATCAAATGAACTAAACCAGCTTCTCTGCATTTCCTCACATACTCATGAGCGTCTTCTTTTGAAACCAATTTCCCTAGATGCGGATTGATATCAAGAACTGCTTCTCCTAGGAATAAACATCCATATTCAATGGGATAATCCTTACATTTGGCAGCATCCCGACAGATACAGAAGTTCATTATCCAATGATAGTTTGCCTTTTCTATGAATTCATGAACGATTTGTGATGGCAAGGCGGTTTCGATAGGTCTTTCCAGTTGTTGTCCGATCTTAATCTCAATAACATTATCTTTCGGAAGATAGATGATATAGTCACCATCAAAAAGCAGTTTATCAACAATTCTGCCGATAATAGGAACTTTTGTTAGTAGTGCGATGATACGTCTGTTTGGAAAGGTCTTCTTAAGAAGTTGCACCATCCAGAGTGGAGCGCCCATAGTAGATGGAATTCACACCTCCTTCTGATAATAATATCGGATTATACCTGCAATGGGCTTAACTCCAAAACTCTCATTGGACTTTTTTAGGAATTGAATGGAACCTCAGCAGGTTCGTTGGTTTCTGTGTTGTCTGCAAGTGAGTCCAGCAGGAAAAATACAGAAAATAAAAGGGTGACCTGTATCTAATGCGGATTGAAACGGAATCTTATCGATTTGGTGAATATAATGAAGATTGGTATCCAAATTGAACCACAGATGGGGTATACCTACGAAGAAATAGTGACCCTTGCCAAAGCTGCTGAAGATGCTAACTTAAACAGTTTTACTGTTTCTGATCACTTCTTTGGAAATCCTGAAAGTGTAGAGAAGAATGGTCATGATGCATGGACACTTCTTGCGTTATTGACTCCACAGACGGAACGTATTCGCTTGGGAACATTAGTTACCTCCCAATCCTATAGAAATCCAGCACTATTAGCCAAGATTGTGACGAACTTGGATAACGCATCGAATGGGAGGATAGACTTTGGTATTGGAGCAGGATGGAAGAAATCAGAGTATGAAGCATATGGATATCCATTTCCTTCCACCAAGACAAGGATTCTCCAGCTGAGAGAGGCTCTTCAGATCATCAATCTCCTCTGGACAGAAGATAGACCAAGCTTTGAAGGAGAGTATTATAGCATCAAAGAGACCATGTTCCAACCTAAACCGGTGCAGAAACCCCGTGTTCCCATCTGGGTTGGAAATCAGAAGTTAAAAACTCCGATGATGGAGGAAATTGTAGCACGTTATGCAGATGGACTGAACTATGATTCTGAAACACCAGAAGATTTCGTAGATAAAAAAAAAATCGCGTGAGAGAAGCATGTGATAGAATTGGGCGTGACTTTGATGAACTGAAATGGTCGATTTATCTTTGTACATCGGTAATTGGGGCGGATACTGATGATTTTGAAAAGAAGAAGAAGGATCTTTTGAATCAACACTGGTTATTCGAAGAGATAACTGACGAGTTAAAACCAAAGGTCCTAGAAGTGATGCTGACAAAGTATATTTCAGGTACTATAGATACAGTTGTTGAGAAGATCTCCAAATACAAGAATGTAGCAGACACAATCATTCTCGGTCTTCCTATGGTTGGCAACCTTTGTAAGAACGGGTTAAACACCATCAAGATATTGAAGGAGGGAATTATTCCAAAACTCTGACTATAATCTGATCAATAATTACTCAACTTCTTGAAATTATTCTACTTTCAATAATCTACTCTTAGACATACTTTGGTCGAATGCGGAAAATTACGCTTCAAGAACCATAAAATGATAAAAAACGCAATTGCTTAAATAATAATAGTTAATATATTTTGAATTGACCGCAATCTGGTGGTTAGAACGTGAAGTTGAAGTCGGCATTTATTCTATTATTCTTCTTGATTCTATATTCTACACCAATGAACATCTCCAATATGGGTCTTGAAATCAGTGAAAATGTGAATTTATCTGAACTCGGTGACACCACAGCTTCAGTCGCTTTTACAATTACTATGGGAAATAAGACATACCATGCTGCGATTGAAGGAACAGAGATGTTTCGAGAATTGACTCCATTTGTTGATTTTTCAAATAGTCCTTATTGGGGAAAAAAGATGGTAATTTGGTTTCATCACCCTGATGGTCGTCTAGTCTACAATTCATATCAAGGTGGAGTCAATGAGAATGGACTTGCTCTTTCTCTTCATGAGGTTCCTGCATTGCCAATGAATGCGTACCCTGAGTTTGATGATCCGCTAGGGATGGACTATATCCCAATGAATGAGTGCTCAACCGTGGATGAAGTTATTGACTACTATAGTGCTATTAACTTCATAATCTGGGGGGATTGCATGCCCCGCCAGATGCATTTTACTGACAAAAGTGGTGATGCAGTAGTTATCAGTGCTGGAGATGATGGGAATCCAGTTTTCACACGAATAGAAAATCACTTTCTGGTATCCACCAATTTCAACCTCGCTAATCCGGAGAACAGGTATGGGGACTATCCATGTGAACGGTATGATACATGTGTTGAAATGTTATCTGACATTCAGACTGAAGAAGAACTGAATTTAGATGCTGTTCGAGATATACTACAAGAAGCATGTGTTCCAGAATATTCGTTATACAGCTATATCTATGATCCAAACGAGATGATGGTTTACTTCTTCTTTCCGTATGATTTCTCTCAGGTAGTCCCATTTGATTTTAATAATGAAACAGCAGAGTATGAATCAGAATCTAGCTATAATATAACAAAGTTATTTGAAAACTTTACGATTCCAACTCCTGTTTCCCCATCTACACCTCAGACTCAGACTTCTTCCTCAACTACTCAGACTCCAAAATCCACCACTCCTACCTCGACGCAAGAACCTCTACCATTGTTTGAGATTGGTATTATATCAGTGGTAGGCATCGGTGGAGTTTCACTATTGGTCATTGCTCTCTGGAAGATGAGATACTCAAGGAGGATGAACAAATGACTAAACAAGAATGCATCCTCTTTCTTTGCATTGCTTTATTCCTGAGTTCGATGAGATTCCCAATTGAAGTCTCAACATCCGCAATTCAAAGTCCAAGTGAAATTAGTAGTAATTACTACTGGCCTGGGAGCGAGTGGAGATATTCCACACCTGAAAAACAGGGTATGGATCCAGAAAGACTTCGTGATATGATTGACCGAATCAATATGAGAGACTACTGCGTAGATGCTATAATCGTCATTAGAAATGGGTATATTGTCTTTGAAGAGAATCCTTCTGGATTCGGGATGACTGGGACTCACGAAATGTGGTCTGTAACCAAGAGTGTGACTTCAACTCTCATCGGAATTGCATTTGATTTGGGTTATTTCGATTCTCTTGATCAGCGGCTTGTAGACTTCTTCCCCGAGAGGGAAATTGCAAACCTGGATAGTAGAAAGGCAAACATTACACTCAGACATCTACTAACAATGACACCAGGGTATATGTGGAATGAATGGAAATACCCCTACGAGGATAACAGAAATCCATGTTCAAAAACTTGGAATGCTCCTGATCCACTCCAATATATCCTTGATCTACCCATGGTCGCTGAGCCAGGACAGCTCTGGAGTTATAACTCTGGAGCGACAATCCTTCTGGGTGGGATTCTCGAACAGGTGACGGGGATGGACCTAATCGCCTTTGCAAGCAAATATCTATTTACACCGTTAGGAATCGGAGAGCGTTATTGGGGTAAATACAAGGATGTTGTGGTTGCAGAAGGAGGACTTCATTTGACTGCATGGGATGCAGCACGTTTCGGATATCTTATCCTTAAAAATGGAATGTGGAATGATGAGCAGATTGTTTCCTCTGAATGGATTGCCAATGCAACTTCTACAAAGGTCGATATCACAGGGCTAGCTGGTTACCAGGGACTTACAAACTATGGATATAAATGGTGGATATCGTCCGATGAGGATTTCTTCTGTGCGCTAGGAAAAGATTGTCAGGCGATATGCATTCATCCGGAGTTAGACTTGATGATGGTGGTTACAGCATTTGATAATTCGCTCGATCTAGGTAGTTGGTTTGTGTATTACGCCATTGGCGCAGTTACAGGTGATCCATCAAATGAAACAACTACATCCACAACCATAACTAGTACTACCAGCATTGAGAATACAACCACTACTAGTACTAACACGACTCCATATCCGTCTTGGCCAAATCCTGAACTCGTCTTGATTGTTGCTATTGTGAGTACAGTGACAATAGCAACTATCATTATTGTGAAGAAGAAATTTCAATAAAATCGACTTATGCAATTATCTCTTCCCCTTCCACATCCGTAGATTCCATTGGTAATTATTGTAGATTCAATTTTATACAGTTCTGGAAAACGACTTGTGAAGAACTCCATTTAGTTCTCTCTTTTTCGCCTTACCTGTACTGACCATCCCATATATCCTATATCCAAGCATTATCTGAGTCAGGGAGTGTATCCTTTGGTGCTTCAGAAACCTCGTGCATTTTGACAATGTCAACAAGCTCAGGAATCCAATCAAGTCCAAGAGCTTTTACTTTCTCCAATGCGGGCACACCATTGCGGGTCCAACCGCGACGTTTGTATGCTGCATCAGTGAGAAGTCGATAGGTCTCCTCTCTGTGCTCTCGCAGAGCTTTCTTCTTCTTAGTTGTGCTCATTCCTGAGATGTCGATACCCAACTCCTTGAGTTGTTCATCATATCTCTCTTGACGGCTCTCGTACTCCCAGTCAGTAACTGGACCTGCACTTCTGTAAGGGATGAAGGAGTCATTGATTCTGAGACCCTTACCTTGACGAATGTTGAATATGCGTTGGAAGTTGTAGACCTTCTCTGACATACCAATAAGGTCTCCGCCTTTTGTAGGACGACCGGTCATGGCCTCGAAGAATCTAGCATAGAACGACACGTGTCCTGGAACCTTAGCTGGTTCGTCAGTGTCGGAATTGTCCGCTGGCACGACATCGTTCCACGGCAACTTACACAGACCATTGAGACCAAACCAGGTACGCCACATTGGGAAATAATGAAGTGCCTCAGCCTTATCCTCAAAGGTGGGTATATAGTTGTGTACTTGGTCTAGGAATATCAACCATGCTTCATCATGCTGAGGTCCCTTCAGCGTGAGACCATACCCTCCTTGTTGAGCTAGGCTCTCTTTTGTAACATATTCACTGTATTCGAGACCTTTGTGTTGCATTCCGATATCATGCATGTGCTCGGAGTCAACACCGAATTTCTCTGCGAAGTATTTCTGAAGGTATGCAACGCCCTTTCCGAAATGCTCACCGCCAAAACCCTTACCCTCTGCAATCTCATGCATAACTGCAAGTGCTTCTTCAGCAGCTCCCCATTTTAGCTTGTGACCACCAGTTGCTTTCTCGTTGATATAGCCCTCTGAATACAACTCCATCACAAATCCCATAGTTGTTCCAAAGCTGATTGTATCAATTCCATAAGCATCCGCATAGAAGTTCAATTCAGCAATCCGATGAGGATCAAAGTTGCCAAGATTGGAGCCGCAACCAGCAATGGTCTCATACTCTGGTCCATCAACAACCACACTCTTCCCCTTGAATGGTCCTGTCTTTGGAACGAATCCCTCGATGCAGTGTGAACAATTGATTGCACAAGGTCTCCAGCATCCGTCCCATCCCTTCGAGTGATTAGTGTAGATTTCTTCCCAGATTGAGCCTGATATTTTCTCAGCTTCGGGGTCTCCTCCAGTTCTGAAGTTGCGCGTAGGTAATAAATCGAACTCGTCCATGATTGATGGAAGATGTGCTGTTCCAATAGAACGCATCCTGTTCTGTTTGGAGTCTAGCTTAAGGATCTCTCCAGAATGCTCCCTGCCTACCTTTTTGATTTCTTCAAGGTCTGCAGGATTATTCATCTCTAATCGTATCTGTTCAACTTTGGCAACAAGTGCTTTGATCTTTTTATTCCTGAAGACTGTTCCAATTCCTCCCCTTCCTGCCTGTTTGTATCGTGGAACATTCCGGCGCATATCCCACCAAGAAAAGTTTAGGCAGCCCATATAGGCATGTTCAGCTCCCGGCCCTGCCGTAACAACTGACATGTCTTTTCCTTCTTTCTCGGTGTGTCTCTCGCTTAGTACACGGGTTATCTCATATGCAGTCTCAGGTAGATCTGATGCATCACGAATTTCGATGATTCCTTTGTCTCCATCAATGAGAATGTATACATCATTCTCTGCCTTACCTTGAATCTCGAGGGCATCAAAACCAGAGAATTTAAGGTGGGGGCCAAAATAACCTCCAACATTCGAGTCTATGGGAATACCGGTCATTGGTGATATTGTTGTAACTATTGATTTACCTGCGCCAGGATACTGCGTTACACCTCCAAGAGGACCGGCTGCAATGCATATCTCATTTTCAGGATCATCCCATTTCACAATCTTGTCTTTTGGTAGGCTATTCCACATGAGCCATAGATCAAAGCCTTTTCCCCCTGTGAATGTTTCCTTCATTCTAGCATCAACGGGTTTAATCTTGACCGTGGTGTTACTCAAATTGATGTAAAGAGTTTGATTTGCATAACCTCTTTGAATCTCAGGTACATTATATTTCATTTCTCTCAATACCAACAACATTCACCAGCCAAATCTATCTTTACGATATTGACGAGTTAGATTTCATTGGTCTTCCATTTTAGTCTTACTTTTAGGATGTCAATTATTTTTTTAAATTGCTTAAAACAATGGCAAAGTATAATATCTAGCAGTATCTCTACATTAAGGTATGACTGAAGTATTCGCGCCAAGTTGGGTAAGAATTTTAGACCTCATTGTTGGTTTGGTTACCATAACTGTTGGTATTTGGTTAATGTTCAATCCAGTATACACTGAACCATTAGTGGTTTTAGTATTGATGCTTGGATTACTGTTAATTGGATTTGCTAGAATAATCAAGAGTTACTCACTTAAGCATTTGTCAAAAATAACACGAGTAACAAAAGCTTCCGCAGGGATAATCGCGATACTTGTTGGACTCCTTGTCTACTTCCTGCAAGATCTAGCCTATCTATACATTATGGGACTAGTTGGTTTTGCAATTATGATACTTGGGTTAGCTAGAGCTGTGGTTGGATTCAAAGAAGAATCTCTTTCGATTAAGACTAGAGCGGCTTACATTCTAATTGGAACAGTTGCATTCTTCTTGGGATTTGCTGCACTTGTCTTTGGTGAAATGGGAGAATACGTTCTTACCATTGTTGTAAGTGGTGGACTAATTGCGTTGGGTATATTGCGTGTGTCCAATATAGTCGGAGATGTCGGATAATCTTCAGTATGTTTTCAATTTAATTAAGAACTAGAGGTAGAAATTATGTCAAAAGATGCGGATGTTGAAGCTAGTGTTAATATCATATCGATAGC
>Ga0315553_10000666_pt1 | contig 29829 bp, 32 predicted proteins | sample SalMarSW160140MG_FD_203099 | JGI IMG/M metagenome (GOLD analysis project Ga0315553, IMG submission 203099) | Salt marsh sediment microbial communities from the Plum Island Ecosystem LTER, Massachusetts, United States - Salt Marsh Sediment SW1601-40 ... | reverse complement strand
CCCATCTTGCGGGCGAGCACGTAGGACGCGCTGGCAGTCGGAACGGCTGCCGCGAGGACGGCGATTCCGCGCGCCGTGCCGGTGACGCCGAGAAGCGCACAAAAGGCGGCGGCAAAGAGCGGCATCAGGAAAAGGCGAAGCAGCGTGCCGAGCCCGAGCCGCACGCCGGGGCGGCGGAGTGAATGGAGATTGAGTCCGGCGCCGACGGCCAGCGCGCCGCAGGCCAGCCCGGCGTTGCCGAGCAGCCGCAGCGCCGACGTGACGCCGCCGGGGAGCGGGACGCTGCCGAGATTGAGTGCGATCCCGACGGCGCAGGCAATGATCAGCGGGTTCTTTGCAAGCTCGATCGCGATCCGCTTCGGCGAGGGCGTCGTGGCTGCGGCGAACCAGGAGAGCACGCTAACGCAAAGCACGTTCAGAAGCGGGATCATCGCCACGATGGCGACCGACATCAGCGCGATCCCCTCCGCTCCGTAAAGAAAGCCGGCAATGGCGATGGCGACGGTCGTGTTCCAACGCGTCGCGCCCTGGAAGATCGACGTGAAGCCTGGGCCATCGACGTGGAAGCGCGACGCGAGCAGCGGACGCAGGAGCAAGGCCAGCGCCGCCATCGTCAGGATGGACAGGACGTGCGCCAAGCCCAAGGTGGCGAACGGAAGCGTGGTCAGGTCGGTCGCGGTCAGCGAGACGACGAGCAGGCTCGGAAAGAGGATGTAGTACATCAGCGTGTCGAGCCCGGCCCATTGCTCGCGCGGAATGATCGGGATGTTCGCCGCCGCCCAGCCGACGACGATGACGATCAGCACGGGCAGAAGCGCATTGAGCGCGACACTCATCGGTATGCTCGCGGCGGTCTCAGGCCGGGTGCCACCAGCTCCCGGCGAGCACTGTCCCGACGGCGAAGAGGCGCTCGCTCGCGGTGACGACCTCGCCCTTTACATCGTCGAGCGCGAACGTCCCCTGGCGCATCTCCAGGATGCTCGCGTCTCCGGCGCTGCCGGGCTTGAAGGTGCCGAGATCCGGGCGCCGCAGAATTTCCGCAGGCCGAACGGTCGAAGCCGCGATCACGTCGGAAAGCGGCATGCCGAGCGCGAGGAACTTCGAGAGCGTCGTCACCTGGTCGTAGGCGGGCCCTTCGATCGACAGGGAGTGGACGTCGGAGGAGATCGTGTCGGGCGGAAAACCGGCGGCGAGCATCGCGCGCGCCGAACCCCATCCGAACGAGCCCTTGCCGTGGCCGATGTCGAAATAGACGCCGCGCTGACGCGCGGCGAGGATTGCCGGCTTCACGCTTTCGTCCGCCAGCACCGGCGCGTTCGGGAAGGGGCGGTAGCAATGTGTGAGGATGTCGCCCGGCCGAAGCGCCGAGACGACCTGCTCGTAGCTCGGCGGCGGCTCGTCGACGTGCACCATCACCGGAAACCCCGTCGCCTCGGCCGCGTCGAGCGCGGCGAAGAGCGGTGCGATCCCGGACGGCCCGCTCGCGCCGCGGCCGATGCGGACCTTGATGCCGACGATCACGTCGCGGTTCGCGTCCGCGACTTCCGCCGCCTCCCCCGCCGCGATGAGGCGGATGTCGTGGCTTTCGCCGACAGAGACGGTCTTGGAGGACCCGAAGATGCCGGCGAACGACACATGCAGATAAGCGAGAATGCGGGCTTCGCTGCGCTCGATGACGTGCCTGCGGAAACCGAGGAAGTTGCCGGGCCCGGCGCTGCCGGCGTCGACGAAGGTGGTGACGGCACTGGTGCGAGCGAGGCCGTCCGCGTCGACGCCAAGCGACGTGCCGCCCCAATAGACGTGCGTGTGGAGGTCGATCAGGCCGGGCGTGACAATCTTTCCCGCCACGTCGCGGGTGTCATGGGCGTCGAGGTTGTCGCCGACCGCCGCGACCTTGCCGTCGGCAAACGCGACATCCGTGACGCGGTCGATCGCCTGTGAGGGATCGAGGACGCGGCCGTTTTTCAAGACCAGGTCGTATGGCGTCATCAAAATTCGTCTCCGGCGGCGCGACGCATCGCGGGCAGAAGCGTGTATCGTCACAGGCGCCTGAGGCAACGGGAACAGCCATAGTGCGCCTGAAGTTCATAAATTCGCTGGTCTTTGTGGCCGATATGGAACGTGCTGTCTGCTTCTATCGCGACCTTCTGGGTCAGGCGATCGCACAGGACCACGGTGACTTCGTTCAGCTTGAAAACGGTCTCGCGTTGCATTCAGGCCCGGCTCTCGAGATGACGATGTTCGGGGAGCCGCAATCCGGCACGAGACCTTATGGGCGGGGGAATCTCGTTCTCTACTTTGAGGTTGAGGACATCGCAGAGGCCTTTGAGCGCATCGCTCCTGAAGTCGCCGTGATTCATCCCGTTCAAACTCAGACGTGGGGTCAAAGGGTCTTTCGCTTCACCGATCCCGACGGTCATACCGTGGAAGTCGGCGAGCCCATGTAGGGTCTAGCTCTCCCGATCGCGCAGCGATGCCAGCCGGTCGAGCGCGCCCTGCAAGATGAAGGCCGCGGCTGCGGCATCGATCTTCTCGGCGCGTTTCTTGCGCGACATGTCGGCTTCCAGCAGGGCGCGCTCGGCGCCGACGGTGGAAAGCCGCTCGTCCCAGAGCACCACCGGCAGCGCTGTAAGCGGCGCGAGGTTGCGCAGGAAGGCGCGCGTCGCCTGCGCGCGCGGGCCCTCGGTGCCGTTCATGTTGACGGGGAGGCCGAGGACGAGTCCGCCGACGTTCTCCTTGGCGCACAGCGTGAGAAGCGCCTCCGCGTCCTTGCCGAACTTGGTGCGGCGGATCGTCTGGAACGGCGTGGCGATCTGGAGCCTCGGGTCGGAGAGGGCGACGCCGATCGTCTTGGTGCCGAGATCGAGCCCGGCGAGGCGAGCGCCGGGAGAAAGGCGGGCGGGGAGGTCCTCCATGGGGATTTCGGGGCCGGCGGGCATGGCCTGCTTCTAAGGCGGAATGCGCGTGTTGTCGCCGGGACTCGCCATGGCTAACTAGGTCGCATGGGAAAACGAGTGATTCCGCCGGAAAAAAACGGCGGCAATAGCGGCGCGGGCGGCGAGATCGTCCCGATCAACCTGCGGACGGCGCTCGAGGAGCGCTATCTCGCCTACGCGCTCTCCACCATCACGAGCCGCGCGCTCCCGGACGTGCGCGACGGGCTGAAGCCAGTGCACCGGCGCATCGTCTACGCGATGCGCGAGATGCGCCTCAATCCGACCGGCGGCTACAAGAAGTGCGCCAAGGTGGTCGGCGAGGTGATGGGCAATTTCCATCCGCACGGCGACCAGGCGATCTACGACGCGCTGGTGCGCCTCGCGCAGGATTTCGCCGTCCGCTATCCGCTCGTCGACGGGCAGGGCAATTTCGGCAACATCGACGGCGATAACCCGGCGGCCATGCGCTACACGGAAGCGCGCATGACGGCGGTCGCCGAGCTGCTTCTCCGCGGCATCGACGAGGACGCCGTCGACTTTCGCCCGACCTATGACGGGGAGGGGGAGGAGCCGGTGGTGCTGCCGGGCGCCTTCCCGAACCTTCTCGCCAACGGCTCGGCCGGCATCGCGGTCGGCATGGCGACCAACATCCCGCCGCACAACGCGGCGGAGCTTTGTGAGGCCGCGCTTCATCTCATCAAGTTCCCGAACGCGACGCTCGCCAAGCTGATGGAATTCGTGCCCGGACCGGATTTCCCGACCGGCGGCATCATCGTTTCCGATCGAGAGGCCCTGACGGAGGCCTACAAGACCGGGCGCGGCGGAATCCGCGTCCGCGCGCGGTGGGCGACGGAGGACCTGGGCCGCGGCACCTGGGCCGTGGTCATCACGGAGATTCCCTACCAGGTGCAGAAGAGCCGGCTCATCGAGCAGATCGCCGGGCTGATCGAGAACCGCAAGCTGCCGCTGGTCGGCGACGTGCGCGACGAGAGCGCGGAGGACGTGCGCATCGTCATGGAGCCGAAGAGCCGGACGGTCGACGTGAACCTGATGATGGAGTCGCTCTTCCGCTCGACCGAGCTGGAGTCGCGCTTCTCGCTCAACATGAACGTGTTGTCGCGCGGCGTCGTGCCAAATGTGCTGCCGCTGCGCGAGGTGCTGCTGCAATGGCTGGAGCACCGCCAGATCGTGCTCGTCCGCCGCTCGAAGTTCCGTCTCGGCAAGATCGGCGAGCGGCTCGAAGTGCTCGGCGGCTATCTGATCGCTTACCTGAACCTCGACGAGGTCATCCGCATCATCCGCGAGGAGGACGATCCGAAGGCGGTGATGATGAAGAAGTTCGACCTGTCGGATGCACAGGTCGAGGCCATCCTGAACATGCGGCTCCGGCAGTTGCGCAAGCTCGACGAGATCGAGATCCGCCGTGAGTTCGACGATCTCAAGAAGGAGAAAAAGGACATCGAGGCGCTGCTGAAGTCCGAGGATCGGCAGTGGAAGGTGGTCGCCTACGAGATCGGCGAGGTGAAGAAAACCTTCGGGAAAGGCACGCCGCTCGGCGATCGCCGCACCGGCTTCGCCGACGCCCCGACGATCGACCTGGAGGACATCCAGGAGGCGATGATCGAGCGCGAACCGGTTACCGTCATCCTGTCCGAGAAGGGCTGGATACGCGCCATGCGCGGCCATCTCCAGGACATGAGCACCCTGACCTTCAAGGAGGGCGACCGGCTGAAGCGCGCCTTCCACACGACCACGGTCGACAAGGTGCTGATCCTCTCGACCGGCGGCAAGGTGTTCACGCTCGAAGCGGCGAAGCTTCCGGGCGGCCGCGGGCACGGCGAGCCGGTGAGGCTCATGCTCGACATGGACAAGGACCAGGACGTCGCTGCGATCTTCCCGTACTCGCCCGACGGCAAGCGGCTCGTCGCCAGCGCCGGCGGCTACGGCTTCCGGGTTGCGGAGAGCGAGCTCGTCGCCAACACGCGCAAGGGCAAGCAAGTCCTGAACGTCTCGGGCACGGACGAAGCGAAGGTCTGCGTGCCGGTAGAAGGCAATCTCGTCGCGGTCGTCGGGACCAACCGCAAGATGATCATCTTCCCGCTCGACCAGCTTCCCGAGATGACGCGCGGCAAGGGCGTCCGACTGCAGCGTTACAAGGACGGAGAGCTTTCCGACGCGCGCGTGTTCGCGAAGGCGGATGGGCTGAGCTGGACGGACTCCGCCGGCCGCGTCCATACGCGGCCGGTTGCGGAGCTCAGGGACTGGATGGGCGAACGCGCCCAGGCCGGGCGGCTCTCGCCACAGGGCTTTCCGAAATCGAACAGGTTCGGGGACGGCTGATCCGCTCTCGGGGTCCTGCCGTCGTTCAGGTAGGTTCTACTAGGGGCTCATCTTCGAAGCGGCGGCGTGGCGGGCGGCCTGTGCGCGCTTGGGAGGAATCCGGCCTTCGCCGTAGTTGCCGGCGAGATCACGGGCAAGGCGCACGACGGCGTTGCGGAGCGCGAGGCTGCCAATCTGGGCATAGGCTTGCAACAGCTCGGTTGCACCGGGCTCGTTGAGGATCGCCTTGGTGTCGGCACGATCACCTTCCGCACCGGCCGAGCCGGAGCTGCCGGTGAAGAAATAGGCAACCGGGACGTCGAGAACCTTGCTGATCTCCGCGAGACGGCCCGCCCCTATGCGGTTCGTCCCGTTCTCGTATTTCTGCACCTGCTGAAATGATACGCCAATTTCTTTGCCGAGCCTCTCTTGGCTGATCCTCAGCTCCTTCCGCCGCGAGCGAAGGCGCGAACCCACCAACGCATCCATTGGTGTCGCTGCTTTTGCCATTTGCGGGAACCTCTTTCTCAATTTTCTGCCGTCAGGTTGTAGCCGAGTTCGATTCGCAGTGCGAATCCGATATCCCGGAAACGTGCCGCGCTTTGCCGCAGGTACCTACACTTGTGTTATGTTAGTTAACGCGAACCCACCCGCGCGGCGAGAGCCGCTCCTGGGGCCGGAAACGCGCCTTGTAGTTCATCTTCGGCGACCCGTCGACCCAGTAGCCGAGATACACGTAAGGCTTGCCTAGCTTCCGCGCCCGCTCGATGTGCTCGAGGATCATGAAGGTGCCGAGCGAGCGGTCGTGCAGGTCAGGGTCGAAAAAAGAATAGACCATTGATAGGCCGTCGGAAAGCAGATCGGTCAACGTGCAGGCGACTATGCCGCCCTCGTCGCGGCCGGTGATTGCACTGTCGGGGCCGCGGCGGCGGTATTCGACTACCCCGCTTTCGACGTGGCTGTCCTCCACCATCAACGCGTAGTCGAGCACCGACATGTGCGCCATGCCGCCGTCGGAATGACGGCTGTCGAGATAGCGGCGGAAGAGGCTGTATTGCTCGCTGGTCGCCTGGGCGGGACGGAAGCGCCCGACCAGGTCCGCGTTCGCCTTGCGAACGCGCCGCATGCTCGAAGTCGGCCGGAAGGCGTCGACGCAGACGCGGACGGAGATGCAGGCCATGCACGACTCGCAGGCCGGGCGGTAGGCGATGGCCTGACTGCGGCGGAAGCCTCCCTGGCTCAGGAGATCGTGCAGCTCAGAGGAATCCGGGCCGACCAGATGCGTGAAGACCTTCCGCTCCTGCCGGCCCGGCAGATACGGACAAGGGCTCGGAGCGGTCAGATAGAACTGGTGGGCGTCTGTTACGATCTTCGTCATCGAAGCGGTCTCACGCACGTGGCATCATACCACGCCAGAGCCGGTCGCAAGACAAGACCCCGCGAGGGCCGACGTAGCCTAGAAATCCCGGACGGTGACCGTTCCGATGATCAAATCATGAAGCAGCTGCTTGCGGTCCGTGAACAGCGCGACGAGAAGCACGAATGGCGTCAGGATCGCGACCGACGCCCAGAAGAGAACCGCGTGGAGGAGAGCGAGTCCGTAGTCCATGCGTCCGCCGCCGACGGTGCGGATCTCGATTCCGACAAAACGCATGCCCGGCGTTGCAGAGTAGGGACCGCCAAGGGTGAACACCGAATAGAGGATCGCGACGACCGGCCAGACAGCAGGAAAGAGCAGCCAGAGCAGGCCAAATGTGAACACCCCGACGACGGCGATCACGACATAGGCGACGACCATCAGCAGGAGAATCAGCGCGGCGTCGATCAGGAAGGCGAAGATCCGCCGCGTGCGCACGCCGTCGTAGCGCTCCGGATGAACGACAGGATCGAATTCGAGCTCGCCGGCATCGACGGTAACGGAGTGGCTCATCGGGTCACCTCCTAAGGAGGCAGATAGGCGCGGGCGCGTGGCGCTTCAAGCGAGCGGGATGGGCGGTCCTGCCAGCATGCTGCCTCAGGCGGCGTCCGGCCAATAGCGGACATCGAAATCCATGCCCGCGGCATGCTGCTTCGGCGGCACCACGCCGCTTTCCATCGCGGCGACGACCTCGGGCATCACCGGCAAGCACGCCTCGTCACGCCGTGCGACATGCAGCGCGTAACCGAGCGATTCCGGCAGGCTTGCAAAGCGGAGGCCGTCGGCCCGGCGCTCCTTCTCCAGCATCTGCTCAAGCGCCAGCCAGGGCGGCCGTCCGTACCACCGGCGATGGACCTGTCTCAGCCAATCGAGCCGCCAGGCATGGATCGGCAGGACTTCCGCATGCCAGCGCGGCTTGTCGAGCGCAAGCGCGCGCGTCGAGACATCGAACCGTGCGCCGTCCGGCTGCCCGCAGCGCGCCGGCGCGAGAAGATCAGCGCGTCCTTGGCCAAGCTCGCTGCATGCGGCCTCGAGCCAGCCGTCCTCGCGGAAGAGGATGTCGCAATCGGCCCTGATCACGATCGGACCCGAGGCGAGCTCGAAGGCGGCGATGAAGGCGGCGATCGGCGTTCCGACCTGGCAACGGTCCGGGCGGCCGCGCTTGAACCACCGGCCCAACATTGCCGCCATCTCGTCGCCTGTCGGCATGTCGCGAACGACGACGCGGCGATCGAGCCGGCGGAGCTCGTCCAAGGCTTTTCGCACCTCCGCGAGCGAGCCTTGGCTGCCGTGCAGCGCCGCGATGCGGCCGACCGGCGGCGTGGAGTCGAGCACGATGACGATCTCGTCGATCCGCTCGCCGAACACGCGGAGCCAGTGCGGCACGGTCAGGCGCAGGCGGTCGGCGTCGAGGGCGCAGGCGTTGGTCGTCAGCGATATCTGCACACCGCTACTCGGCGCTGGAGATCGAGGTCCCTCCGCCGCTTTCAGCTGCCGTTCGCGGCGAAGGTGTTTTGAGCGTCGAACCTGCCTTCGGAGACGCCAATGCGTTCGGCCATGTCGTTGCGCACGAGCATGTAGTTTACGTCGATGAACGACTCGAGCTCGGGATGCCAGGCCTCGTAGGCTTCGATCCCGTCGCACGTGACCTTGCATATGCGATAGCGAAGCCCTTTCACCAGGTCGAAGACGTCACGCAGGAAGGAGCGGGTCTCCATCCAACAGTGATTGTACTCGAACTGCATGAGCCCGATCCGGCCTTCCTCGAGGAGCGGCCGGGCGCCTTGCATGACTTTGAAGTCGAAGCCTTCGACGTCGGTCTTCACGAGATCGGCTTGCGCGATCCCCTCCTCAGAAAAGACCGCGGCGAGCGTCGTCACGGGAACCTCGATGCGTTGCGGTGTGTCGTCGACACTCTCGTTGGCTCCGATCAACCGCTTCGTGCCGCTGATCGCAGTGCTGCCATCAAAAGAAGAACGGCCGGCGACGTCGGCTAGCGCCTCAGGGCGGACTTTGACCCGATATGTGGAGGGCACCGATTTCATCGCTTCGACGAGGCGCTCTCGATTCTCCGGCGACGGTTCGAATGCCCATAGCTGGACGTCGCGCACGCCGGCTTCCTGGCACGCCGTCAGAAGATGGCGCGACCAGTAGCCGATGTTGGCGCCGACATCGACGATGCTGAGGGGTCTGTCCTGTTCGACGGCGAGCTGGGCGAGCCGTGGGTGCAGAAGATACTCGCCGTTCGTCGCCGGGTCGTTGTAACCGTCGCGTCGCGCATAATGGTAGAGGAGGCGCCCTGTACGCCAGAGCATTCGCCGTCCGACTACGCCTTCAAGGATTCGTGCCGTGGCGATGTAAGGGCTGGCCATGTCACGTAAGCTCCCGCCATCTGTCGCATTGTGAGAATCGCCGCGACGCAGGCTTGCACACAGCCGCCTTCGGCAAAAGCTTGCTTTGCGCCGGAGCGGCTTCCGCCTGCTCGCACCTAGACGGCGTGGCCCGGCGATCAGCCCTTGGCGAGCTTCTCCGCCATGCGTGGCGCGAAATAGGTGAGGATGCCGTCGGCGCCGGCGCGCTTGAAGGCGAGAAGACTTTCCATCATCGCGCGCTCACCGTCGATCCAGCCGTTGCGAGCCGCGCCCTCGATCATCGAATACTCACCGGAGACTTGGTAGACGAAGGTCGGCATGCCGAACGCCTCTTTCACCCGGAAGAGAATGTCGAGATAGGGCATGCCGGGCTTCACCATCAGCATGTCGGCGCCCTCGGCGATGTCTGTCTCCGCTTCGCGCAGCGCTTCGTCCGTGTTTCCCGGATCCATCTGGTAGGTGCGCTTGTCGCCGACAAGCGTCGCGCTGGTGCCGATGGCGTCGCGGAAGGGTCCGTAGAAGGCGGAGGCATATTTCGCCGTGTAGGCCATGATTTGCACTTGCCCGAAGCCGGCCGCGTCAAGTGCCTCACGGATCGCGCCGACGCGCCCGTCCATCATGTCGGAGGGGGCGATGATGTCGGCACCCGCTTCCGCCTGCACCAGCGCCTGGCGGACGAGTTGCGCCACGCTGGCGTCGTTGACGACCGTGTCGCCCTCCATGACGCCGTCATGTCCATGGCTCGTGTAGGGATCGAGCGCGACGTCTACGATCAGGCCGACGTCGGGCGCAGCCGCCTTGATCGCCCGACAGGCGGAGCAGACAAGGTTCTTCGGGTTGAGCGCTTCGGTGCCCATCGGATCGCGCCGCGACGGGTCCGTGTAGGGGAAGAGGGCGATTGCCGGGATCTTGAGGCGTGCCGCACGCTCGGCCTCGGCGACAGCCTGGTCGACCGAGAGGCGCTCGACGCCCGGCATGGCAGCTACGGGCTCGCGCCTTCCTTCGCCGTCGATCAGGAAGATCGGCCAGATGAGATCGTCGACGGAAAGCGCAGTCTCGCGCACCAACCGCCGCGACCAGTCGGTACGGCGGTTTCGGCGTAGCCGACGGCGGCCGGTGATCCGGTCGATATCGGGGAAGGGCGGCTTCAAAGGCGCGGTCATCGGTGGTCCGTGGAAGTTGGCGGAACCTAGCATCCGGCAGCGCCGCCCTCCAACCGTCGGACGCGGCGCGGATTGACGCTTGCGCAGGGCGCTCCTATGGCTCGGCGCATGCGCAGCAGTGACCGGTGCCCGGCATGAGCGACGCCCTCGGCGGGCCGGTCGAGCAGCACGGCGCCCGGCTGCCGCTTTCCGTGATCTACATGCGGGTGGTGGCGCTGCTTCTCCTCGCTGCCGGGTTGGCGCGGGCGTGCCAGGTTCTCGGAATCACGCCGGAATATCTGGCCTTCGACAACCTCGAGCCGGCGAAGCGGGCAAGCGCTGTCACGCTGCTCCTGGTTGACCTTTTGTCGGCGGTGGGACTGTGGATCGGGGCGGCCTGGGGGCCGGTGATGTGGGCGGTCGCGCTCGCCGTCGAGGTTTCGATGTACACGATTTTTTCCGATCTCTTCGGCAGTTACCCGTTGCGCGTCTTCGTGCACGCCTGCCTCTTCATCGGCTTTCTTGCGCTTACGTTCACGGAATGGCGGCGCTCGCTTGCCGAGTGAGGCGGGCACACGCGCCGGGGCGAACCGGAAAGATTTAATTAAGCGTTTCGCTTAAGTGCATCTTCAATCGGCAATCCTATGGTGGTGCGACTGCAACCGCTATCCAATGCGGAAGGGCGAGGATTGGACATGCTGATGTCGGAACAGGCGGCGGCCCGCTACGAGGCGGCGGAGACGGCTCCGGACGATACGAAAACGCTCTACCTCGATGCGTTGACGCTGGTCGAGCGCCTGCACAGGCGGCTTCTCGACGTCATCAAGGACGAGTTCGACCGGATGGGACGCTCGGACGTGAACAGCGTGCAAGCGCTGCTTCTCTTCAACATCGGGGATTCGGAGCTGACGGCCGGCGAGCTCAGGACGCGCGGCTACTACCTCGGCTCCAACGTCTCCTACAACCTGAAGAAGCTGGTCGATGCCGGTTTCATCCGCCACCAGCGTTCGCGCGTCGACCGGCGCTCGGTGCGCGTCTCGCTGACGGATCGCGGGCTCGAGGTCGCCGGCGTCGTCAACGACCTCTACAACCGCCACATCCAGTCCATCGAGAAGGTCGGCGGCATCACACAAGAGGACTTCATCCGGATGAACAAGGCGCTGCAGCGGCTTGAGCGATTCTGGACGGATCAGATCCTCTACCGGCTCTAAGTCTAGGCGAGCATTTCGTGAGAAGCCCGCGACGCGAAAGCGCCGCGGGCTTTTCATTTGAGGAGCGACGGGCGCGCAGCTCACGCGACTTTGCGGTTATGTGAACCTCCGCCGGACCTTGCGCGACAAGCGGGCTCATGCGGCGGCCGGCGACATCGATTGGCCATAAAAACCGGCGACACCTCCCGGTGTCAGGGGTTGCGGCCGTTCGTCGGCCAGGGGCATCCTCCCGGAAGGGCGTTGCGCCGGAGCGGCTTGACGACCATGCTTAATGCGCCGTTAACGCAGGTGCGTCTAGCAATGGCTGACGTAACCCATTGATGATCCGGCGAAAGAACAGGAATTACGGACCGATGCGATCGCTTTCGTTCCTCGCGGTTTCGGCCGCCCTTCTCCTGCCGGCAGGCGCGCTTGCGCAGGAGTCGCTAACGGGCGTGCAGCAGTCGGAGTGGGCCGAAAGCTTCGATTCGCAGTCCGACGTCACCCGCCCGGTCGCCACGTCCACGCCGATCCTGTCGCCGCAAACGGTGCCGGCGATGGAGCAGGCGATCTACGTCTATGAGGACCTCGTCGCGCGCGGCGGCTGGCCGAGCGTGCCGGCCGACAAGGAACTCAAGATCGGGATGCGCGATCAGAACGTCGTCGAGCTCCGGCGGCGGCTCATCGCCTCCGGCGACCTTCGCCAGGTGAGCGGCGATCAGGCGGCGTTCGATTCCTACGTGCTCGCCGCCGTGAAGCGCTTCCAGGAGCGGCACGGGATTCCCGCCGACGGCGTCGTCGGCGCGAGCACGCTGCAGGCGCTCAACGTTCCCGCCTACGTGCGTCTTGCGCAGCTGCAGGCGAATCTCGAGCGCATCAAGAAGATGAAGACGCCGAGCGATCGCTATGTGCTGGTCAACATTCCCGGCGCGCAGATCGAGGCGGTCGAGAACGGCAGCGTCGTCTCCCGCCACATCGCCATCGTCGGCAAGGTCGACCGGCAGACGCCGATTCTTTCGAGCAAGATCTACGAGATACGCTTCAACCCGTTCTGGACGGTGCCGGCTTCCATCATCAAGAAGGATCTGATCCCGAAGATGCAGAAGGAGCCGACCTATCTCGCCGACCACCACATCCGCATCTTCGATCGCCACGGCAACGAGCTGCAGGCGGAGCAGGTGAACTGGTACACCGACGAGGCGGTCAACTACATGTTCCGGCAGGATCCGGGCGACGACAACTCGCTCGGCTTCGTCAAGCTGCAGTTCCACAATCCTTACGATGTCTACCTGCACGACACGCCGGCGAAGAACCTTTTCGGCTCCGACTACCGCTTCGAGTCGTCGGGCTGCGTCCGCGTCTTCAACGTGCGCGAGCTGGTCGCCTGGGTGCTGCGCGACACCGGCTACGACCGCGCGCGGGTCGACGCGACGATCCGCTCCGGCGAGCGTCTCGACGTCGAGGTGGTGAATCCGCCGTCGATCTACACGGCCTATCTCACCGCCTGGACCACCGGCGACGGCGTGCTCCACTTCCGCGACGACATCTACGGCCTCGACGGTCAGGGCACCGTCGCGCTGGCGCAGGACCCGAGCCAGATCGGCCGCCCGGAAGAGACCGCGCAGCAGTAAAAACGCCGAGCGGATAACGCGTCACGGCCGTCCCTCGCTTGGCGGGGGCGGGGGTCTGTGGTATCCGCCGGCCGCTTCCTTGCCGCAGCGCAGCGGAAGCACCGTATCCCTTAGAGAGCCGGGGCCTTCGATGTCGCCAACCAATTCCGCCCGTGCGACCACCGGGCACGACGCCTTCTTCTCCGCGACGCTTGCCGAATCGGACCCGGAGATCGCGGAGGCGATCGCCGGGGAACTCGGCCGGCAGTCGCACGAAATCGAGCTGATCGCGTCGGAGAACATCGTGTCGCGCGCGGTGCTCGAGGCGCAGGGCTCGGTGATGACCAACAAATATGCCGAGGGCTATCCGGGTAAGCGCTATTACGGCGGCTGCGAGTTCGTCGACGTCGCCGAGACACTCGCCATCGAGCGGGCGAAGAAGCTCTTCGGCGCGAACTTTGCCAACGTGCAGCCGAACTCCGGCAGCCAGATGAACCAGGCGGTGTTCCTGGCCCTGCTTCAGCCGGGCGACACCTTCATGGGGCTCGATCTCGCGGCGGGCGGGCATCTGACCCACGGCTCGCCGGTCAACATGAGCGGCAAGTGGTTCAAGGTCGCGCCCTATGGCGTCAGACGCGACGACCAGCTCCTCGACTACGACGAGATCGAGCGGATCGCGCACGAAGCGAAGCCGAAGCTGATCCTCGCCGGTGCCACCGCGTATTCGCGGCTCTGGGACTTCCGGCGCATGCGGGAGATCGCCGATTCCGTCGGCGCCTATCTGATGGTCGACATGGCGCATTTCGCCGGGCTGGTGGCGGGCGGGGTGCATCCCTCGCCCGTGCCGCATGCGCATGTCGTGACCACCACGACGCACAAATCGCTGCGCGGGCCGCGGGGCGGGATGATCCTCACCAACGACGAGGCGATGGCGAAGAAGATGAACTCCGCCGTCTTCCCCGGCCTGCAGGGCGGGCCGCTGATGCACGTGATCGCGGCGAAGGCGGTGGCGCTCGGCGAGGCGCTCCGCCCCGACTTCAAGGTCTACGCGAAGAACATCGTGGAGAACGCCCGCGCGCTCGCCGAGCAACTGAAGAGCCTCGGCCTCGACATCGTGTCAGGCGGCACCGACAACCATCTGATGCTCGTCGATCTTCGCCCGAAGCGGGTGAAGGGCAACGTCTCGGAGAAGGCGCTCGTGCGCGCCGGGCTGACCTGCAACAAGAACGGCATCCCGTTCGACCCGGAGAAGCCCTTCGTCACGTCCGGCATCCGCCTCGGCACGCCGGCCTGTACCACGCGCGGCTTCGGCGTCGCCGAGTTCCGCCAGGTCGGGCAGATGATCGCGGAGGTGCTCGACGCCGTGGCGCAGTCGGAAGACGGCGCCGCGCCGCTCGTCGAAGCTGCGGTCAAGCAGAAGGTGAGGGCGCTCACCGATCGCTTCCCGATCTACAACGTGACCAGCGGGGCCTGACGCCGCCATGCGCTGTCCTTACTGCGGCGCCACCGACACGCAGGTGAAGGACTCGCGTCCGACCGAGGACGACAGCGTTATCCGGCGGCGTCGCGTGTGCGTCGAGTGCGGCGGCCGCTTCACCACGTTCGAGCGCGTGCAGCTTCGCGAGCTAACCGTGTTGAAGCGCTCCGGCCGCAGGGTGCCCTTCGACCGCGACAAGCTCATGCGCTCCGTGCAGGTGGCGCTCAGGAAGCGCCCGGTCGACCCGGAGCGTGTCGAGCGCATGGTCTCCGGCATCGTGCGCCAGCTTGAAGCGCGCGGCGAACAGGAGATCCCGGCTCAGGACATCGGCGAACTGGTGATGGAGGGCCTGAAGAACCTCGACGCCGTCGCCTACGTCCGTTTCGCCTCGGTCTACCGCGACTTCTCCGAAGCGAAGGATTTCGAGACCTTCGTCGGCGAGCTTGCCGAGGACAAATTGCGGCCGGCGAAGGGCCGGTGAGATGTTCACGGGGATCGTCACCGACGTTGGAGAGGTCCTGAAGGTCGCGCCGCGGGCCGTCGGCACGCGCTTTCGCATCGCCACGGCCTACGACCCGGCGACGATCGACATCGGCGCATCGATTTCGTGCGCGGGCTGTTGCCTGACGGCGGTCGAGCGCGGGATCGACGGCAACCGCGCCTATTTCGACGTGGAGGCGTCGCCGGAGACGCTGTCGCGCACGACGCTCGGCGCATGGACGAAAGGCACGCGCCTCAACCTCGAGCGCTCCCTGAAGCTCGGCGACGAGCTCGGCGGTCACATGGTGAGCGGTCACGTTGACGGGCTGGCGACGATCGTCGCGCGCCGCGACGACGCCGACATGGCGACCTTCACTTTCGAGACACCCGAGGAACTCGCACGCTTCATCGCCGAAAAGGGCTCGGTCGCGCTCGACGGCACGTCGCTCACCGTGAACCGCGTCGACGGCTGCCGCTTCGACGTCGCCCTCATCCCGCACACGCTCGCGGTCACGACCTGGGGCGAGCGCAAGGCGGGGAACACCGTCAACCTCGAGGTCGATCAGGTCGCCCGCTACGTTGCGCGTCTTTCCGAGCAGGTCTAGATGGTTGGCTTCACTAGCAATTTGGACCCGATGGCCGATCGCCCGCCGCATCTGCTCGTCGTCGAGGCGCGCTTCTATGACGATCTCGCCGACGAGATGCTCGCCGGCGCGTCCGCTGCGCTGAGGAATGCCGGCGCCACCTTCGACGTGGCGACGGTGCCCGGCGCGCTGGAGATTCCCTCCGCCATCGCCATGGCGCTTGCCGGAAAGAAGCGCTTCGACGGCTATGTGGCGCTCGGCTGTGTCATCCGCGGCGAGACGACCCATTACGAGACCGTCGCGAACGAGTCGGCGCGCGCGCTGATGGAGCTCTCCGTCACTCACCGTCTGGCGCTCGGCAACGGTATTCTCACGGTAGAGAACGACGAGCAGGCGTGGCGGCGCGCGCGCGTCGGCGAGCTCAACAAAGGCGGCGCGGCGGCCGAAGCGGCTCTCGCCATGATCACGCTCAAGGCACGTTTTTCCGCATGACGCCCGCCCGCCCGGCAAACCAGCGCGGTGCGGCAAGGCTCGGCGCCGTGCAGGCGCTCTATCAGATGGACATCGGAGGCGCGCCTCTGCCCGCCGTCATCGCAGAATTCGAGACGCACCGGCTCGACGCCGACATCGAAGGCGCCGAGCGTCGGCCCGCCGACAAGCCGTTCTTCCGTGCGCTCGTGTCGGGCGTCGTCGCGGCGCAGCGGCGGATCGATCCGGTCATCCATGCCGCGCTGCCGCCGACCTGGCCGCTGACGCGCATCGACCGGACGCTTCGCGCGATCCTGCGTTGCGGCGTTTTCGAGCTCCTGGAGCGCCGCGACGTGCCGGGGCGGGTGGTGATCACCGAATATGTCGACGTGGCGAACGCCTTCTTCTCCTCCGACGAGCCGGGGCTGGTGAACGGGGTGCTCGACCGCGTCGCGCACGATTGCCGCCCGGAGGAGTTCCCCAAGGCGGCCTCCGGCTGAAGGCCCGTGCCGCTCGACGAGCTTTCGATTATTGATCGCTTCTTCCGGCCGCTTGCCGGGGAAGGGGCTTACGGCCTTCTTGACGACGCCGGGTCGATAGCGGTTCCCGACGACAGCGACCTCGTCGTCAGCACAGACATGGTCGCAGAAAGCGTGCACTTCCTCCCGGGCGACCCACCGGGCACGGTTGCGCAGAAGGCACTCCGCGTGAACCTCTCGGACCTCGCCGCGAAGGGCGCGAGACCTCTCTGCTACACGTTGAGCCTGGGCGTTTCGCGGAAAGTCGACGAGAGATGGCTCGCAAGCTTCGCCGATGGGCTCCGCTGCGACCAGGAGGCGTTCGGCCTTTCGCTCCTCGGCGGCGATACGGTCGGGGTGCTCGGCGGCGTTGTCGCATCGATCACGGCGTTCGGATTGGCGCCGAAGGGCCGAATGGTTCATCGCATGGGCGGCAGCCCCGGAGATGCGCTCTTCGTCAGCGGAACGTGCGGGCGGTCGAATATCGGGCTCGCAATCCTGAAGCATGAGCCGGGTCCCTGGGACGCGCTTTCCCCCGACGAGCGGGCAGGCCTGGTCGAGAGCTACCGGGTCCCGGACCCCCGGGTGGCTCTCGCCCATGTTCTTGCGGAACTTGCGGCCGCAGCGATGGACGTGTCGGACGGCCTTGTCGGCGATTGCGACAAGTTGGCGGTGGCGTCGGGCTGCTCAGCGACCATCGACGCCGATAAGGTTCCGTTCGCTATGAAGGTCGGAAACGATGCGGCGTTCGCTGCCCGGCTCTTATCCGGCGGGGAGGATTACGAAATTCTCGCCGCAATTTCGCCGACTAATGAGGGCCAGTTCCGGGCCGCCGCGCACGCGGCGGGCGTGCCGGTTGCGCGAATTGGAACGCTTACGCCGGGAAATGCACCCTCCAGGGTGCTGTTCAAAGGCGCGCCCCTTCGTCTATCAAGACGTGCATATATTCACGGGGCCACGTAGGGAGTGAGCATGGCCGAAGCGGCGGCGGCGACGGCAATCGTTGACGACCGCAAGGCGCGACGGAATGTGCTCGTGCTCGCCACTGCCGGCGCGCTCGGGGGCTCCGCGGCGCCGATCAACTTCGCGACGGCATCGCTTGCGGCCTTCCAACTCCTCGAGAACAAATCGTTCGCGACGGTGCCGCTGACGGCCTTCGTCGTGGGCACCGCTTGCGGCACCGTGCCGGCGGCGCTCCTGATGCGACGGATCGGGCGGCGGCCCGGCTTCATCGCTGGCATGATGGTTTCGACGCTGGGGTCGTGCCTCTCGGCGTCGTCGATGGTGGTGTCGCAATTCCTCCTGCTTTGCGTCGGCACCTTCCTCGTCGGCTTCGGGGCGGCGTTCGTGCAGCAGTTCCGCTTCGCCGCCACAGACACAGCGAGCGCTGGTTTTCGTCCGCGCGCAATCTCGCTCGTCCTTGCCGGCGGAATCGTCGCAGCGGTGCTCGGCCCGCAGACCGTGCTTCACACCGCCGACCTCTTCGCCGCCGCGCCCTTCGCCGGCGCGTTCCTCGGCGCGGCTGCGCTCACTCTCCTGGCGGCGCTTGCCCTATGCTTCCTCGACATCCCGCACACACCACCGACCTCCCGCCGCGCGGACGGACGGCCGGTGGGCGTTATCGCGCGGCAGCCGGATTTCCTCGTCGCCGTGGGCTGCGCCATTTCCGCTTACGCGGTGATGAGTTTCGTGATGACTGCGGCGCCGCTGGCGATGGTGATGCACCATCACCATCGCGATTCAGCCGTGCTCGGCATCCAATGGCACGTGCTTGCCATGTACGGTCCGAGCTTCGTGACCGGATCGCTGATCGCGCGTTTTGGGACAGAGCGCATCGTGGCGGCGGGGCTGCTGCTTCTCGTCGGCTGCGCGCTCGTCGCGCTGTCGGGAACGACCATCGCCCACTTCTGGATTGCCCTGATCCTGCTCGGGGTCGGGTGGAACTTCGGCTTCATCGGCGGAACCGCCCTCGTCACCGCGACCTACCGGCCGGAGGAAAGCGAGAAAGTGCAGGCGCTCAACGACTTCCTCGTCTTCGGCGCGGTGGCGATAGCCTCCTTCTCCTCAGGCGAGGTGCTCGCCTTCGGGAGCTGGAACCTGCTCAACCTCGTCGTGCTGCCGGTTGTCTCGCTCTGCCTGATGGCCTTGCTCTGGCGGATAAGCCGGCGTCGGAGGCCGGCTTGACATCCTTCCGCCTCCCTTGACGGGGATTGGCGATTCCGCAATACCCCCGCGGCACACAGTTCTGTCCCCGCGGGCATGTGGTGGCGCGTGTTTTCGCCCGCCCGGCCCGCTCGATCTTCCAGGGAAACCCTCACAATGCTTCCGCTTTATTTCGTGATCGCGTGCGGCGTGCTCAGCATCGTCTACGCGGTGTGGGCCATTCAATCCGTGCTGGCAGCCGATGCCGGCAATGCCCGCATGCAGGAAATCTCCGCCGCGATTCGCGAGGGCGCCACCGCCTATCTCAGCCGCCAGTACACCACGATCGCAGTCGTCGGAGTGGTGGTCTTCCTGCTCGCATGGTGGCTCTTGTCCGTCACCGCTGCGTTCGGCTTCGCCATCGGCGCGATCCTCTCCGGGTCCGCCGGCTTTATCGGAATGCTCGTGTCCGTGCGCGCCAATGTGCGCACTGCCCAGGCGGCCTCACAGTCGCTCGGAGCGGGCCTTGCCATCGCTTTCCGCTCCGGCGCGATCACCGGCCTCCTCGTCGCCGGCCTGGCGCTGCTCGGTGTCGCGGTCTACTTTTACGTCCTGACGGGGCCGCTCGGCCATGACGCCGAGAGCCGCGAAGTCATCGACGCGCTCGTAGCGCTCGGCTTCGGCGCCTCGCTCATCTCGATCTTCGCCCGTCTCGGCGGCGGTATCTTCACCAAAGGTGCGGATGTCGGCGGCGACCTCGTCGGCAAGGTGGAAGCCGGCATTCCCGAGGACGATCCCCGCAATCCCGCGACCATCGCCGACAACGTCGGCGACAATGTCGGCGACTGCGCCGGCATGGCCGCCGACCTCTTCGAGACCTACGCGGTCACCGTGGTCGCCACGATGGTGCTCGCCTCGATCTTCTTCACGGGTGAGACGGCGCTGACGATGATGCTGCTGCCGCTCCTCATCGGCGGCACCTGCGTCGTCACATCGATCATCGGCACCTTCTTCGTGAAACTCGGCTCGAACAACTCGATTATGGGCGCGCTCTACAAGGGCTTCATCGCCACCGCGCTTCTCTCGATCGTCGCGCTTGCGCTGGTGATCTGGTGGGGACCGGGCTTCTCCACTGAGTTCTCGGTCGAGACCGCGGCCGGGGCGCGGAGCTTTACTGGTCTCAGCCTCTTCTTCTGCGGCATAACCGGACTTGCGGTGACCGGCCTCATCATCTGGATCACCGAATACTACACCGGGACCAACTATCGCCCGGTGCAGTCGATCGCCACGGCTTCGATCACCGGTCACGGCACCAACGTGATCCAGGGACTCGCCGTGTCACTCGAATCGACGGCGCTGCCGGCACTCGTCATCATCGCCGGCATCCTCGTCGCCTATGCGCTCGCCGGCCTCTTCGGCATCGCCATTGCGGTCACCACGATGCTGGCGCTCGCCGGTGTGGTCGTCGCACTCGACGCCTTTGGCCCGGTCACCGACAATGCCGGCGGCATCGCCGAGATGGCCGACCTGCCGGGCGACGTGCGCAATACCACGGACGCGCTCGACGCGGTCGGCAACACCACCAAGGCGGTCACCAAGGGCTACGCCATCGGCTCGGCAGGCCTCGGCGCGCTGGTGCTCTTTGCCGCCTATACCTCGGACCTACAGTTCTTCTCGGCGAATGCCGAGCCGGGCTCATTCTTCGACGGCGTGAGCGTGAACTTCTCGCTCTCCAATCCCTATGTCGTGGTTGGGCTGCTCTTCGGCGGCCTGCTTCCCTACCTCTTCGGCGGAATCGCCATGACTGCGGTCGGCCGTGCCGCGAGCTCGATCGTCGAAGAGGTGCGGCGGCAGTTCCGCGAGAAGCCGGGCATCATGCAGGGCACGGAAAAGCCGGACTACGGGCGCGCCGTCGATATCCTGACGCGCGCAGCGATCCGCGAGATGATCATCCCGTCGCTGCTTCCGGTGCTTTCGCCGATCTTCTGTTTCGGCGTGATCTATCTCATCGCCGGCAAGTCGGAGGCGTTCTCCGCACTCGGCGCGATGCTTCTCGGCGTCATCGTCACCGGGCTCTTCGTCGCCATCTCGATGACGGCGGGTGGCGGCGCCTGGGACAACGCCAAGAAATACATCGAGGACGGCCATCACGGCGGCAAGGGCTCAGAGGCGCACAAGGCCGCGGTCACCGGCGACACGGTCGGCGATCCTTACAAAGATACGGCCGGCCCGGCGGTGAACCCGATGATCAAGATCACCAACATCGTGGCGCTGCTGCTGTTGGCGGTTCTCGCCCACTGAGGTTGGCGGCAAAGGCACCTGCGCTGCTACCCTTTGAAGCAGCGCGGGCCTACCTCTTCGGCGGGACTCCCTTCGCCGGGTTGCCCGGAGTCGTGCCCGCTATCGCGAAGAGCTGCGACAGGAACGAGAAGTCCTTGCCGCCGGTCGGCGTGGTGCGTGAGACGAGGTCGACGATGCGCCCGTCCTCCATGCCGTAGTTCGCAATGTTCGTCACTTGGCTGTTCTCGTCGAAATAGATGGCTAGCACCGTCTGGTCGACGACATGCGCGTTCAGGAAGGCGATTGGCCGGTTGGTCTTCTGCGAGATGTAATAGAAGACCTCCCCGCCGAAATCCGCGGTCGTCGTCGGGGTTCCGAGCGTGAGCAACACCTGCTCCCGCGGCGCGCCGACCTGAACCTGCTCGAGCGACGACTCGGAGGGGACGTAGCCGCGCGTCAGCGTCTCGCCGGCGCACCCGGTGAGCACGAGGCCGGCGAGGAGGGCGACCACCGTCCGGGAATGACTGGCCCGCATCGTTTCCTTCCTTCCGCGGCTTGCTAACTGCGTCGCCGGCCCTTTGCAATGGCGGTCGGCATTACGCGCGTGTATGGCGGTGGTGAGGCGGAAAGGGCCGGAAATGTTCTTTTCGAAAACGAGGCGAAGCGAGAAGGAGGCGGCCGAGCGGGTCTATTGTGCCGCGCTTGCCGCGGCGCGCGCGCCATATTTCTACCTGAGGTGCGGTGTCCCCGACACCATGCAGGGGCGCTTCGAGATGGTGACGCTCACCCTTTTCCCGGTCTTGCACCGGTTGATGCACGATCCCGGCGACGACCCCGAGCTTGCGCGGCTGGTGACGGAGAGCTTCGTCGATGACATGGACGATGCGCTTCGCGAGGCGGGCGTAAGTGACACCAAGGTGCCGAAGCGGATGAAGACTCTCTACGGCTCGTTCGCCGGCCGGATCGCGGCCTATGGCGAGGCGCTGGCGGCGGGCGAAGAGGCGCTCGGTGCGGCGATCGCCCGCAACGTCTTTCCCGACGGCGGCGAAAACGGGCATGTGCGCGCGCTTACGCGATACGTCCTCGCCACGGTTGGCGACGTCCGGGCCACGGAGCCGGCGGCGCTCCGGCGTGGCGTGCTGCCGTTCCGCGAGATCGAAGGCGAAAGGCCGCCGGCATGAGCGGCGTCGGCTTTTCGCATGTCGTGCGCGTGGAACGGCTTCCGCCGAGCGGGAAGCACTTCCGCGTCGAGGCGAGCGAGAGCGAGCGCAAAGCGATCACCGAGGCGCTCGGCATCTTCGCGGTCGACGCGCTCGTGGTGGAACTCGACGTGCGCCCGCTCGCCGTCGGAGTTGGCATTCGCGGGACTTTGGAGGCCTCGGTGGTGCAGACCGACGTGGTGACGCTCGAACCGGTTCACCAGGAGGTCAGCGAGGAGATCGACCTGACGCTTACGCCGGCGGAAGGGGAGGGCGTGCAAAACCGGCGATTCGCCGAGAGCGAGCCGGACGCGGAGCGGGACGTGTTTCACGACGGGCAGATCGACCTCGGCGCGATGGCGGTCGAGCATCTTGCGCTCGGGCTCGATCCTTATCCGCGCGCCCCGGGGGTGGAGTTTTCCGGCCATATCGAGGACGATTCGGCGGAAAATCCCTCGCCGTTCGCGGCTCTCGAGCGGCTCAAGCGCGACCGGAAATAGGCGGTTCTGCGCTTGCCATGCGGGGTCCAGAGGTTATCTTCCCGCCTCCCGCGCAAAGTGATCGCTTGATGTCACAAACAATTACGATCTCCCTCGACGCGATGGGCGGTGACTCCGCGCCGGATGCCGTCATCGGGGGCGCTGCCATTGCGATCGACCGGCGACCCGACCTGCGTTTCCTGATCTACGGCGATGAGGCAGTCGTGAGCCCGGTGCTCGACGCGAATGCGCGCGTCAAGGAGCGTTCCGAACTCAGGCATTGCAGCGTCAGCGTCCAGATGGACGACAAGCCCAGCCAGGCGCTCAGGAAGGGCCGGTGGAAGTCGTCGATGTGGCGAGCCGTCCAGGCGGTGCGCGACGAGGAGGCGGGTGCTGCGGTCTCCGCTGGCAACACCGGCGCGTTGATGGCCATGGCGAAGTTCTGCCTGAAGCCGCTTCCAGGAATCGAGCGCCCGGCGATCGCTGCCATCTGGCCGACGACCCGCGGCGAGAGCATCGTGCTCGACGTCGGCGCCACGATCGGCGCCGATGCGGCGATGCTGGTCGATTTCGCCGTCATGGGCGCGGCCATGGCGCGCTCCGTCTTCGGGCTCGACCGACCGACGGTCGGGCTCCTCAATGTCGGCGTCGAAGAGATCAAGGGCGTGGAGGAGGTGCGCGAGGCGGGCCGCATCCTCCGCACGATAGATCATCCCGGCTTCCAGTATCACGGCTTCGTCGAGGGCGACGATCTTGGCAAGGGCACCGTCGACGTTGCGGTCACCGAAGGCTTCGCCGGCAACATCGCGCTGAAGACTGCCGAGGGCACGGCGCGGCAGCTTGCCGAGTACCTGCGCTCGGCGATGGCGCGGACCTGGGCCTCGCGGCTCGGCTACCTTTTCGCGCGCTCAGCTTTCAACCTGCTCAGGGAGAAGATGGATCCGCGCAAGGTGAACGGCGGCGTCTTCCTTGGGCTGAACGGCGTGGTGATCAAGTCGCACGGCGGAACCGACGCCGAAGGCTTCGCCAGCGCCATCGACCTTGCCCGCGAGATGGCGCGAAACGACCTCGTGCGCATGATCTCCGAAGATCGCATGCTCGGCGTGGATACGGACGCGCCGCAACGGCTGGCGGCGGCGTCCGCATGATCCGATCGGTGGTGCGTGGGATCGGAAGCTACCTTCCCGCCAAAGTCATGACCAACGCCGACCTCGAGGCGATCGTCGATACGTCCGACGAATGGATCGTGCAAAGGACGGGAATTCGCGAGCGGCACATCGCCGCCGAGGGCGAGCTCACCTCCGATCTGGCGACGGTCGCGGCGCGCGGAGCGCTGGAGGACGCCGAACTCGACGCGGCCGACATCGACCTGATCGTGCTGGCAACGTCGACTCCGGACAACACCTTTCCGGCGAGCGCCGTCACGGTGCAGAAGAACCTCGGCCTTCGCGACGGGGCGGCGTTCGACCTGCAGGCCGTCTGCACGGGCTTTGTCTATGCACTCTCCACGGCGGACGCGATGCTGAAGGCCGGGCACGGCAAGCGCGCGCTCGTGGTCGGCGCGGAGACCTTCTCGCGCATTCTCGACTGGAGCGACCGCACGACCTGTGTGCTCTTTGGCGACGGCGCCGGCGCGGTCGTGCTCGAGGCGGAGGAGGGGACGGGCGCGCTCTCGGATCGCGGCCTGCTTACCTCGCATCTTCGCTCAGACGGCAATCACAAGGAGAAGCTCTATGTCGACGGCGGCCCGTCGGCGACGGGAACCGTCGGCCACGTCCGCATGGAAGGCCGCGAAGTCTTCAAACACGCGGTGGGCATGATCTCCGACGTGATCAACGCCGCCTTCGACGCGACCGGAACGAGCGCCGACGACATTGACTGGTTCGTGCCGCACCAGGCCAATCAGCGCATCATCGACGCAAGCGCGAGGAAGCTCGGCATCGCGCACGGGAAGGTCGTCTCGACCGTCGGCATCCATGGAAACACCTCGGCGGCTTCTATACCGCTGGCGCTTCACGTCGCGGTCGCCGACGGCCGCATCAAGCGGGGAAATCTGGTGATGCTGGAAGCGATGGGCGGCGGGTTCACGTGGGGCTCGGCACTGGTTCGATGGTGACATGTCGTTGTTGACCGAGGGTGCCCGTCCGCATAGGCTAAGTGCCTTAAACTAAACCAATCCTACAAAAGAGCGGTGCGGCGGTGATGGGGGGCAAGACAGTGACGCGGGCCGACTTGGCGGAGGCGGTCTTCCGGCGTTTAGGTCTGTCGAGGACTGAGTCAGCCAGCATGGTGGAGATGGTCCTCAAGGAGATCTCCGATGCCATCGTATCCGGAGAGACCGTAAAGCTTTCCTCCTTCGGATCGTTCATGATCCGCGACAAGGGGCTGCGCATCGGCCGCAATCCGAAGACCGGGCGCGAGGTGCCGATTCCACCCCGACGGGTGACGGTTTTCAAGCCAAGCAACATCATGAAGAACCGCATCAACGAAGGCCTCACCAGCAGGGCGAGGACGGACGAAGCGGCTGAATAGCGGCAAAGGGCATCGATGAAGGCGCCCGACGCATTCCGTACGATCAGCGAGGTCGCAGCCGAGCTCGAGCTGCCGCAGCACGTGCTGCGTTTCTGGGAGACCCGCTTTCCGCAGATCAAGCCGATGAAGCGCGGCGGCGGACGGCGCTACTATCGCCCTGAGGACGTCGACCTTCTGCGCGGCATCCGCATCCTCCTCTACGGGGAGGGCTTCACCATCCGCGGCGTCCAGCGTCTCCTGAAAGAAAAGGGCGTCGGCTTCGTAGTGGAGGTCGGGCAGACGGGCTCGGTCGAGACCGTAACGGCTGCCGAGCCGGAGGAGCTCGAGGACGTCGAGGAAGAGGTCGAGGCGGAAGAGGAGGACGCTGAGGAGGCGGCTTCCGCCGAGGATGAACCCGCGCCTTCTCGCACGCCTCCAGCCGAGACGGTGTTCAAGCTCGCGCCCGAGCGCCGCCGGCGGATGGAAGCGGCGCTGAACGACCTGCTCGAGGCGAAGAGGCTGCTCGAGCAGGCGCGCTAGCAGCCGCGTAGAGCCGCTCGGCGAAACGTCACTCCTCGTTCTCTTCGGAGCCGGACCGGTCGTCGCGCGAGCGCATGGCTTCGTCGACGCGCGTCTCCTCCTTGAGAGCGTACGTCTCGGAGCAGGCGTCATCTGTCCTCGCCCTGGCATCATCTCCGGTTGCCTGCGAGGTGAGGGTGCAGTCGTGGCTCTCCTCGGCGGACGCCGGCGCTGCGACGCTGGCGAGCGGGAGGAGAAAAGCGCCTACGATCAATATGTTGCGGATCATCTGGTGCCCTTTCGTTGCTGCGGCCTCTTTCGTGCCGCAGGCTGGGGCATAAGGGCGTCGCGCTTTCGCCGCCCTGACCGGCTCTGTCAGCCATTTGCAAGCTTTTGCGTGCGAAACGGGCGCGCTAGGTGACGCCATGCGCAAACGCTTACTCCTCCTCGGTGCTCTTCTCGCTGCCGCCCTCACGCTCGGCGGCCCAATGGTCGTCCGCGCGGACGAAGGTCTTGACGCCTCGGGCGAGGACTCGGACCACGATCGGGCGCGTGACCTCCTCGAGCATGGCGAGATCAACCCGCTCGGCGAGATCATCGCTCGCCTGTCGGGCGAGCATCCCGGCGAGGTCGTAGGGATATCGCTGGCCAAGGTGGGCGGCCGCTGGGTCTATATGTTCAAGGTTCTGGCGCCCGACGGGAGGCTGCAGGAGTTCAGCGTCGACGCGAAGAGCATGGACGTGATCGACCACGAGGGCGACGATTGAGAATCCTCCTCGCCGAAGACGAGCCGCGCGTCGCCGCCGACATCAAGGCTGCGCTCGAGCGGTCCGGCTACGTCGTCGACCGCGTTGCCGACGGGGAGGCTGCCTGGTTCCAGGGAGACACGGAGGAGTACGACGCCGCAGTCCTCGATCTCGGGCTGCCGAAGCTGGAGGGGCTCGCGGTCCTGAAGCGCTGGCGCGCCAACGATCGGCGTTTTCCCGTCGTGGTGCTGACCGCCCGAGGCGCCTGGACGGAGCGCGTGGAAGGCATCGACGCGGGTGCCGACGACTACCTGCCGAAGCCGTTCGAGATGGACGAGTTGCTGGCGCGACTGAGGGCGGTGCTGCGGCGCACGGCCGGGCAGGTCTCGCCCGTGCTGACCTGCGGCGCGGTCACGCTCGATACGCGCAAGATGCAGATCGCCGTCAGCGGCGTGCCGATCCAGCTCTCTCCGCTCGAATACCGGCTGCTCTCATATCTGATGCACCATGCGGGGCGCGTCATCCCGGCGACCGAGCTTGCCGATCATCTCTACGATCTCGACCACGACCGCGACAGCAACGCGATCGAAGTCATCGTTGCGCGCCTTCGCCGCAAGCTCGGCGTCAATCTCATCGAGACGCGGCGTGGCTTCGGTTACTTCGTGCCCGGCGACGCATCGTGAAGCCGGGCTCGATCCGGTTTCGACTGCTGGTCGCCGCGGTAGTCGGCGTCGTTGCGGCGCTCGCCGCAGCCGAGTTCGGCCTGAGTTATTTGTTCGAGCGTCACGTCGAACGCCGTGTCGACGCGGAGCTCACCGTTTACGAGCAACAGCTCATCGCCGGCATCACGCTGACCGACGGCAAGCTGACGATCGCCAAGCCGCCGACGGAGCCGCGCTTCGAGCGCCCGCTTTCGGGCCTTTACTGGCAGATCGATTCCGCCGACGGGCGCGTGCTCCTGCGCTCGCGCTCACTCTGGGATTCGACCATCGCCGCGGCGAGGAATCTGCCTGGTGACGGCGGCACGGTGCTTCAGGAAGTGGCGGGCCCGGAAGGGTCGCTGCTCCGCGCTACCGTGCGCGACGTCAGGATTCCCGGCTCGAACGGCGATACGGCGTTCCGCGTCATCGCGGCGATCGACCATCGTGACATCACCGCCGCGACGGATGCCTTCGCCGCGGACGCCATTCCGTCGCTGATCGTGCTCGCCGTGCTGCTGATCGCGGCGCTGTGGCTGCAGATCACCGTCGGCCTCGCGCCGCTGGCGCGGCTCAGGAGTGGGGTCGCTGACATCATCTCCGGCCGGGCGACGCGGCTCTCGACGGAAGTGCCCACCGAGGTCGGGCCGCTCGTCGCGGAGATCAACAACCTGCTTGCCGCGCGCGAGGCTGCGATCGTCAAGGCGCGCGCCCACGCCGCCGATCTCGCCCACGGGATGAAGACGCCGCTGCAGGTGCTCGCCGCGGACGTGCGCACGCTACGCGAGAAGGGCGAGGCGCAGATCGCCGCGGAAATCGACCAGGTCGCGACGACGCTCAAGAGCCACGTGGAACGCGAGCTGGCGCGCACCCGCATCGGTGCCGCCGCGACGACGGATGCTACAGAGACCAGCGTGCGAGACGCGGCACAACGCGTCGTCGGCGTGGTCGAGCGGACGCCGCGCGGCGGCGTGCTCACCTTTGCCGTCGACGTTCCGGCCGGCGTCACGGTCGCGGTCGACGAGGCCGACCTCGTCGAGGTTCTCGGCAGCCTCGCGGAGAACGCATGCCGCTTCGCGAGGACCTGCGTGCGGATCGAGGGCGGGGGCGTAGGCGGCGCGGTCGAGATCGCGGTCGTCGACGATGGGCCCGGCATCCCCGAAGCGCAGCGCGCAAAGGTCCTGCAACGCGGCATGCGTCTCGACCAGCGCTCGGAGGGGAGCGGGCTCGGCTTGGCGATCGTCACGGAGACCGCCGAGGCCTATGGCGGCTCGCTCAGGCTGGAGGACGCCGCGCCGGGGCTTCGCGCCGTGGTGACGCTCCCGCGCGGACGCGCGCGCTGACCGATGGTGGGAAGCTCTGCGGCGTGGAAATGGTCGGAGCGAGAGGATTCGAACCTCCGACCCCCTGAACCCCATTCAGGTGCGCTACCAGGCTGCGCCACGCTCCGACGGCGCGGACTATAGTGAGCCGGGCTTAGCGGTTCAATGGCGCGGACGGGGCGGCTTTGCGCGGCTGACGAGCCCTTTGAGGCGTTTTTGGGTATCCGCCTTGTCGGCGGCGATCGCCCCCCAGAGGATACCGAACAGGAGATAGACGTGCCGCCAGTGATCGATGTCGATCACGGTCGCGATCAGGATGTGGCCGAGGAAGACGACATAGGCGATCTGCGTAATCGGCTGCAGCGGGCCTGAGCGGAAGACCAGCGGGAAGGCGGCCGCGAGCGTCCATAGGACCAGCGTCAGGTAGGACGCAAAGCCGAGCCAGCCGTAGGTGGTCAGCGTCTTCAGCCAGATATCGTGCTCGTCCTCGCCGAGCGTGCGGCCGAACTCGATGGCGCCGATGCCGAGCGGATGATCGAGCATCATGTTGAAGCCGATCGCGTGGCGCTGGAAGCGGCCGAGATGGCCGGAATCGTAGCTCTGCTCCAATTGCGCTCGGTCCTCGAAGAGCTGCGACACGGCGGGGACGGAAAGCACCGCGCCAAGGACGAGCATGATCAGCACAACGCCGACGGCGCTCAGCGCAACGATGCGTGCGCGCGCCTTGTGGCTCTGCTCGGTGAGGAAGAGGAGGCCGGTCGTCATCAGCGTTGCGATGACGGTCAGGCCCCAGGCCGCGCGCGAGAAGGAGAGGAAGATGCCAGTGAAGATCACCAGCGCATAGAGGCCACTCGTCAGCGCCGCGCCGAGGGGCCGCGTCAGCGCACGGCGGACCAGCACGGCGAACGGGAAGATCAGAAACGGGCCGAAAACGTTCGGGTCCTGAAAGCCGCCCGTGGCGCGGCCGAACTTGGTGAACATCTCTCCCGTCAGGCCGGCATAGCCGACGATGCCGAGAAGCGCCGTGAAGAGCGCCGCGGCGATCCAGGCGCTGACGATGGTGTCGATGCGCGAGCGGTCTTCGCCGATCAGCGACGCGTAGAAACAGGACGAGAAGGCGAGGAACGCCGTCACGGCGTAGTACATCGGCTGGGTCGAGAACTGCTTCGCCTGCGTGGCCGCCATGACGCCGCCGGCGAGGAAGAGCAGCATCAGCACGACGAGCGGGCTTATCGCGCGCGAGATCCGCAGGCCGACGAGCAGCCAGCCCGGAATGAGGAGCGCGAGGAAGAGGTCGTAGGGCGCCGGCTCGAAAATGACAAAGCCACCGAGGAAGACGGCGAGCCAGAGCAGCGTGTCGGCGGTCGCCTTCGTCGGCAGTCCGGTCGGTCGGCCCTCGAGCGGCGCGGGCGCCACCCAG
>Ga0315553_10000665_pt1 | contig 29895 bp, 24 predicted proteins | sample SalMarSW160140MG_FD_203099 | JGI IMG/M metagenome (GOLD analysis project Ga0315553, IMG submission 203099) | Salt marsh sediment microbial communities from the Plum Island Ecosystem LTER, Massachusetts, United States - Salt Marsh Sediment SW1601-40 ... | reverse complement strand
GTGAGGCGGCTGGGTAGCCAAGGCCTGCGCCAGCTACCGGTGGTCAGCCGCCACGACCCCTCCGTGTTGCTGGGCCTCTTGCGCCACAGCGACGTTATCAACGCCTCGGGCCGCGCGCTAGCCGCCCACGCCCGTCCTGCTCAGCCTGCCCCTACTCCCGCCCTGGTCGAGCTCTACGGCACCGAAGAAATGGAGTTCAAGGTGACCAAGCGCTCCCCACTGGCAGGCAAGCACATTCGAGACATAGAACTGCCCGCAGACAGCATCATCGTCTCTATCGTCCGCGACGGCTCCCCTATCATCCCCCGCGGCGACGTCTCACTGGAGCCTGGCGATCGCGTTGTCCTCATTGCCCTCCCATCAGCCATCCCTGAGCTATGGGAACGTTTCGGCTACCATCGCCGACGAAGACGCGGATGACCCGATTGCGCACAAGACGGCTGGGTAGAACCGGCCTGCTGGTCACGGAGGTCGGCTTCGGGGCAGCGAGCGTGGCTGACGTCCCCGAGGGCGAGGAGACGCTGCTCAGGGCCTTCTCCTTGGGCATCAACTTCGTGGAGACAGGGCGATGCTACAAGGGCAGCGAGCACCTCATCGGGAGAGCGCTCCAGAGATTGGGACAGGACGGCGGCGTGCACGTGGCGAGCAAGACCCTCAAGCGCTCAAGGGATGGCGCCTTGGCCGAGCTGGAGGGAAGCCTTAACCACCTCGGCCTGCCAAAAGTGGCCATCTACCAGCTAAACAGCGTGGGAGAGGAAGCCTGGGAGCAGGTTATGGCCAAAGGCGGCGCTCTGGCGGGGCTCAAGGAGGCGCGCGACGGCGGGCTTGTGGACTACATAGGCATTTCCAGCCACGCAGTAGAGGTTCTGCGCCGGGCAGTGGAGAGCCAGGAGTTCGACACCATTCAGACGAAGTACAGCCCCTTCGAGACGGCAGGAGAAGCCCTCGTCCGCCTGGCGCAGGAGCGAGATATCGGCGTCATCGCCATGAAGCCGCTTGGCGGCTTCGGGATGCTTGGATGGCTTAAGACCTCTCGTCATAGCAGGTTCTTGAATGCCAGAACGCTCCTCCACTACGCTCTATCCAATCGGTACCTGTCGGTGGCGATCCCAGGGATGCGTTTCCCCCGGGAGGTGGAGGAAAACGTGGCAGTCGCGACCTCCTACCGTCGCATGACGCCTGCCCAGCGAGAGCGCCTTCGCGAGCGGGCGCAGGCCTTCCTGGCGGAGGCAGCCAGGACAGCATAGGCCGCCAGCATCAATCGCACTCTCTCGCCGACGCCCCTGCTCCCTGCCCCTGCTGTCTCGCCAACTTGAGCGCGCGCTCCACGAGATCGAGAACGGCTGCCTTCTCCTCCGGGAACTTGTACCCTTCCCAGTCCTGCCTGAATATCGGTGGGTTGGAGACGTGATCGAAACAGACCCTAGAGGTCACGTCCAGGCCCTCGATCAGAGCGCCGATCTCCGCCACGATCTCGTAGGGCGATAGCGGTTCAAACTTCCCTGCCGTATATTCGTCCCACAACGGCGTGCCGGGGGTGAGCATAAGGGACCGCATCCTGATGTAGTGCGGATCGACGGCGTTCAGCACCCTCGCCGTTCCCTGCACGTGCTGTCGCGACGCGCCCTTGCCTCCCAGGCCGGGCATCACATACTCAGACAGCTCAAATCCCGCTTCCTTGGCCTTCTTGCCTGCCTCTATCATCTCCTGCGCGGTTGCCCCCTTCTTCACCCGCCTCAGCACCTCATCGTCGCCAGTCTCCAAGCCCAGGTGCAACCTGGTGAGGCCGACCTCTTTCAATCGTCTCAGTTCGTCCGGCTTCTTGCTCAGAACGGTCTTCGCCCGTCCGTAGGACGTGACTCGCTCCAGCGATGGGAATACCTCATACAAATAGCGGACTATCTCAGCCAGGCCGTCCGTCTTGATCACGATGGCGTTGGAGTCTGCCAGGAACGCCGTCGTCGGCTCGCCCTTGTGTCCCTGGAGGTGCAGATGGTCTATGGTCGCCCTTAGCTCATCTATGTCGCCCTTTACCTCAGCAACCGAACGGATGATGTCCTTGCGGGGATAACCCTTGTAGACCGCACAGAACGTGCAGTAATTCCAGGGACATCCCCTCATGACCCTTATCAGCAGAGAATAGGCCTCGCTGGGAGGCCTGATGGGCGGCAATTCATACGGCACGGCACTGCATCTCCCCACGATTCATTCTAGAGCACGCTTCCACGAAGAGCACCCCCGAAGCGACCACCGGATGCTGTCCATCGCTACGAAATGGAAGATTTGGTGAGACTCGGTAGCAATTTCCAAGAGATTTTTTAGGAAATTTCCGGCTTTCCCCCTATAAACACCGCTTTCGCGATGATAGGCTGGTATTGGTAGCAAGTTAGGACAAACGATTCCCACAAGCGCAAGGGACGAAATTCTCTTGAGATCATATCCCATCAATCTGGTTGGCCTGGCAGACAGACGCTGCATCGTGGTGGGAGGAGGCGAGGTAGCGCAGCGTAAGCTGGAGTCCCTTTTGGAGGCGGGCGCGGAGCGAGTAGTGGTGATCAGCCCTCGCCTGACTCAAAGGCTGCGCGCGCTCCTGCAAGCGAAGCGGATCGAACACCGCCCTCGAGGTTACCGACAGGGAGACCTGGAGGGCGCCTTTGTTGTCATCGCGGCGACGGGCGACCCAGATGTGAATAGAGACGTATGGCAAGAGGCCCAGGAGAGAAGCCTTCTGATCAACGTGGTTGACGATCCCCATCGCTGCAACTTTTTCGTGCCATCTGTGGTGCGAAGGGGCGACCTGACGATCAGCATCTCCACTGGCGGGCAAGACCCCGCCCTTTCGGCTCGCCTACGCCAGGAACTTGAGCCCCGCTTTGGCCGCGAATATGCCGCTTTCCTCGAGATAGCGGGAGCTCTCAGAGACCGCGTCGGCAGAGAGCTTTCGGGCCGGGCCCGCTCCCGCTTCTGGTACGCCCTGACCGACTCAGAACTATTGGCCTTGCTCAAGGGGGGAAAGCGGCGAGAGGCGGAACGGCTGGCAAACGACATCCTCGCCGCTCATGTCCTGAAGGCAAAGGGCGGCAGGCGGCGGAAAATGCCGTCCCCCTCAGGAGACCAGCGATGAATATCCTGGCGATCGGCCTGAACCACAAGACGGCCCCGGTTGAGGTGCGCGAGAGGCTGGCCTTCACCGGCAGCCATCTCCGCCAGGCCCTTTCCGCCCTGGCGGAATGTCGCGCTGGCCAGGATAGCGCTCTTCGAGAGGGCGTCATCCTCTCCACCTGCAACCGCACCGAAATCTATGCCCTGGCCGAGGATGCAGCCAGAGGGCGCGACCATATGCTGCGTTTCCTGAGCGAGCACCAGGGCTTGCCCCCAACCCAGTTTGAAAGCCCCCTTTACACCTATGAAGACGAGGCAGCGGTGGGCCACCTGTTCAGCGTGGCGGCAGGGATCGACTCGATGATCGTGGGGGAAAACGAGATCCTGGGCCAGGTACGAGAAGCCTACAGTCTTGCCAGCGCCACCAAGGCGATAGGGCCGGTGCTGGCGAGGTTGTTTCGCAAGAGCATCACCGTGGGCAAGCGAGCCCGCACTGAGACCACCATCGGCCGCGATGCCATCTCCATCAGCTACGCGGCGGTGGAGCTAGCCAAGAAGATCTTCGAAGACCTTGGCAGCTGCCGGGCCCTGGTAGTGGGTGCGGGAAAGACCAGCGAGTCAACCCTGAAAAACCTCATGGAAAGCGGCATCGGTGAGATCAGCGTCATCAACCGCACCCGGCGCAAGGCCGAGGCTATCGCTCGCCAGTGCGGAGGACGCGTGCTGGCTGCCGGGCGCATCGGCCAGGCTCTCTGCTCCGCCGACATCGTCATCAGCTCCACAGCAGCACCCCATCCAGTGATCCGCGCCCAGGCGGTAGAACAGGCCATGGCCCTGCGCCACCAGCGTCCCCTCTTGCTGGTCGACATTGCCGTGCCGCGTGATGTGGAGCCCGAGGTCGGCCGCATCGACAACGTCTACCTTTACGACATCGACGATCTGGAGAAGGTGGTGGAAGCAAACCTGGAGCGCCGCAGACGTGAGATCCCCAAGGTGAGAGCAATCATCCAGAAGGAGCAGGCGGACTTCATGGCCTGGTTCAGGGCCCTGGAGGTGCTGCCCACCATCACCAGCCTGAGGGGGCGAGCCGAGGACATCCGCCTGGCGGAACTGCGGAAGGCCCTGCGCAGGCTGGGTCCCCTCTCCGAGCAGCAGATGTCGATCGTCGAAGCCCTCTCGCTGGGCATCGTGAACAAGCTACTTCATCCTCCCATCATTAATCTCAAAGGGCGGGCCAATGGCCAGGACGGCCGCCTCTACGCGATGGCGATTCGGGAGCTCTTCGCCCTGGAGGACCCGCAAAGCCAGGACGAGCAGAGCGAAGCGTGACGGTCGAGGAGAAATGTTGACGGCAAGCCGGCACACCCTGCTCATCGGCACGCGCGGCAGCCGACTAGCTAGGATACAGGCCGAGACAGTGCGAGAGATGCTTTCTTCCTTCCACCCAGACAGAGCTTGGCTGCTGCGGGAAATACGAAGCGAGGGCGATGTCCAGCTCAATGCTAGCCTGGCCACCATCGGCGGCCAGGGTGTTTTCGTCAAGGCGCTCGAGGAGAAGCTCCTGGCTCGCGAGATCGACCTGGCCGTGCATAGCCTGAAGGACATGCCGACACAACTTGCAGCGGGCCTGAAGATAGGAGCCGTCCTCCGCCGTGAGGACGCAAGGGACGCGCTGGTCTCGCGCCGCAGCCCAACCCTGGACGATCTGCCAGCGGGGGCCGTCGTTGGAACCGGAAGCATCCGCAGGCGTGCTCAGCTTCTGGCCCATCGTAGCGATCTGGTGATCCAGAACGTCCGGGGCAACGCCGACACCCGCCTGAGGAAGCTGAAGAGCGGAGGCTATGACGCCTTGATTCTAGCTGCGGCCGCGCTCATACGTCTGCGCCGCACCTCGGCCATCAGCCAGTATTTGCCCCTGGCGCTTATGCTGCCCGCCGTGGGGCAGGGAGCCCTGGCAGTCGAGGTGAGGGAGAACGACGAAGAGGTGACAGAGCTGATCCAGCCATTGAATCACTCCCCCACTGAGAGAGCCGTCAGAGCCGAGCGAGCCTTTCTCGCCGCCCTGGGGGGTGGCTGCGCCGTGCCCGTCGCCGCTCATGCGACAGTATCCGATGGGCGCCTGAGTCTCCAGGGCATGGTGACAGACCCAGACGGCACAAGGCTGATCAGCGACAGCCTGAGCGGTTCTCCTCGTCAAGCCGAGGAAATCGGTCGACGTCTGGCAGACAAGCTGCTGAGCCAGGGCGCCGCCCAGATTCTGCGCGAGGTCACAGGTGTGCAGTAAGGGTCTGGTCTATCTGGTGGGAGCTGGCCCTGGCGACCCGGGGCTGATCACGGTGAAGGGCTTGGCCTGCCTCCAGAAGGCCGATGTGATCGTTTACGACCGCCTGGTCAGCCCAGCCCTGCTCAGACAGGCCCCTCAGGGATGCGAAATGATCAACGTTGGGAAGAGCCCCAAGCGGCACACCCTCCCTCAGGAGGCGATCAACGCCCTCCTGGTGGAAAAGGCACTCGCCGGCAAGATCGTGGTGCGCCTGAAAGGAGGCGACCCCTTCCTCTTTGGCCGCGGTGGCGAGGAGGCGGAAGCCCTGGCGGAGGCGGGGGTGCCCTTCGAGGTAGTGCCGGGAGTGACCAGCGCCATCGCCGCCCCGGCCTACGCCGGCATACCCGTCACCCATCGTGATCAGACCAGCTCCTTCGCCGTGGTCACCGGCCACGAGGACCCCACCAAGGCCGACTCCAGCCTCGACTGGCAGAAGCTGGCCACGGGCGTGGGCACGCTGGTCATCCTTATGGGCGTCGGCAATCTGCCCAAGATCGTGGCCAAGCTGATCGAGCACGGGCGAGACCCCCGCACGCCGGTAGCCATCGTCCAGGAGGGAACAGAAGCGCGCCAGAAGACGGTGACCGGCACCCTGACCGACATCGTGAACAAAGCGCGAGAGGCTGACATCAAGCCACCAGCCGTGACGGTCGTTGGCGACGTGGTGGCTCTGCGGGAGAAGCTGCGCTGGTTCGATACAAAGCCACTCTTCGGCAAGCGGATTCTGGTCACCCGCTCGCGGGAGCAAGCGAGCGCTCTCTCCGAGCGATTGCGGGAGCTGGGGGCGGAGCCACTGGAGTACCCCGCCATCGAGATCGCCCCGCCCAAGGACATGACCCCGCTGGACCAGGCCATCGCCACGCTTTCCGCCTACGACTGGCTGGTCTTCACCAGCGCCAACGGAGTGCGCGCCCTTCTGGCCAGAATGAGCGAAAAGGGAATGGATATCGAGGTTCAGGAGAGACCGAGAATCGCCGCCATCGGCCCGGCCACCGCCCAGGCCCTCCAGCGATACGGTCTCCGGGTCGACTACATGCCCCAGGTCTACCTGGCGGAAGAGATCGCGACCGGCATCGGCGACGTGGCAGGCCAACGCATCCTTCTCCCTCGGGCCGAGCGGGCGCCGAAGCACCTGGCAAAGGCCCTGCGAGGCAAGGGAGCAACGGTCGATGAGGTCACCGCCTACCGAACGCTGGCCGTCGGCGCGCCGGACGAACTGAAAGCTCTGTTTGAGGACGGACAGATCGATATCGTCACCTTCACCAGCTCATCGACGGTACGGAATCTCGTAGCCAACCTCCCAGGCCCGACACCCGCCACCGTATTGTCACGCTGCCTGGTGGCCTGCATCGGGCCGGTCACCGCCAGGACAGCGAAGCGTCTGGGCATCCGCGTGGACGTGGTGGCCAAGGAGCACACGATCCCCGGGCTGGTGGAGGCTATTGTCACCGCTGTGGCTGAAAGAGAGCCAGATGATGAGCGCTGAGCAGACCGTTAACAGGCTACGGCTTCGCAGAGAGACGGAGGAGGCCGAAGAGATGGCGGCTGCGCTTCTTCACCGCCCCCGCCGCCTGCGGCGACTCGATAACCTGCGCCGCCTGGTGCGGGAGACTCGCCTTGCCGCTGACAGCCTCATCTACCCACTGTTCATCGTTCACGGCCAAGGGATCAGGGAGGAGATCGACTCCATGCCCGGCACCTACCACTGGTCGCTCGACCTTCTCCCAGCCGAGGCGGAGGAGGTCGCCCGCCTGGGCATCCCAGGGGTGATCCTCTTCGGCATCCCCTCCGTCAAGGACGCCATCGGCAGCGAGAACTTCGACCAGCACGGCATCGTCCAACAGGCGATCCGAACCATCAAGAGCGCTGTGCCGGAGCTCGCGGTGATCACCGATGTCTGCATGTGCCAGTATACCGACCACGGCCACTGCGGCGTCGTGGAGGACGACCGCGTGCTCAACGACGAGACGCTGGAGGTCCTGGCGCGGGTGGCTGTCTCTCACGCCGCCGCCGGCGCCGACGTGGTGGCCCCCAGCGCGATGATGGACGGCCAGGTGGCCGCCATCCGCTCGGCGCTGGATGCGGCCGACTTCACCCAGGTGGCCATCCTCTCCTACGCCGCCAAGTACGCCTCCGCCTTCTACGGCCCCTTCCGCGAGGCGGCTGAGTCGACCCCCCAGTTCGGCGACCGTCAGGGCTATCAGATGGATCCGGCTAACGCCCGCGAGGCTCTGAGGGAGGTCGCTCTGGACATCGAGGAAGGGGCGGACATAGTGATGGTCAAGCCTGCCCTGCCCTACCTGGACGTCATCCGCCAAGTGCGCGAGGCCTTCGATCACCCCCTGGCCGCATTCAGCGTCAGCGGCGAGTACGCCATGGTCAAGGCGGCAGCCCAGCGCGGCTGGATCGACGAGAGGCGGGTGACTCTTGAGCTTCTCACCGCTATCAAACGGGCGGGGGCAGACATGATCCTCACCTACTTCGCCAAAGACGTCGCCCGCTGGCTGGCTGAGTGAAGGGAGGATAATGCCGGAATTCTTGCCCCGTCTCATCTTCTGGGAGACAACCGCAGGCTGCAACCTGCGCTGCATCCACTGCCGCCGCATCGACGTGGCCGACAAGCTGGTGCCGGAGGACCTGACCACCGCCGAATCGAAGCAGCTCATCGACCAGATCGTGGCCTTCTGCAATCCTATTCTTATCCTCTCAGGCGGCGAGCCTCTCATCCGACCCGACATCTTCGAGATCGCCGAGTACGCCGTGGCCAAGGGCTTGCGCGTCGCCCTGGCGACCAACGGCACCCTCATCGATGCGCCAATGGCGCAACGCATTGTGGATGCGGGCATTCGGCGGGTGGCGGTCAGCCTGGACGGAGCCACCGCAGAGACGCACGACGCCTTCCGCGCTCTCCCCGGCTCCTTTGCTCAAGCGCTGGAGGGCATCCGCCACCTGCGGGCACTGGGGATGAGCGTGCAGGTCAATACCACCGTGGCCCGCCACAACGTCGATGAACTGCCCCAGATTCTAGACCTGGCCCTCTCCCTGGAAGCCGATGCCCTCCACATCTTCCTCCTAGTGCCCGTGGGCTGCGGCGTGGAGATCGCCGACGAGCAGATGATCTCCCCCCAGCAGTACGAGGAGGTGCTCAACTGGTTCTACGACAGGGATCAGGAAGGCCTGCTGGAACTGAAAGCCACCTGCGCCCCCCACTACTTCCGCATCATCCGCCAGCGGACGGCGGCGGAGAAGCGACAAGCGCCGCCCAGCCAGAAGCGCCAGCGAGCCAGCGACCTCTACGCGATGACTAAGGGATGCCTGGCTGGAACCGGCGTCTGCTTCATCTCGCACAAGGGCGAGGTCTTCCCCTGCGGCTACCTGCCGCTGGTAGCGGGGAGCGTGCGGGAGCAGCCGCTGCAGGAGATCTGGGAAGGGGCGAAGGTCTTCAGCGAATTGCGAGACCCCGAGCTTCTTCAGGGCAAGTGCGGCCGCTGCGAATTCAAGCGCGTCTGCGGCGGCTGCCGGGCGCGAGCATACGGCACGAGCGGCAACTATCTGGACGAAGAGCCCTTCTGCGTCTACGAGCCACCGCCTCTGCCACAAGCGGCCCGCTTGAAGGAGAGCGGCTGATGCTCTCTGTCTCCCGACTGCTGAGCGGCACGGTCACCCCCGGCGACCCCCTGCGCTACGGACGCCTAACGTCCGAGGGGCCATCTCACCTGCTCCACTACTCGCAGGACAAGAAGCCCATCGTGGTCTGGAACCTGACCCGTCGCTGCAACCTGTACTGCGCCCACTGCTACGCCGACGCCACGGACAAGCCCCAATCAGGAGAGATGACCACGGCCGAGGGCAAGCGGCTGATCGACGACCTGGCCGACTTCGCGGTGCCCGTCCTCCTCTTCTCCGGCGGCGAGCCCCTCCTGCGGGATGATCTGTTCGAGTTGGCAACCTACGCCGCGGGCAAGGGAATTCGCTGCGTCCTCTCTACCAACGGCACCCTGATCACACCCGAGGTGGCAAAGCGGATCAGGGAGGCAGGCCTATCGTACGTGGGGGTCAGCCTGGACGGCGTGGGAGCAACGCACGACAAGATCCGCGGCAAGAAGGGGGCCTTCGAGCAGGCCTTGCAGGGCATTCGCTACTGCCAGGATACGGACATCGCCGTCGGCCTGCGCTTCACAGTCCACGCAATGAATGTCAACGAGCTGCCAGGCATATTCGACCTGGCGGAGGAGGAGAGAATCCCCCGCATCTGCGTCTATCACCTCGCCTACGCCGGACGAGGGGACAAGATGCGCCGCTTCGACCTGGAGCCCCACCAGACACGGGCGGTGGTGGACTACATCTTCCAGCGCTCCCAAGACCTCCACGCGCGCGGTATCGAGAAGGACATCCTCACCGTGGACAACCACGCCGATAGCGCCTACCTCTACATGCAGGTGCTGAAGGAGCAGCCCCAGCGGGCGGAGGAGGTCCGCCAGATGCTGCGCTGGAATGGCGGGAACCAGTCGGGGATCGCCGTCTCCAGCATCGATCCGCTGGGGCACCTCCACGTCGACCAGTTCTCCTGGCATCACTCGCTGGGGGACGTGCGCCAGCGCCCCTTCGCCGAAATCTGGAGCGATACCAGCGATCCAGTGATGCGCGTGCTGAAGGACCGCAAGCCCCACCTCAAGGGGCGCTGCCGGGTCTGCAAGTGGCTGGACGTGTGCAACGGTAACCTGCGGGTGCGGGCCGAGCGCTACTTCGGCGATTCCCTGGCTCCTGACCCCGCCTGCTACCTGACCGACGAGGAGATCGGCATTGCGCCGGGGACACCGGCAGCCAAGGAGGCGGCCAGGTGGCCGGTGCCAGTGCAACAGGAAGAATCAGCGGGGCCGTCCCAACTGTTCCCCGCTCCCAGGAGACGCTGACGATGGCAAAGGCCAAAGAGACGACCGCTGAACAGCTAGACACCGTCGATCGCCGACTGCTGGACATCTTGCAGCGCGATTTCCCTCCAACCACGCAGCCCTTCGCAGCGATCGGGGAGAGGCTCGGGCTGTCGGAGGAAGAGGTGCTAGCCCGCGTGCGACGCCTGAAGAGCGCCGACAAGGGACGGCTCATCCGCCAGATCAGCGCCATCTTCGACACGACCGCCCTGGGCTACAAGAGTACCCTGGTGGCCATGCAGGCCCCCCAGAACGACGTCGATCGACCAGCGGCCGCGATCAACCGCCATCCAGGAGTCAGCCACAACTACCAGCGCGACCACACCTGGAACCTCTGGTTCACCCTGGCCGTGGCTCCACAAGACGATCTGCAAGCCACCGCCGAGGCGCTGGTTGACGAGGCAGGGGGCTATCCTTATCGCCTATTTCCAGCGCTGCGGGTCTTCAAGATCGGCATGCAACTGGATATGGAGGCTGCCGGCGACATTGCACCTCTCGATAGCCCTCAAGCCAGCCGTCCCACCAGTGCCCCCACCAGCCGTGATGCCGCCTTCATCCGCGAACTCCAGGAGGATATCGAAATCGTCTCTGAGCCATTCGCGGGCATGGCCGATCGCCTGGGGGTGAGCCAGGAGGAAGTTCTCGCCTGGCTGCAAGAGGCTAAGGCCGCAGGCTGGCTGCGTCGCTTCGCCGCCATCCTCCACCACCGTGAGGCAGGTTATGTCGCCAATGGCATGGTCGCCTGGCGGGTGCCGGACGGCAGCATCGAGAGGCTGGCGACGTTCGCCGCCTCCCTGCCCCAGGTCAGCCACTGCTACCAGCGCCGCACCTACCCCGACTGGCCTTACAGCCTCTTCACGATGATCCACGCCAGAAGCAAGGATGCCTGCCGGGCCCTCGCTCAACAGATCTCTCAGGAGACCGGTGTCAACGACTACGTCATCCTGTTCAGCACCAAGGAGTACAAGAAGACGCGACCCAAGTACTTCGTCCCAGCCGAAGAGGTCACGACGAGCAGGTCGCAGAGCCTTCACGCCGAGGCCCAAAGGTATATGCCCGGCGGCGTCAACAGCCCCGTCCGCGCTTTCCGTGCCGTGGGAGGAGAGCCGCTGTTCATCGCCAAGGGGGAGGGCTCCTGTATCTACGACGCGGACGGCCGGCGCTACATCGACTACGTGCTCTCCTGGGGCCCCCTGATCCTGGGGCACGCCCATCCGCAGGTGATAGGCGCTCTAAAAGAGGCCGCGGAGCGAGGGATCAGCTACGGCGCCCCCACCGCGCTGGAGACCGAGCTGGCCAAACAAGTGGTGGAGGCAGTGCCCTCCATCGAGATGGTGCGCTTCGTCAGCTCGGGCACCGAGGCCACGATGAGCGCCCTGCGCCTGGCCCGCGCCTTCACAGGCAGGAGCAAGATCATCAAGTTCGAGGGCTGCTACCACGGACACGCCGACTTCCTCCTCGTCCGCGCGGGCTCCGGAGTGACCACCCTTGGCCTACCCGACAGCGCCGGCGTGCCACAGGGCATGGCCCAGGACACGCTGGTAGCCCCCTACAACGACCTGCAAGCAGTCGACAGGCTGTTCAGCGAGAATCGCGGTGAGATCGCCGCCGTGATCGTCGAGCCCGTGGCGGGCAACATGGGCGTGATACCGCCCGAGCCCGGCTTCCTAGAAGGGCTGCGAGAGGTGACCAAGGCAGAGGGCGCGCTGCTCATCTTCGACGAGGTGATCACCGGCTTCCGGCTGGCCTACGGTGGCGCCCAATCCCTGTACGGCGTGACGCCCGACTTGACCTGCCTGGGCAAGGTCGTCGGCGGGGGCCTGCCGGTTGGAGCCTATGGTGGCCGCAGGGAGATCATGGAGATGGTGGCACCCCTGGGCCCCGTGTATCAGGCGGGCACCCTCTCCGGCAATCCCCTCTGCATGACCGCCGGCATCGAGACCCTCAAGCTGCTCGCCGAGCCCGGGGTCTACCAGCGCCTGGAGGAGAGGTCGGCCCGCCTAGCGGATGGCCTCCGCGCGGCGGCCGAGGCTGCCAGAACCGCCGTCTTTCAGACACGCGTTGGCTCCATGTTCTGCACCTTCTTCAGCGCCGAGCGGGTCGTCGACCACGCCTCAGCGAAGAGGTCCGACAGTAATAAATACGCGCGCTTCTTCCGGGCGATGCTGGCGAACGGCGTCTACCTGGCGCCCTCGCAGTTCGAGGCGGGCTTCCTCTCGCTGGCGCACAGCGAGCAGGACATCGAACGTACCGTCGAGGCGGCGGAGGCGGCGTTCGCGGGGCTCGGCGGGTAGCGGCTCAGCGCATCCTCTTAGACGTCGCCTGCTTTTCCCCTTGCCAACCCTCACGCCTGCGAGTAGCATAAGGCCAACATGAACACGCTACGTACTGCTGCCCTTGGACTGCTGGCCTTGGCTGTCTGGCCCATGCTACTCAGCAGTTGCGGTGGCGGGGAGACACCTCCGCCGAAGACCTATGTCATCTTGGAGGCTGACACCAGCTCTGTGGCACCAGGAGTAGCCGTTGACGACGCCATGGCGGAGGTGGAGAGGATCACCGAGCAGCGCGCCGAAGCGTTCGGGGCCATGGTGTTGGACATCCAACGGCAAGGCACAAACCGACTGGCTCTCGAGCTGTCGGGCATAGCGCCTGAGGAAGCTGGCAACCTTATCGGCCGCGCCGCCGAGCTGGAGTTCAAGGAACCACAGCGGGAGAACCAGAGCGACCCGGCCTCGCCGTTCGTCTGCAAGAGTGACGCCGGTGAGTCCTTCAGCGTGCCGTCAGACCTCGTCGGAACGGGCGATGAAGCCAGGCCCTCCAACCTGATGCCAGCCAGCGAGGGGCACGGCTGGCGCTGCGTGCCTACTGGCCAGACCCAGCCCACGGGTAATGTCATGTGGGTGCCAGCGACCGGAATCGGCAGCGATAGCAAAGAGAAAGCCCTGACGGGGTCTTTCCTCAAACCCAACGCCAGCGTGGAGACGATGGGTGCCGGTGGCCAGCCGGTTCTCGCTATCCACTTCAACTCTGAGGGCAGCCAACTCTTCGAGCAGATCACCGGCCGGTTGATTGGCATGCCTATGGCCATCTTTCTGGACGAGGAGATCATTTCCGCGCCCACGGTCAGGTCCGTGATCGCGGGCGGCGATGCCGTGATTCAGGGCATTCCCGAGGAGGAAGCACGCATCATGGCCATCCAACTCAATTCGGGCGCTCTGCCGATCTCGCTACGGGTCATCGCTCTGGGTGAGGGTTCGCTGCCATAAGGCTATCCAGAGGGAGTCGAAGCCCCTCCAAGGGCAAAGCTGGCTTGCCCAACCTACCGCACCACGAACACCCGCGTCTTCCAGATCAGCGAGGGAGCGTTTTGCAGGGCCTCGTACCTGGGCTTGGCCACGCTTATAACTCTGGCCAGCGTCTTGTCGGCAAGCCCCTGCAGGTATTCGCACCGCTTGAGGAAGGAGTGGAGGGTTAGCCTGTCGCCGCCCAGAAAGACGTAGTCGAGTCGCTCTTCGTAGGCGGCAAACTGCGTTGCCACCACCGAGCAGGCCTTGTCGAATAGCCATCGAGCCTGCTCTTCCCTTCGTCGGGCGAAGCGCTTCTGGGACCGACCGCCAGCCTTGTGCCTGGCCTTCACGAACCTGGTGCCCGTCTTCGACGTCAGCAGCCGGTCGCCCTCGAAGACGCCGACGGAGTACCCTCCCAGCCTCAGAAGCACGACCCCCAGCAGGTATTTCTTGTCCAGCAGCGCTTTTAGATAGGAGGTATCCCAGGCTGGAAAGGACTGGCTCTGGTCTACGGGGAAAGGCGGCAGGAGCACGTACTTGTGCTCGTCGCTCCAGAATAGGACAAGGCCTGTTTCGGACTCAGCAAGGCTAGCTGGAAGCCCCTCCATCTCGTGCAGCCAGTTGCCACACTCGCGCCCTATCGATTCTAGATAAGAGGGCAACTGGCCCGGCCTGACGTACAGAGCGATGCTTTCGCCCTCCGGCTGCTCCAGCTCGGTCAGCCAGCGCTCGAGTCTGCTCCGCGTCATATAGTAGCGGGCCGCAACCTCCACCATCTTCCCGACTTACCGCCCAGGGCCACCAGGAGAATCCATGCCTCGCTCACGGTCCTCGCCGCGAGACATCGCCAGGCATCCCCCAAGCTCAGGTCAATCGGTCGACTCTCGACTCTGAGCCCGCTCCCGCTCGATGAGTTCGCGCCGCAGGATCTCCCCAGTGGTTGTCTTGGGTATCTCCCACACGAACTCCACCTCCCTGATCCGCTTGTGGGGCGCCACCCGATCCTCTACGAACTGTATGATGTCCCTAGTGGTGGGACGCTGGCCCGGCCGGGCGACCACATAGGCCTTGGGGACCTCCCCGGCGATGACATCGCTCTTGGGGATGACGGCAGCGTCCATGACGGAGGGGTGCTGACGAAGGACAGCCTCCACTTCGGCAGGGGCGACCTTAAAGCCCTTGTAGTTTATGGTGTCTTTCTTGCGGTCCAGCACATACACGTAACCGTCCTCGTCGAAACGGCAGATGTCACCAGTCCGCAGCCAGCCGTCGGCGGTGAGAGCTTCGGCGGTGGCCTCAGGCTGGTTCCGATAACCCTGCATAACCTGGGGCCCCTGGATGAACAACTCGCCAGCCTCGCCGGCGGCCAGCTCTTTGCCTGTCTCCGTGCTCACCACCTTCTCCGTCGTGTCGCTGACGGGCGGTCCCACCGAGTCGAGCTTCGGTCGGCTCAGGGGGTTCACGTTGGTGGTAGGGCTGGCCTCGGTGAGGCCATAGCCCTGGATGACGGGGCACATAAACAAACGCCGGGCCGCTTCGGCGGTACGAGGTGGGAGGGGAGCCGCACCGCAGATCATGAGGCGCAGCGAGGAGGTGTCGTACTTCTGGCCTTGCTCCCTCAGGTCGATCAGGCTGCGCAAGGCGGGCGGCACGACAAACAGGTCGGTGACGCTGTACTTGTGGATCAGGTAGAGAACCAGGTGCGCGTCGAACTCGGGGATGATGACCTGAGCTGCGGCATTGGCCAGACCCACGGTCATCACTGGTATGAGCCCTAAGATGTGATAGAAGGGGAGGAAGTCCAGGCTAACGGCGTTCGGCTTCGCCAGGTCAGTGGCGAGGACCTGACGGACGTTACTGCAAAGGTTGCGGTGGGTGAGCATGACGCCCTTGGGCAGGCCGGTGGTGCCGCTGGAGTAGGGAAGGACAGCCAGGTCCTTCTCCGGGTCGATGGCCACGGGTTCGGCGTCGCCACCCACCTCTGCCGCCATATCCCAGGTCTCTAAGATGGGCAAGGTGCAGCGCAGCGCTGGCAATTCGTTCCTCACCATGTCCACCATGGCGCAAATCCCGGGCATGCAGAACAAGGCGACCGCGCCGGAATCGCTGAGCTGGTGTACCAGCTCCCGCTCTCTCAAGAGCGGGTTCACCGGCGTGACCACGCCGCCGGCCAGCAGGATGCCGTGCACAGCCACCACGTACTCCGGGCAGTTGGCCGCGTAGATGGCCACCACTTCTCCCTTGCGTACGCCGGCCTTCTCCTGCAGCACTCGCGCCATGCGACGAGAAGCATCCCAGACCTCCCCGAAGCTGTAGAACCGCTCGTCGGGGCCGATGAGAGCCGTCTTATCCGGTTGTTGCTCAGCGCCCTCTCGCAGGCAGTCGGAAAGGTGTCGCTTGGGATAGGGCGCCTGGCTGGGCCACGGGCCAGTGATCGTCATCTCATACCTCCCTAGACTTGATCCCGCTGACTGCGCGGGCAGCTAGATCTCCTTCCGCAGCGCCTCGTAGGCAGCCTTTACTTCGTCTACAGAGGCCCCGTCCTCCAGAGTAGTGACATCGCCGATGACCGCCTCGGTGGCCACCGCTTTAAGCAGTCGCCGCATGATCTTGCCACTGCGGGTCTTGGGCAATTTGTCCACGAAGAACACGCGCTCCGGAACGGCAATCGGCCCGACGGTATTCCGGATGTGGGCTTTGACTTCCTTCTCGAGCGCAGACGAAGGCTCGTTCCCCTCCCGGAGAATGGCAAAGATGACGATGGCCTCGCCCTTCAGCGGGTCGGGCTTGCTGACGGCCGCCGCCTCCGCTATCGGAGGGAAGGCGACGGCGGCGTTCTCCAGCTCCAGCGTTCCCAGACGGTGCCCGGCCACTTTGATCACCTCGTCCGCCCGGCCGAGGAGCCAGAAATAGCCATCCTCGTCCTGGATGGAGTAGTCGCCGGTCAAGTAGTTGCCGGGGAAGCGACTCCAGTACACCTCCTTGTACCGCTCGGAGTCGCCGTAGAGGGTCATGAGCATCCCGGGCCACGGCTCCTTGATGATCAGCAGCCCTCGCTCGCCCGGTGCCACGGGCTCGCCCTTATCGTTCACCACCTGGGGGACAATGCCAGGCAGGGGGAAGCTGGCCGAGCCAGGCTTCGCGGGCGGCAGCTCGATGGCCGGCGCCTGGGATATCAAGATGCCACCGGTCTCCGTCTGCCACCAAGTGTCCACGATGGGGCAGCGCTCACCGCCGATGTGCTTGAAGTACCAGAGCCACGCCTCAGGGTTGATGGGCTCTCCCACGCTTCCCAGTAGCTCCAAGCTGCTCAGGTCGTACTTGGCCAGCCACTCCTCCCCGGCCTGCATGAACATGCGAACGGCCGTGGGTGAGGTATAGAGGATGTTGACCCGATACGTCTGGATGATATCCCACCAGCGACCCAGATCGGGGTAGTTGGGCGCGCCCTCGTACATGACGCTGGTGGCGCCGAAAGCCAGGGGAGCATATACGATGTAGCTGTGGCCGGTAACCCAGCCTATGTCCGCCGTGCACCAGAATACGCTGTCTTCTTTGGCATCGAACACCCATTTAAAGGTGGAGTGGGTGTATACCATGTAGCCGCCCGTGCTGTGGACGACACCTTTGGGCTTCCCTGTGGTGCCCGATGTGTAGAGGACATACAGAGGATGGCTGGCCTCCACCGGTTCCGGGTCCACACGATCCGACGCCTCGGAGAGCAAGTGATGATACCAGAAATCCCTGCCCGGCTTCATCTCCACGTCGAGGCCGGCCCTGTTTACCACCACCGCTTTCTCGACGGAGGGCGAAAGGTCCATCGCCTCGTCCGTTGTCCGCTTCAGGGGCACAGGCGAGCCGCGGCGATAGCCAGCGTCGGCCGTAACCAGAACCTTCGCCTGGAGGTCGTTGATCCGATCGGCCAGCGACTGGGCAGTGAAGCCCGAGAACACTACGGTGAAGATAGCACCGATGCGGCCGCAGGCCAGCATGAAGATGGGAAGTTCTGGGATCATTGGCAGGTAGATCGCTACCCTATCACCTTTGCCCACGCCGAGGTTCTTCAGGACCGATGCGCAGCGGTTGACCTCTCGATAGAGGGTAGCGTAGCTCAGGACGCGGCTGTCACCGGGCTCCCCCTCCCAGTAAATGGCTACCTTATTCTTCCTCCCGTTCTCGATGTGGCGGTCGACGCAGACATAGCTAGCGTTAAGCTCGCCCCCCACGAACCAGCGAGCGAAGGGCAGATCCCACTCCAACACTTTATCCCAAGTACGGAACCAGTGAATCTTGCGCGCCTCCTCCGCCCAGAACCCCTCCATGTCGCGAAGAGACTCATCGTAGACATCCAAGTACCTCTTTCGCGGCCAGTATTTGGGCTCCTTAACGACAGGCTCAGTCATACCGGTTTACCTCCTGTTTGTACGATCTATCACAAAGAGCCAGCCCTAGTCTATCACGCAGAAGGTCTACCCGCCAGTGGCCCCTGGACAACCCCAGTGTACCAAAACCACCTAAGTAGTGTGAAGAATAGGCGCTTAGGAAGATCTCGACATTTGGAGACGCCACCCGCAGTGTTCAAGAGCGACGCCCCGAGGTAAACTTTCGATGAACCCTAAGGAGGAGCAATGGACGCGTACACCTGCATCCGTACCAAACGAGACACCAGGATCTATCAGGACAAACCCATTCCTGAGCAATCGCTGCAGCGCATCCTCCAGGCCGGGCGAATGGCGGGCAGCGCCAAGAACCTGCAACCATGCCGCTTCGTGGTCCTCCAGCACACCCCTAAGCAGAATGAACTCGCGACCTGCGGCCAGTTCGCCCAGCACATGGCATCGGCGCCGCTCGCGGTGGCCATCGTGCTACCGCAAAGCGGCCGTGAGTTCGATGCTGGCCGCTGCGCCCAGAACATGATGCTGGCCGCTTGGGCGGAGGGTATCACCTCGTGCCCGATCACAATGCATGACGGCGATTGCGCCCTGCGCGTCCTGGGGGTTCCCCAGGGCTACCGGGTCTCCATCGTTCTCGCTTTCAGCTACCCGCCGCCTTCGGCGGCCCAGCCCGGAGGCACGCCCCGCATCCCGCTGGAGGAGCTGGTGCACTGGGGCGGCTGGTAACGAGCCAAGCAGCCCTCAGAAGACCGCTGCTTACCTAGTCCCATTCGAGCAGCAGCGCCCCTACTCCACAAACGCCAGACCGCCCGGCTGAACGCCGAGCGGCCTCGTGCATCAAGAGCTGTAGGATTTCAGGGCTCCGCTACCGTCACCGTCAGATAGCTGTCATACTTGTTGTTCCCATCCTCCGGGTCACGCACGTGCACCATGTCGCCATGCACGCTGATCTCGTTGTCGAACCTGAACGTGTGCTGGCCAGGTTCATTGCAGCCGATAGTGAATGGCGCTTTCAAAATAACGTCCACGCTCACCGGCAGACCGCGGATGCGCTCCAGATGGCTCGCACCAGTGACATAGCAACCGGGCGGCGGCTTCACGACGGTCTCCGCGAATGCATCGACCAGCCCGAAGGGCCCACCGTTGTGGATCACGGTTCGCACCATAATCGCCACGGGCACTCCCACGACCATCCCGGACGGCGGGTCCTCCACATACTGATCGAGTATACCCAGGTCGGCCAGCGCCCACACGTCAACAGCCAGTTCAGTGGAAGCCAGGTTGTTACCCTCATTCGGGTCGACCACCCCAACCTTCTTGATCGCTATCTCATTTTCGAAGGAGAAGACGTGCTGGGAGCGAGCGTCGCAGTGAATGATCCAGGTTTCGTCGATGACCACGTTGGCGCTGACAGGCAGGCTGGCCGAGCTAGGGTTGGCGTAGCCTGGAATGGCTGTGCAGTCGGAAGGAGGGGAGGCGCTGGCAGAGATGCTGACATCGACGGGGCCGTAGGGGCCGCTGTTGTGGAGAACCTTCCTCAGCGTGACCACCATGTCCTCGTCCACGTCAATGTCCGTGGGCGGGTCGACCAGTTCCTGGCTGGCGATCCTGACGTCGGCCACGGAAGTGGGCGTGGGCCAGGTAGGGACCGGACGCCTGCAGAGAGGCTGGCGGAGCCAGAACGGTCTCGAAGGCCGGCGCCGCCCCGTCTGACTCCAGGCGATTAAGAGGCGCTGTCGCCAGTATGACAGGCATGCCGGAAATGGCGCGGGCTAGCTCCTCATCCTCCTCCGACTCTTCGACGAAGAGGATGTCCATCGCCACACCCTTGGCGCCAGCCTCCCGCAGGTGATCCAGGGCATCGGCGTGCAGAGAACGCGGCCACTCACCGAGGCGCCCATACGTGGCCAGCGTCTCCTCATCGATGCTCGCCACCACGATATTGGGCGAGGCGTCCTGATCGCGGAAGAGGCGGTCAGAGAGGCCCCACTCCCAGGTCTGGAAGGGCTCCACGCCCCACACGAACAGGGAGAAGACAACGGTCACCACTACGATGAGAAGAGCAGCCATGCGCCGGCGCGCTTCTCGTCGGCTGCGCCCCCGCAGTGCAGCCACCAACGATGATGCGACGCCGTTCAAGGCCGCTCTCCACCCAGGGTGTATAGAAACTCCCCCCTGCTCGGGTCTCGGCGATGACAAACGCGGTCGGCCAGTGCGGCCAGGAGCTCCGGAGTGGAAACCACCTCGTCAGCTCTAATCGGTCGATTGCACTAGCAGCAGCGAGGGCGTCAGTATAGGCGAATGCCTGCTCTCGTCCTTCGACCGTCCTACGGGTTGAGTCTTCCCCGCTCGATGAGCCCTTCAGCGATCTGAACCACGTTCAGGGCAGCGCCCTTTCGCAGGTTGTCCGACACACACCAGAGGTTCAGTCCGTTTTCGATGGTTGGGTCTTCCCGGATTCGCCCCACCAGCACCATGTCCTGATATTCGGGCTTTCGAACGTCAAGGGGCACAGGATAGGTGCGCTCAAGCGGGTCAGGCCGAGGGCTGTTAGTGTTCAGTTCATCGACGACGACGACGCCCGACGAATTCGCCAGAATCTCCCGCGCCTCATCGGCGGTTAGCTTCCTCTCCGTCTCGATGTTGATGCTTTCACCATGCCCCACCATGACCGCCACCCGCACGGTGGTAGGACTTATCTTGATGGTGTCATCCCCCATGATCTTCTGGGTCTCCCACACCATCTTCATCTCTTCCTTGGTGTAGCCGTCCTCAGTGAACTTGTCGATGTGCGGGAAGAGGTTGAACGCTATCGGATGAGCGAACACTGTCGGCTCGAAAGGAATATTGTCCAGAGACTTGAGCGCATGAGGAATCTGATCGAGAAGCTCTTGCTGCGCCTGCACACCCCATCCCGACACGCTCTGATAGGTGGACACGACCACCCTGCGGATCTTCGTGACCTGGTGTATTGCATTGAGAACCAACACCATCTGGATGGTGGAGCAGTTGGGACTGGCGATGAAGCTCTTGTCAGGCGTCACAGCGTCAAGGTTCACTTCCGGTACCACCAACGGGACGGTGGGATCCATACGGAAGTCGCCCCCGTTGTCCACGCAGATGGCACCTGCGTCCACCGCCTTCTTGCCCCATTGGACGCTTGCCCCTTTGCCTCCTTCCTTCCCTGCGAAGAAGACAACCTCCGCACCATCGAAAGCCTCTTCGCCGGTCTCCTCAACGTGAAAGCCCTCGCCGGCAAGCGTTTCGCTGCGCGCTCTTGTCGCGCAGATTCGTGGGGGCCACTCCATCGGAAAGTCACGTTCTCGCAAGATGGAGACGATTTGCTCTCCGACCATGCCCACACCTACAACGGTAACTCTTAGCGCCATGCTGACCTCCCTCAACAGGCACAGGGAATCTCACTGCTCATGAGAACCTGTCTTAAAACTCAGGCCAATTCTCTCTCACTGAAACAAAAGCGCAACAGCTCTCGTTGCGCCCGTCATCGTTCTGCCTACATGAAGCATTGCAAACCGAACGTCTACTGTCAAGATGGGAAGAAAACGATCAGGCGACCGCCGTGTTAGAATAGGACCGACCAGATGGTCAAGCTGCCCGCTTCCAGCGAGCATGCCACGGCCCCTCGGTGGAGCTCAAAGACCAGAAGGAGGCACGGCGATGCGTTGGCTCCCGATCGTGATGCTGGTTCTTGGCGTGACTCTGTTCGGCACAGCCTGTCAAGAAGATGAACAAGAGACGAGTGGAGCAACCGCCACGCCCACGGTGGCCGAGTCGCCATCGCCGGGAGCAGCCGCAGACTCGGCGAAGACGCCCGACCTCGCGCCAGGCTGGACGAAGATCGAGCCGGGCGGCGACACGATCTGCTCGCAGGGCACACCGTTCGCCTACTTCGTGCATCCGGGTACGGTCAACCGCCTGGTGGTTTATTTCCAGGGCGGTGGTGCTTGCTGGAACGACACGACCTGCTCGGCCCCGGGCACTTACTTCGACAACACGGTGGAAGACAGCGATAACCCCGAGCAATGGGAAAAGGGGATCGCCGACTTGGACAACCCGGACAACCCCTTCAAGGACTGGTTCTTGGTCTTCATCCCCTACTGCACGGGGGACATCCACTGGGGTAATAGCACTCAGACCTACACGACAGGGGGCGAGGACACCGTCATCCACCACAAAGGGTTTGTGAACTTCAGCGCAGTTCTAGAATGGATACAGGACAACTTCGAACAGCCGGAGAAGATCTTCGTGTCTGGCTGCAGCGCGGGGAGCTACGGGTCGATCATGGGCGCACCCCACATCCAGGAGCTCTATCCCGACGTGCCCCTCTACCAGCTTGGTGACGCGGGCGCCGGCGTGGTCACGGACGATTTCTTCCAAAACAGCTACCAGAACTGGAACGTCGCAGACAGCAGGCCGGAATGGATCCCGGCGCCGGACGGCTCCTGGGACGAGGTCTCGTCGCTGGCCGACCTCTACACCGCGCTGGCAAACTACTACCCTAACGCCCGCTGGTCGCAGTACAACGCCGCCCACGACACGATCCAGTCATTCTTCTACACCGCTATGGGAGGCAACGCCAGCGAATGGAGCCAACTCATGCTCGCCAGCATCCAAGAGATCCAAGACAGCGCTCCCAACTTCCACTCCTACACAGCGCCGGGCGAAATCCACTGCATCACCAGCGACGACATCTTCTACAGCCGCGATGTGGAGGGCGCCAAGTTCAGCGACTGGATAGACGCCATGATCAACGACGAGGCGTGGGACGACGTGATGTGTAGCGACTGCGAGACCGACCCCGAGGCGCAATAGCAGCCCCGTGCCTCTCGCTGGGATTCTTCGCTCTGCTCAGAATGACGCCAGCCATTTCTGTCGCCCTGAGCATAGCGAAGGGCCTCACCTCGGGCGGGCTGGCGTCGCCATTATGTGGAGACAGTAGGCCGTGAGCCTGCCTACGAGGATGGGCCTGCGGCCAGCGCCTCTGGCATGGCCAGACCGACTTCGTCCGCCAGCCGCTCTAGCATGCTCACCACCGGCGGATGGAGGGGGATGCCCTTGGCCAGCCGCTCCTCACGCGCCTCGAATTCCCGCTGGCCGGCGACCAGCACCCGTTCTTCCCCCGCCACGGTAGGCGCGCTGCGAAACTTCTTGAGCATCTCGTCCATCATCGCCTTGAACTCGTCCACCGGCCGAAAGCCGTCAACCCGCAGAGCGCCGAAGAAATGCCCCACCTCGTGCTTGATGTAATCGATGTGCAGGCTGTAGCCGAGCCCCGGCAGAACACCGGAGAGAATATCCACCACCATCGCCAAGTCGTAACCCTTGTAGGAAGCGGCTTCAGGCGTCGAACCCAGAGGCAGCAGCCAGCCCTTGCTCATGATCCGCGTGATGTCAGTCGACGGATTGCCCTCCTCATCTGCCCCCCAAGTCGGAGGGATCGGCTTGCCCTCCTTCCTCGCTATCTCGAACTTCCCGTGAGCGGCGACGCTGGTGGCCATGTCCAGCAAGAACGGGTAGCCGCTGCCAACAGGGACAGCCACGGCAATGGGGTTCGTGCCGAGCATGCGCCCTCGCCCGAAGGTGGGCGCCATCAAGGGAGGACTGTTGGTGGTGGCAAGACCGATCATGTCGTGAGGAACGGCCATCAGCGCATAGTACCCGGCAGCGCCGTAGTGGCGACTCCTGGTCACGGCCACCATGCCCGTCCCGCACTCCTTCGCCTTCTGGATAGCGATGGACATCGCCCGATAGCCGACGACAGCACCCAAGCCGCCGTCGCCGTCCACCAGGGCCGTGGAAGGGGTCTCATGCACAACGCGGACGTTGGGGCGGGGGTTGACCAGCCCCTGCTTGAATCCCAGCGCGTAGCTGGGATGAACCGTGAGATGGGCGACGCCGTGGGACTCGATCCCCATCAGGTCGGCCTCCACCAGGATCTTCGCCGCCAGGCGCGCATCCTCGGGCGGCACATCCATTCGCTGCAGGGCCTGGTCGACGAAGTCGCTCAGACTGGCGGCGGAGAATCGCTGCACATCAGACATCGGACTTGCTCCTTTGGCTAGAGGCGCATACTGCGCTACTGGTACGCAGGGCCGCCGGCGGCCCCGGTTTCGCTCCGGCGAACCGCCCGCACGTCTTCCCCGACCGCTCGGGCCATGGCACCGGAATCGGAGGAGACCAGAACCATGCGAAATCCCTCAGCGATGCGCTTGGGGGCTGTCGCAGCGCTGGAGTTGACACCGGCCACAACGTTGTGGCGCCGGCACGCCTCCAGGATGCGCTGGCGCGCCTCGGCATAGGCAGGCAGGTCGCCGTCCATCTGGGGCGGAATGCCGAGGGAGATGCTCAGATCCATCGGCCCGATGTAGACTGCGTCAACGCCCTCCACGCTAAGAATATCGTCTAGGTTCTCCAGTGCGGCCTTCGTCTCTATCTGCGGTATGCAGCACACCTCCTGGTTGGCATAGGCAAAGTAGTCCAGGCCAGCGTAGTAGACGGCGCGAATGGGGCCGAAGCTGCGGATGCCCTGAGGCGGATAGCGGCAAGCGGCAACGGCCGCCTCGGCCTCTGCCCGGTTGTTCACCATGGGCACTATCACTCCGTAGGCTCCTGCGTCCAGCATCTTCATGATGATATCCGAATGGTTCCAGGGCACGCGCACGAAAGGTGTTGTCGCCGTGGTAGAGATGGCCTGAAGCATAGTCAGGGCCGTGCCATAGTCGATGAGCCCGTGCTGCATGTCGATGCACAGCCAGTCCAGATCCTGGTGAGCCATCACCTCGGCCGAGAAGCCGCCCGGCATCATGAGCCAGCCACCGAGCGCCGGTCGGTCCTGCTGCCAGAGCCGTTTCACCGCATTCTCACGCATGTTTCCTGCCCCCGCTGAACCGCAGATAACTGCTCATTCCTTAGCACCCCAGTGAACGGCTGTCAACTCCGCTCTGCGATGATGACTGATCCACCACCTATGGGTGAACTCCCCAACCCTGCGGGATAAATCCCGCAGCACCAGATCTTCGATTCTGGGAAGCCGCGCGTTTCAACCCGCGGGATGGTCCGAAAACCCCGCCCACCAAGAATGAACCAGTCGCTTGCGACGCCGCCAGAGCCCACCCGCAGCGTGCGTCTTCCTGGGACACGAGCGCCAGTATATAATCTTACTGTAGCTCAGTAGTGAGTGTCCGGGGGAATTGGGAGTCGCAGGAGAGAAACCATGAAGCTTAAGGTGCCACAGCTCTACTGGTATGAAAACAGCGAACTGGAGCTGGATTTTCCTGACTCCTGGGACGTTCATTTCCTGCCCCCCAAAGGCCACAACCGCCCAAAGCTGACGCCTCAGCAGATACAGCAGGCATTCGATAATCCCATCGGCACGCAGCGGATTCGGGACCTGGCGCGGGGCAAGAGTGAGGCGGTCATCATCTTCGATGACATCACCCGTCCCACCCCAACCGGTGAGATCGCCCCCTTCATCCTGGAGGAACTGAAAGAGGCTGGCATCTCTGATGATCACATCCGTTTTGTTGTCGCCCTGGGCGCCCACGGCGCTCATGACAACCACGCCCTGCGCAAGAAATTGGGGCAAGAGATTCTGGAGCGCTACCCCGTCTACAACCACAATCCGTACGAGAACTGCACGCCGCTGGGCAAGACCAGCCGCGGCACGCCCCTGGCCGTCAATCGCGAGGTCATGAGCTGCGACCTCAAGATCGGCATCGGCTGCATCCTCCCCCATCCCCAGTTCGGCTTCGGGGGCGGAAGCAAGATCATCCTTCCCGGGGTAGCCCACATCGACAGCATCGACCATAATCACAGACAGGTCATGGCCAGCGCTCCCCAGACCACCGGCATGGGAAACTACGACGAGAACGTCATGCGCTTCGACGCAGAGGAGGCTGCTAAGCTGGCCGGCCTCGACCTGACGGTCGATGCCTTGTTCAACATGCGGGGTGAGGTCTCAGCCCTGTTTGTCGGCGAGCCAGTGTCGGTGCATGAAGAGGGGGTGAAGCTGGCCAAGGAGGTCTACGCAACCGAAGGGATCTCGGGCGCGGACATAGCGGTGACCAACGCCTTCGTCAAGTCTAGCGAGGCAGCCATCTCCATCTTCGCTGCCATACGCTCCATTAAGCTGCCTGGGGGCACCATAGTGATGATCATGAACGCGCCGGAGGGCCAGATCATCCACTACCTGCTCGGCAGCTTCGGGAAGACCTACGGCGGCAGACACTACACCCAGCGGACGATACCCGCCGCATTCAAGGTCATCGTGCTGAACCCTCTGAAGGATTTGACCTGTGTGGACCTGTTCGGCGACGCCCAGTCGGTCACCTGGGCTAAGGACTGGGGCGAGGTGATGGCCGAACTGCGAGCCAGCCATCCCGATGGCGCCAAGGTGGCCGTGTACCCCGACGGCACCATGCAGTACCTGACGAGCACCAAGCCCGCCTAGCCACGTGGGTCTTCGCTCACCGGCGGCGTTGCCCCCGTCTTAGCGTCAATACCGCTGATCAAACCAATCATAGACGGCCTTCGACAACTCCGCTCCGGCGATATACCCGGCGTACTCGGTAGGCATCAGTTGCGACAAGTAGGAGATCGCGTAGGCAATCTGCTCGTCGCCCTGCGTCATCATCACGATCCCCACGTCGTTGTAGACCCAGCCGTTCGAGCCCTGGAAGTAACCGATCTTGTGAGCGACCCTTACCCCCGCTGGAAGGAACAGAGGCAGCACGTAGTTCAGCCCCGGCTTGATGTCGAGCAGGCGATCGATGGCATAGGCGGTCCACTCGGGCGAGAACAGCTCCCCCCGATAGAGCTTGGCCAGTATCATGTTGGTTTCCCTGGCAGTCAGGATGTTCGGCCGCCAGTCTTGTCCCGGATAGCCCGGCAGGTAACCAAAAACGGAATCCTTCATTCCCCAGCTCTGCATTAGTTCGTCAGCCCGTTTCGCGCCCTCCTCCAGCGATCCCTTGATGCCCTGGACAAAGACGGCCACCTGCGGCGGCGAGCTGTGGCCAATGCCTATCTTTATCCAATAAGCCCAGTCCTCGGCTTTCGCCCTCCCGGCCTCAAACTCCTCTACCGCCACAAACAAGGAGAACATGTTAAGCGTGCAGCCCGTACTGTGCAGTGCATCGCCATTGACGCAGACCTGTTCGTTCGTCTGAAGATCGGCCACACAAACGGCTACGTCGCCGTAGTAGTTGCGGATCCTGTCCTCCAGAAGAGCCTGCAGGGCCAGGAATTCCGCGGACACCTCCTGCGAGAAGTACTCCGCGGCTGACTCCTGCTCAGGCGGAATCAGGACGATCAGCGGCGAAAAGCCCTGCACGTAGGTCATAGTCGTAAGATCAGGCCTTGCGGGGACGTACCGCTGCCAGGTGCCATCGGCGGCCAGGCCATAGCTGACCGCTATCTGGTCACTCATCTCTCCTACAGCTACGGTGGCTTTCTTGCTCTCCCCCCAGTAGCATATGCTGTTCCACCCAGGCGCCAGCGCGAGTTCGCCGCCATCCTGCGATGGCTCCTGCACCCAGGGCGCATAGCCATCCGCCAGGACGAACAGCGCATCACCAGAACGAACGGTGTCAATGGTGCTCAGGGCCGGTCGGTCGGGAAACCAGCGCTCGTAGCCCTCCTCCGGCTCCGATCGGTAGACGGCCAAGACATGGTCTCGGGCGTCTGCCAGGGCATCCGCCAACGGCCGCTCCTCGCCGAAGTAGCAGGCGTAAGTCCAGCCGGAAACCAACGTGACGCCGGGCAGCCAGGAGACAGCGGAGAGGCTGTTGCTATCGCCGTGGGCTACGTAGACGCGGCCGCTGGCCGAGTCGACGTCAACCGCCGACAGGCCTCCCTCAAGGCCAACCACCGACGTCACTACGCTAGTACGAGCGTCAACCACCCACATGCGGTCGTCAGAGCTGCCACCCAGATAGACGCGACCGCTCGTGGGGTCAACCGCCAGCGCCTCGACCGAACTGGGAACGGCAACAGAGTTGACGAGTGAGTCGTTGCTGCCGTCGATCACCAAAACAGTCCCACCATCAGCGTCACTCGCCCCGACAGCAGAGGTGGCGACGTACACTTGATTGGCACTGCTATCCACCGCAATGTCCCAAGTCTCAACAGGCGAATCGCTGGCCAGGAACAAGGTAGCAATCAGGATGTTGGATCTCCCATCGATCACCCAAAGATTGCCGCTTCCGCCACTGACCACGTAGACGCGGCCCGCGTCGGGGTTCACCGCCACCGCTGTCGGCAGCCCCCCCACAGCTACCGTGGCGATGAGTAAGTTGTGGCGACCATCGATGACCGAGACAGTGCCGCTACCGCGATTACTGACGAAAACGCGACCCGTATTGGAGTCGACTGCTATGCCCCAGGGTTCCTTGCCTACAGGATGGGTAGCGACGACCTCATGGCTTTCGCCGTTTATCACCGTCACCTCGTTGCTCCCACTGTTGGCAACATAGACTCTGTTCGCTTCCGCATCGACGGCTATGCCACGGGGGCTAGAACCGACGGCGATAGTGGCGATGACAGCGCTGCTGGCACCGTCAATGACCGATACGTTATCGCTTCCCGCATTCGCCACGTAGATGCGGCCGCTGCTGGGGTTAACTGCCAGGGCGACGGGCTGGGAGCCATCGGGCTCGAGGGTCAGCGTGGTCACCGCGGCTGCTCCCTCGGGATAGGCAGGCTCAGCCTGGATAGCGGCTCCCATCGCCAACAGCGTGAGGCCAGCGAGAGCCAGTGCCGCGACCCGTGCTGCGAGTCCCATGAACCGGACTACCCCTTTCATATTTGAGCGAAGCGAGAATATGGCCGGATGCTTTCTTAGCGAGTTGACAAAGCTTATCAAATGAATAGATTAAGACAGTTGGACGATAGCACCTTAATTTATCAAAAAGGAAGGATGCGTGCCAGGATGCGATACAAGACTATCTTGGTTGAAAAGAAGAACCATATAGCGATTCTTACCCTCAATAGACCGGAGAAATTGAATGCCATGAATCTGGAGTTAAAGAACGAACTCTACCACGCCCTGGATGAGTTGGAGGAGGATGATGACGTTCGAGTCGTAATCATGACCGGGGCTGGAAAGGCCTTTTCATCAGGCCATGATATGAGCGCCCCTCTCTCTGAACTACCGGAGTTCGTAAGTCTCAGGGAAGAAGAGAAGCTACTCAACCTCGATAAGCCTGTAATAGCAGCAATACACGGGCATACCTTGGGCGACGGACTTCAACAGGCATTGCTGTGCGATATTATTGTGGCCTCGGAGAATGCTGTCCTTGGTTTTATAGGAGCTCGGGTAGGAGGGCTGTGTTATGGCTCCTTCTCGGTTCTTCCCGCTGTCGTAGGCAGGAGCAAAGCCAACGAGCTGCTTTTTACCTGCGACCAGATAAGCGCCGAAGAGGCTCATAGAATCGGCCTGGTGAATAAAGTGGTACCCCACGAGCAACTTATGCCGGCAGCCTTAGAGATGGCTGAGAAAATCATGAAATCCCCACCGTTATCGATAAAGTATACCAAGCGTGCGCTGAGGACGGCGTTGGTTAATCATGCTCACCGTACGGCCCTGGAGGAAGGATGGCGTGCCATCTTCGAGGCCGGGAGATGAAAGAGATGGTCAGAGTCTCCGGCTTCTTGCGGATAACTGCAGTAGGGCTACGAACAGGTTGCCGTAGGTCGCCTGGCAGCGCCCTACATCCCCGCGAACTGCTTGATGCAGACGATGGAGCAGTCACGACCGTGGATTCGCTCCGCCTCGGCTATCGCCTCCTCGACGCTGGCGGTCGGGATGAAGCCCACGTGTCGTGGCACCGCCGGGTCCT
>Ga0315553_10000664_pt1 | contig 29912 bp, 36 predicted proteins | sample SalMarSW160140MG_FD_203099 | JGI IMG/M metagenome (GOLD analysis project Ga0315553, IMG submission 203099) | Salt marsh sediment microbial communities from the Plum Island Ecosystem LTER, Massachusetts, United States - Salt Marsh Sediment SW1601-40 ... | reverse complement strand
CCTGTCGCGCCCCTAGCTTTTGCCCGGCTTGACCCGCACACCAGGTGCGGGGCGCTCGAGCAGCACCTCGCGCCGAAAGCGGTAGAGCTTGGCTGGCCGCCCGCCTGTGCGCATTTTCACCTCGCCCGTCGGCTCGACCAGGCCTGCGCCTTCCACAAGCCTGCGGAAGTTCTGTTTGTGCAGATGCGGGCCGAGGATCGCCTCCACGGTCTTCTGCAGCTCGAACAGCGTGAACTCCTCCGGCATCAGCTCGAAGATAACGGGACGGTACTTGATCTTGGCGCGCACGCGTCCGATGGCGGTGGCGAGAATGCGCCGGTGGTCGAAGCGCATCGGCGTCCCGAGCCTAGGTCGCTCGCGCCAGGTCCGCGCCGCTTCGCGTCCGTCGCGGGCGGATTCGTCGACGAGCCCAGCTTCGTAAAGCAGCTCATAGCGGTCGAGGACTTTCTCCTCATCCCACGCCGCCCCGTCGAAGCCGAAGCAGATGCGCACGCGCTCTTGCCGGCTGACGGGCCGTGTTGGCGTCACGCGCTGGGGCGGGCGCGCCGCCCACTCGCGCAGCCTTGGCTCAATCGTACTCTCCAGGATGGGCGGACGGCCTTTGCGCCAGTCCTCCCAGGGAAAGTACTGGTACCAGCTGCGCCAGGCGCCGTGGTGGGGCTGAAGCGAAGGCTTTGCTTGGGTCAGCGCCAGGTAGCCGATCGACACCACGTGCGGGCCGACGTCACCCGGTTCGGCATGCCGCCCGCGGTCGCCGAAGGTGTAGAGCTGCTCTGCATATCCGAGCTCGAGCCCCGTCTGCTGGTGCACCCAGGCTCTGAGGCCGATCTCGAACGTTCGATGTTTCAGTGGCGAGAAGGGGCCGAAAGGAAGCCCGTCCGCGGCGCCTGCCACGTCCTGTTCCCCCCGTATGATGAGAACGACCGGCTCATTCTGCTCGACCGCGACGATAGCAGCATTGAGTCCGATCTCGACACCCGCAACATCTGTGCGGGATGCCCCTTCCGCTTCACGGTCTGGCTGAACGACCGAGCGCTTCAGCGGGGTGGGCGACGTCATGCGTGTGCTCCAATCGCTTTGGAGCCCCCCAATGAGGCTGAGGTACGGCCCGATCGTGGCCCTTTTCGGATCGTGGTGGTAGGCGTCGACATCAACTCTGTTTAGCCAAAATGTTGAAACGCGCGAGAAACGCGCCTTGGGCGTCGTCGGCCGCCATCGGCCGCATTGAAGCCAAAGCGGCCGCACGCTCGGGTGGCAGGCCGCTGGGCTCGCCGAAAAACGCCAGCGCTTCCTCGGCGGCGAAGCCGGCGAGCCGCGTAGCCTCATAGAAGGCGGCGATGCGATCGCAGGCCTTGATCTCGGCCTGCACCTCTTGGGGAAGCTCGGGCGGGAGACCGAATCGCGAATGGATTGCCGCAAGCAGGTGGCGCTCAAACGCCTTGTAGTCGAGGCCGATCGCGGTCTTGAACGGACTGATGAGGTCCCCGACGACGTACTCGGGCGCATCGTGCAGAAGTGCCGCAAGACGCCAGTGGGCCGGCCAATCGGGATCGCGGGCGCCGGCGATCTCATCGACCAGCAGCGAGTGCTGGGCGACGGAGAACGCGTGCGCGCCGACGGTCTGCCCGTTCCAGCGCGCCACACGCGCGAGCCCGTGGGCGATGTCCTCAATCGCGATGTCGGCGGGGGCTGGGTTGAGCAGGTCGAGGCGGCGCCCCGACAGCATGCGCTGCCAGGCGCGCTTCGGCGGCGCGCCGGCCTCACGCGGGGGTATCACGATCTTCTTCATGGCTCAGAGCTTTACTTTGGCCCGCTGCAGCTTCGCGCAGGCGTCATGGCGGTGGCAGCCGACCAGGTGGTCATTGACCATGCCGGCCGACTGCATGAAGGCATAGACCGTCGTCGGCCCGACGAAGCGAAAGCCCTCCGCCTTCAGCGCCTTCGATATGCGCCGCGACAGCTCGGTCTCGGGCGGAACATCCGACATCCGGCGATAGCGGTTCTGGATCGGGCCGCGATCGAGGAATCGCCACAGAAAATCCTTCAGGCTCGTGCGCTCGCTTAATCGCATATAGGCCTTCGCATTGTCGATCGTCGCCTCGATCTTGGCGCGATTGCGCACAATGCCGTCCTCCCGCATCAGCCGGGCGATGTCCTTTGCGCCGTAGCGGGCGATGCGATCGGCATTAAAGCCGTCAAAGGCGCGCCGGAAGTTGTCGCGCTTTCGCAAAATCGTCAGCCACGACAAGCCGGCCTGAAAGCCTTCCAGCTCGAGCTTTTCAAAGAGCGCTTTTTCGCTCGTCAGCGGCACGCCCCACTCCTCGTCATGGTAGCGCTGGTATTCGGCATCGGCGCCGGCCCATGGGCAGCGTTTGACGGCGTCCTGGCCCAGTCCGGTCATGCAGGCGCGGCCTTCGTTGCAGGCGAAAAGCTTGCCCACTTTGGGATGTCGATTCGCACGGGCACCGTTCCGGCGTGCAAAGTCTCGCCCTTCTCGCCCGCTTCCGCCGCGCGGTCGAGGCGTAGAAGCGCCAAACCCCTGCCGCTGGCCACAGAGCCCAGCGTGCCGATCTCCACGCTTCCCGCCACGATCGCAGCTCCCGGGGCAGGGAGCGGCTTCTCTGCAACGACCGGCACCACGCGCTTGCGCGCCGTGCCGCGATGCTGCATGCGCGCCACCACCTCCTGGCCGACGAAGCACCCCTTGGTGAAAGAGACGCCGTGCAGCTGATCGAACAGCGCCTCGTGCGGATAGGTGTCGCCGAGCGCATAGTCCTTGCCGCCCTCTGGCACCCCGAGCGCAACGCGGTGCGCGTGATAGTCGTCGGGCGTGGCGCTGTCGGCGGCGTCGCCGGCAAGCGCCCAATCCGAACGCATGGTGACGAGCTCGCGGAAGCCCATGTCGGGAAGGCGCGGATCGGCGAACCATAGGGGCTGCTTGCCGCGGCCGTGCGGCTCATAGGGGCCGCCCCAGATGGCGGCGACGGTATAATCGGAGGACGCATCGGCGATCTCTACGTCGGCCCTCAGCTTGTAGCGCAGCAGCCGGTCGACGAGGCCGGCGGTGTCGTCCCGCGACGTTTCCAGGCAGAATCCGTCCGGCGTCTTCACCACGAAGAACTCGGACAGGATCTTGCCCTGCGGCGACAGCACCCCGGCATGGATGGCGGGCTGCGTGGCCAACAGCCCCATGTCGTTGGTGATAACGCCCTGCAGGAGCTTCTCGGCGTCCTCGCCCGTGACGCGGACGACCCCGCGGTCGGGTAGAAGCGCAATTCTGGTTTCGGTCATAGGTTCCCCGCTCCGGTTGCAACCGGCGTCCGTTTTACGTATGCGGGCGGGGCGCCGGTGGCAAGCCGTGGAGCAGCAATGGCCGAATCTTTCGATCTCGTGCTCAAGGGCGGGACGGTCGTCAACCAAGACGGTACGGCCGAGCGCGACGTCGGCGTCCGCGCCGGGCGCATCGCCGCCATCGGCGCAATCGATTCGCGGCATGGCGGGGAGGTCATCGACGCCAAGGGCCTGCACGTCCTCCCCGGCGTGATCGACACCCAAGTCCATTTCCGCGAGCCGGGGCTCGAGCACAAGGAGGATCTGGAGACCGGCAGCCGCGCCGCGGTCCTCGGCGGCGTCACCGCGGTCTTCGAGATGCCCAACACCAAGCCGCTGACGACGAGTGCGGCGACGCTCGCCGACAAGGTCAAGCGCGCGCGCGATCGCATGTTCTGCGACTTCGCCTTCTACGTGGGCGGCACGCGTGAGAACATCTCCGACATTCCCGAACTCGAACGGCTCGAGGGCTCGGCCGGGATCAAGGTGTTCATGGGCTCCTCGACCGGCGACTTGCTGGTCGACGACGAGGCCGCCCTCGATCGGATCCTCGCTGTGGTCCGCCGCCGCGCCGCCTTTCATGCCGAGGACGAGGCCAGGCTGAAAGAGCGGTTAAGCCTGCGGCGCCAAGGCGATCCCTCATCTCACCCCGAATGGCGTGATGCGCAAGCCGCGCTCACCGCCACGACGCGCCTCGTCCGCCTCGCTGAAAAGCACAAAAAGCGCGTGCACGTCCTCCACGTCTCGACCGCGGACGAGATGGCGTTCCTGGCACAGCATAAAGCGTGGGCGAGCGTCGAGGTGACGCCGAACCACCTGACGCTCGTTGCACCCGACTGCTACCGCGACCTCGGTGCCTACGCCCAGATGAACCCGCCGGTGCGCGATGAGTCCCATCGCCGGGCCCTATGGGAGGCACTGGCTGCGGGCGTTGTCGACGTGCTCGGGTCCGACCACGCCCCGCACACGCGCGCCGAAAAGGATCAAGCTTACCCGGCCTCGCCCTCGGGCATGACCGGGGTGCAGACGCTGGTCCCGATCATGCTCGACCACGTCAACGCCGGCCGATTGACCTTGGAGCGCTTCGTCGATCTGACGAGCGCCGGTCCGCAGCGGCTGTTCGGCATCCGCAACAAGGGGCGCATCGCGGTGGGCTATGACGCCGATTTCACGGTCATCGATCTGAGGCGGGAGACGACGATCAGCAACGACTGGATCGCCAGCCGCTCACGTTGGTCGCCCTATCACGGCCGCAAGGTCAAGGGCTGGCCGGTGGGCACGTTCGTGCGCGGGGAACGCGTCATGTGGGAGGGTGAAGTGCCTGGGCCCGCGCGTGGCGCCCCCGTCGCCATCTTCGGGGGCTTCTAGTCCGGTCGCGGCCCCGCGCCGTCACTCCGCCTTCGTGAACGAATGCCAGGTCCCGTCGGCGCCGATCGCCAGCCGCCACCATGTCCACTTCTTCGCCTTGCGCATGGCCTTGGCCTGCTCGGGGCTGACGAGGCGCAACAGGTCGACCTCCTCGGCCGGCTTCAGGGAATCGAGCTTCGCCTCGGCGAGATAGGGCCACACGTAGATGATGTTGTTCTCCAGATCTTTGCCGAGTGGTAGCTCGGCCGGCCGCATCCCCAGGATTTCGCCGAGGACGGCGAGGATTTCGCGCCCCTCGCCGTCGCCCGAGATTTTCTTCCAATAGGCGATCGGATCGTCGACGGCATTTGCGGCGAGATCGGGCTTCAGCTCGTTCCAGTCGAGCGGCACCTTCAGATCCTCGATGCGCCCGGACTCCACAGCCGCGAGAATGGATTGGCGCATCTCCTCGACGGGTGCCGGAAGCGGGCGCGCGGGAGCACCGTGGTTCATGTGCGCGGTGGTTTGCTCTTGGGCCCGGTCGGGCGCGTGCGCGTCGGGCCCCCCGCGCCTTTCCAGCGCAGGGCTCGTCCCGCGATAGACAAGAAGGAGCCCCGCAAGTACCAATACCGCAAGGCGACTCAAGCGTGGCTCGACGAGAGAAGGCATCAGCGGACTCCGGCGCTGCGAAAAGGGATCGGCCGAGTTACACCGCGGCATCGGGGTCGAGGCCATGCCGATAGCGCCAAGATGGTAGCTCCCGCGCCGCACCCACCCTCGCGGCCCGCTACGTGGCCGACAAGGGACCGTGCATGCATCTGTTGCCTAATCCTCTCATCATTCCGGTCGGTGTCTTTATTGGTATCCTTGTCGCGGCTCCGGTCGGGCCCGTCAACGTGCTCTGCATCCAGCGCGCGATCGAGCGCGGGTTCTGGGGCGGCATTGCGGCGGGGCTCGGCGCCATGTTCGGAGACGGCCTCATCGCACTGTGCGCCGCCGTCGGCGTCGGCGCGATCTCGGGCGCGGTCCACTATCACCGCCTGACCATTCAGATCGTGGGCGGGCTGGTGCTCATCGCTTTCGGAATGAGGCTCTACTTCGCATCTCCGCGCTTCGTGCCCGTGCCGACCGAGGAGGGGCATAAGGAGACGCTGGGTGACTTCATCTGGGACATCCCGCAGACGTTCCTGCTGACCATCACCAACCCGGGGGCGGTGCTGGGTCTGTTTGCCATCTTCGGCGGCGTATCGACGTTCGTGGAGGTCGAGAGCTACGTCGATGCGCTGACGATTGTCGCCGCCGTCATGGGCGGCAGCCTCGCTTGGTGGGTGGGGCTGTCGCATTTGATCGGGCGCTTCCGCCATCTTTTGAACGAAAGCCGTCTGCGCCTCATCAATCAGATCACCGGATTGCTGCTGTCGGGCTTCGGCGTGCTGCTCGTCGCCGAGGTGGTGCTCAAACGAGCCGCCCTGCTGTGAGCGCGATTGTGGCCGCGACGCCCGTGCGCAGCCGCTCGGTCAGCAATTGTTCTTGATCAGCGTCTTTGCGCCGTCCACAAACGTCTTGTCCTTGGTGAGCTCGAGGACCTTGTGCGCGTCGCGGCAGTTGGAGCTCTTGTCGTCGTTCGCCGTCGCCCGCATGGCGTAGAAGAAGCCGACCATCTCGTTTTCCTTCGCCGCGTTATCGATCAGGCGCGTGCATGCCGCCACCACGGCCTCGTTGGCCGCCTTGCCTTGCCCTTGCGTGCACACGGTAAAGTCTTTCTCGACGCCTTCGTAGGCACTCGCGGACGCAAGCGCGACCAAACTCATGCAGCCCACCGCGAGAAATCGCTCCATCATCGTCACCTCACTGACAAAAAACGCGATATTTGTAATTATAGCACTTTGTCATAGCCACAAAGGGCACTCGGAGCTGATGATGCGGTCGGGCTTAAGGATGCCGAGGCTTGGGTTGACGCATACGGTGAAATCCGGGACCATTAAGCAACCGGTGTTTGCCGTCCCACGGAGCGGTTGATGACCGCGACTCTGCGCGTTGCTGTGGCGCTGTTCTGTCTGATCGCGGGCGCGATCGAAGTGAGCCATCGCGCCAGTGCCGCAGACCCGCAACTTCTGCCGGGCACCCGCGTCACCCTTGATCTTCCACCGGGCTCTGTCGTCAGTCGCAGCGGCGATCAATCGGTCTTCCTGGTCCAACCGCTCGGGATGAAAATCCGGATCAAGGAGGGAGGCCCCGAGCTCGACGAACTCGAGCACAAAATGTCTAAGCTCAGTGCGCGGGCCTTCCGTCAGGGCAAACTCGCCCGCTCTGACACATATTTCTATTTCTGGTGGCCCGGCTCGACGGTGGACAAGACCGGGCGCCCGATCAAGGACCTGGCTTCTGCAGAGTTTCACCTCGTCTTGAGCGTTAAGGATCAAGTGACCGCGATCATTGTCAATGTGCCGAGAGCGGCAATCGATGCCGGAAAGATCAACGTTCGGGACATCGAGGACATTCTCGCAACCGCACGGCTCGTTCCGCCGGCCGCCGGGGCGGAAAAGAGCAAGCCGTAGGCCCTAGCCTTCGCTGTCCTGTGGCCGCGTCTGGCCGAAGACCGCCCCATGCCAAAGGCTACTGCTTGGTGCGGTTGAGGCTGAACTCGCCGACGTTGATGCGGCTCTCCAGCCCGCGGGTCAGCCGGATCACGGCCTCCTCGCCGAATTGCGCCACGAGATCGGTGAGCGCCGTGAAGAGCGCTGCGTAGGCCATCTGCTCAGTGGGCACGCCGCTCTCGGTTCCCTCGTCCCACGCCTCGAGAATGAGGCTCAGCGCGAGGAACGTCGAATCGTCGCGCACCAAGCTCTCGAACGATTGCATGCTTCCCCCTTCCGGTCTGCGACGATACTCCGACCGCCCTTGCCCCTTGCAAGTGAAAGCGGATCGGCCGGTGCCGCGCGACTGCTCTGCCATCCCCCGCGTCCTCAATAGCACGGTGGCATGCGGCTGATAGGGGTGGGTGCCGTTCACAGTAAATGCGTGCGGCGCGGCGGCGCGGCCGGCCTTACGGCACGCTTCTGACGAGGCCGTCGGCGATCTGCGCGCCCTCGGTCAGGAAGCGGTTGATGGCGCTCTGGGCCGAGGGACTGCAGGTGTTATAGGTGCGGGAATAGCTGCGATAGCCCTTGTTGAAGCTGCGCGTCAGCCTGGCGCGCCTCAAGGCCGTGTAGCCTTCCGCCTGCAACAGCTCGCTCATGCGCTTGCGCCATATCTGTCCCTCATCCGCCCCGCACAACTCGCGCAGGTAATGCACGGCCCCCAGAATCTCGGAAAGGCGGAAGAGCCTGTCGTCGTAAGGCTTGCTGTCGGGCGAGGCGGCGCGTGCAGGCCCCGTGGCCAACGTGGCGGCGCAGAGGAGCAGCACGAGAGCATAGAGCGGCCGTCGCGCGCGCGGCTGCCGTACAGGTCGGCCGCGGCCGGACAGGATTGATTGAGCGGGTTTCATCGAGCGCAACACTAACATCGATTCTGGGCCTCGACGCGGCGGCTATTTCGCGTCGAATTCGGCAAGGCGCTGGGCAGCGCGGCGGATGATTGGCACGAGACCGGGCGTCAGCGCCAGGCCGGCGAGGTCTTCCAGCGGAACGAAGCGGGCCTGCCGCGCATCGCCGCAGCCGCGCGGCTCTCCGGTGGGGGCGCGCCCGTAGTAGGTGGCAAGAACGTAACGGGCCTGCAACTTCAAGTCATTCCCGCGCAACATGACGTCATGCACACCGCTCAAGCCGAGGATGTCGGCAACGAGCCCGGTTTCCTCGAGCACCTCCCGCTCGGCGGCGGCCTGCGCGGTCTCGCCCGCTTCGATTGCGCCGCCAGGCAAGCTCCACAGGCCCGCGAACGGGGCTGTGCCTCGCTCAACCAGCAGCACCGCGCCCTCGCGGAACAGCGCCGCACTCGCGCCGGCCCGCGGCCAATGGTCCGGATCGCCTCCCGCGGCCTCTCGTTGGCTCATGGGGATGCTTCTCTCCTTGGCGTCGAATACGTACAGTGCGGCCATGTGCTCGCGCTACAGCCTGACGTCGCCGCCCGAAGCGGTGCGCGCCTATTTCCGCTACGACAACGAGGCGGTGTTCCCGCCCCGCTACAATATCGCGCCCTCGCAGCCCGTCGCCATCGTGCGCAACACGCCCAAAGGCGGGCGCGAGCTCGCGCTCGTGCGCTGGGGGCTGATCCCCTCTTGGGTCAAGGACCCGCGCGCCTTCAAGATGCTGATCAACGCCCGCTCCGAGACGGCCGCCGACAAGCCCTCCTTCCGCGCCGCCATGCGCCACCGCCGCTGTCTGGTTCCGACCGACGGGTTCTACGAGTGGACGGGTGCGCCCGGCGCCAAACGCCCGTTTCTGGTGCGCCCGCGCGAGGGCGGTCCCATGGCGATGGCGGGCATCTTCGAGCATTGGCTCGGCGCCGACGGCAGCGAGGTCGAGACCATGGCGATCCTGACGGTCGCCGCAAATGACGCCATGTCGGCCCTGCATGACCGCATGCCGGCGATCCTTGCGCCCGAGCAGTTCGACGCCTGGCTCGACTGCAGCTCGGGATCATCGCGCACGGCGGCGGAGCTTCTGGCCCCGGCGCCGGAGGGCATGCTCGCCATCGTCGAGGTCTCCCGTAAGCTTAACAATCCGCGCAACGAGGGCCCCGAGGTGCAGGAGCCGGTCGGCGCCGCGCCGCTGCTGTGAGCGGCCGGCCGTTATTCCCAATCCGTTGATATTTAACGGCGTCGCGCATCGACACGGCGGGCGCAGCGAAGCACCCGCCCCTCGCGGCGGCCAGCGATCGCGGGTATGCTGCCGGGCGCATGCAAGGCCGCGTCGTGGGTGTCGAGTAAGAGGAGCCGAGCGCCATGGGCTATCGGGGGGAGGATCTGGATCTGAGAACGGCGCGCACGTGGAGCGCCACCTCTACCGATCTCATGAGCGGGTTCGATGTGCCCGCGGCCGCGCCTCTTCACAATGCGCGCCCGCAGGGCCCGCGCGCAGGCCCCATCTGGGTCGACGAGACGGTGCTCGCCTGTGCCAACCATGCCTTCGACGTCGCCCTGGCGCACCGCGCAGGCGAGGTGCGGCTTGAGCATCTGCTGCACGCGCTGACCCGTATCGAGGCCGCCGCCGTTGCGCTCGCGGCCCGCGGCGTGCGCGTCGTGGCGCTGCGCCGCGACAGCGCGCTCGTCATCGCCAGCGAGATCCCCGTCGGTCTGCACGAAGGCAGCGGCGGCCCGCAACGTGCGCCCGAGCTGGAGGAGGCGCTGCGTCTTGCCGCCGCCCACGCAGCCCAGGCGGGGCGGCCCGCCGGCGTCGACGACATTTTGCATGTGCTCATCGACACCAGGAGCGACATTCCCGGCGCCGAGCTGCTGCTGCGCCATGTGCCGCGCGCAGCGCGCGACTTCTGGAGCCCGCTCGGGCCCGCGCGCGCCGCGCCGTATCCGGGCTCAGGACACCTCCTGGAGGGCTCCGGACCGGACCGGCTGCACGCTCCGGCGAACCCATCCCAACTCGCCAAGCCTGCCCGCCGGCCGGACTCCATGAGCGCGGCCGAGCACACGATCCTGCAAGGGATGCTCGACCGCCTGGTCGAGATCGAGCGCGCCATGTCCGACCGTTTGGATGCGGTGGAGGCCGCGCTCGCCAGTGCAGTGCCCGCGGCGACGCTCGACCTGCAGGCCGTTGCCCAACGCGTCGATGTGATCGAGGAGGCGGTGCTCGCCAGCGAGGGGGCAGGCGACAGAAGCCTCAAGGACCGCCTGGCGTCGCTGGAACGCATGCTTGCCGAGGAGCGCGCCGAACGGGTCGAGACTTTGTCGTCGCTCTCCGCCGACGTAAGAGCGCTCACGAGCGCACTCGGCTACGGGGGCGTGGGCGACACCAACCAGGCCTCGATCGCCGAGCGGCTGCAGCTCCTCGCCGCCGATCTGGAGCAGCACCGCATCGAGCTCGGCGCGAGCCTTGGCGACCGCATGGTGGCGCTCGAGAAGGCGCTCGAGGCGCAGGTCGAGAAGGTCGCCGACGCGCACAACGCCCACGGCGAGGAGCTGGCCGAGGTGCATGAGGCGCTCACCAAGCTCAACCTCAACCAGCAATTGCTGGCGGGCTCGATCGACCAGTGGCGCAGCAATGACGCCGGCGAGATTCATCTGATCAACGCGCGCATCGGCGCCGTGCAGGAGGATGGCACCAAGCGCCTGCAGGTGCTCGAGCGGCTGAGCGCGGACATCGAAGCGCTCTCGCAGCTCGCGCTCGAGGACAACCCGAACGAGCGCGGATTTCGCCGCTGGCTGTTCGGCACCGACGATTGGATCAAGGCGAGCTGGCGTCCGCGCCCCGCGCCCAAGGAGTGAGGACAGCCGGTCCAGCCACGCACAGCAAATCGATTTCCTGCCTGGCGGAGGGATATGATGACGCGTTTGAGCCTGAACACCTCCTTTGCCTTGCTCGCCGTGTGCGCGGCGGCGCTATTACCGCCTCTTTCAGCGAGCGCCCAAAGTCTCAGTCCATCTGAGGTTCGCAAGGGCACGAATTCGGAGAAAAGCGCTCACGACGTGCTGAAGACGCTGGCCAAGGAGGTCATCAAGAAGCCGCTCAATCTCAATCCGCTCACCGGAAAAATTCTCGACCTGGCAATCGACTACGCCTACGACAAGGCCAAGCGAAAGTACTACGACCCGCGGCACGTGAAGGACGTGCTCATTAAATATCGGTCGGCAAACTTTGAAATTCAGAAAAAGGCCTTTGCAAAGCGCAAGGCCATCAAAGACCAATTGCAGGACATCGACACACAGTTGTCGCTAGCGCCCGGAGAGGACACGATCGATCAATTGCTGCGCAAGCGGCGAAGCCTGTTGGCCGAGCAGGACGTCATGGACGACGTCATCGATATCGTGAACAAGCGGGTCAGCACCAGCCTCCAAATCCAGCGTAACTTCGATGCCGGGGGTGACGTACCCGCGGGGCTCGATCGGCTGTTGAGCGATTTCAACGATGATATCGGCGCGGGCAGCGCCGGCCATGCCGGGGCCGAAGGCGAGGAGCGGGGCCTCAGCTGCGCGGAGCTGGAGGCCGAGGAACGCCGGGTCGAAATCAAGCTGAAGAACGAGGTCGTGGGCAGAAGCGATCAGGCGGCGCTCGCCAAGATCCAGGCGGCGGCGGCGGTGCTGCAGGAAATTCGCGCGCAAAAGAAGAACTGCACCGACCAAACAGCGACGTCGCATGAGGCGCCGCCCGCGGCAAGCGCAAGAGGCAACAGACCGGCAGGTGCGGCGTGCAGCACGGGCCAGGACTGCGCCGATGGCATCTGTGCCGCGGGCACTTGCATCAAGGAAGGCGCCGGCGGCCTCATCCTGGGCGAGTAGCCGGCGGGAGAAGCAGCAAGCTCTCCAATTCGTGAAATCGAGCGACGTCGCCAGGACTAGCTTCGGCGACGCGATCACGCGCGTCCCAAGCAAACGTGAAGCCGCGCATTGATTGAGATCAAGCCTGCGTCCTGAGCAGCGGCCCTACGTAGGCGCCGCGAGAGGTGGGACGCTGCTCAGGACGGCGCCGACGGCAATCTCCCCTCAAGAACATGGACTTTGAAAACAAGGTGGGATTGACGTGATGAATACAGAGAGACTCGTGAAAGGCGCGGCATTCATGCTGCTCGCGGTTGGCGTCTGGATGGCGGTGGAAGCGTCCCCAGTGTCAGCGCAGATGAGCGGCGCGGACGCGGTGAAGATGCTCGATACGGAAAACGACGGGACCGTCGATCTTGCCGAGTGCAAGGCCGCGGGAGCGGCCATGTTCGACAAGCTCGACGCCGACAAAAGTAAGACCCTTGATCAGGAGGAGCTAGGGGATCGCGGAACGATCACGATCGTCGAAAGTCCGCATCGCCGCATGTTCTTTCAAACGAGGCCGTCCAAGGACGACTACGTGGGTTACGTCGCAAAGCGGTTCGAGCTGGCCGATCCCGACCATGAAGGCGAGCTCGATGCCAAGGAGCTTGAAACTGAGGAGGGACAGGCGCTTGTGAAGCTGCTGCAGTAGCGGACGGATGCACGGCGGGCGAGCCACGCCCGCCGCCAGTCCTCAAGCACGTATTGCAGTCAGATCAACCGCCCGGCGGCCGCTTGCAGGGCAGAATGTGTCAGGTACATTTGCCATACCAGCCCTCACAAATCTCGAAATCATCGGTGCAACACTTGTTGCTGCAGCATTGCGAATTGATCGTGCACGCTCCCCCGGATTTCTTGCATTTGATCTCGATGACCGTAGAGGGCGTTGAGTAATTACGAGCGCGGCGCGATGGGAGCAGCGCAGCGAGGCGTACCATCGACGCCTGCGACATGCCTTGAGCAGCTGCCGTCTCTACGGATGCCTTCCCGGTGCCGGCCGGAGAGTGCCCGACGACAAGGACCCCGAGGGCCAGGATCGCGAATAGCGCTGTGAGTGTTTTCTTGGCCATATCCTTGTCCATTGGGAAATCCGTCCCCCGTCTCGTCAACGCACGCGGGGACGGTTGGGCCCCCGGCCGCGCCGGGGACCCCTGATCGGCCTAGGCGCCAGCCCTACCAACCCATTGCGTCATGGTCGCTCGCCGCCTTGTCCTGTTCGGCTGCCCTCTTGCCGTGTTTCCTGCTTTCGTGGCCAACCCCTCTGCGGCCGCTGCAGCCCTGACAGTTGGCATCGCCATACTGCTCGTTGTTCTGCATGTTCCGGTGGGCCGCGGCGCTATTTCGTGCCGCGTTGGCCGCGTCTTTGTGCGCCTGCTTGCACGCCTGCATGTCCCAGCTGCTCGCCTGGTGCTTGCAGTCCATGGAGGTGTCATACGCGTACGCGGGGCCGGCGTGCGTCATGAGCAAAGCGGCGCTCAACGCAACCGCAGAACATATTGTCGTATTACGAATAAGAGCATTCATTGTTCTATTCCTTTGAGTTGGCTGGTCAGCCGGGTTTGTCAACGGCCCCGAGGGCCAGGATCGCGAAAAGTGCTGTGAGGGCTTTCATTGCCATTTCCAATTCACGAAGAGAAAATGCGCCTCATTTGGCGAGGCATGCCGTCGCCCCAATATCGGGACGACGGCCCGGCTCATGCTTATTGAGAAACGTCACACCAGGCTCCCGGCACGCCTTCGGCAAAGCCGGCCACACATGTCATTCCCGCGCAGCACGCGGGGTTCCTCCCATTGCAGGGCTCCCCGAGTTTGGCGCAGCGTTTGGCGAGCTGCACGGCGGGGCTCGATTGGCGGGAAGACTTTGCGGGAGGGAGGAATGGCAGCTTCCCGGTGAGGGCCCCGGACGAAGCCGTGGCGCTGGCGGGCTCAGCGACCGACGCGACTGTGTCGGCCGACAACAGCGCAGATCCCGCGCCGATGATGGCAAGGGCGCACAAGGCAAAACAGAATTGTCTGATCATCGGTGTGTCTCCTGTTTCTAATCACGTTCGTAATCGTCACGACCGGCAGGCCGTCCACGCGGATCAAGGTCGCGGCGCCGGCTCGACGTACGTCGCCGCCGTCGCCGTCTTCACGGCGGGCGTGGGCCCGGGTTTCGGCTGCACGTAAGGCGTCGCAGTCGCGGTTTTCACGGCCGGCGTGGGCCCGGGTTTGGGCTCCACGTAGGGCGTCGCGAGCGCGGTCTTCACGGCCGGCGTTTTCGGCTTGCCGGGCGTCTTGGCCACAACGGGCGTCTTAGGCGTCGGAGTCTGCTTGACTTTGGTTATGATCGGCGGCGGCTTCGTTTTGCAGAATTGCATGCACGCCGTTCCCCTTTCGCCGTCCAATTTCGGGACGGAGACGGGTCGTAGATAGCAACCGTTTTCCAACCGGCCTTTGCAGGACGCGCGGGTCGGAGGCAGGCCGGGGAGATAGCCTCCGCAGTAGATCGTGGTGTTTCCGATTTTGAGCTGACAGATCAGGTCCGAGAGATCGGAGGGCGCGGGGAAGTCGCCGCTTGGGCCGACGACGACCGTGATGGGCTCGCCGTCGAGGGAGGTGAAGTCGATTGTCGGTTCCCGTCCCTTCAGGCAACGGCAATCGCCATCCATATATTCCCCCTCCGCGCAGATAAGGCCTTCGCAAACCGGGGCCGCATCTGCCTTTTCCTCGTCGTCGGCAGCGTTGTCATCGGCAGCGTTGTCATCGGCAGCATCAGCCGCATCCTCCTTTGCTTTCCTGTCGGCCTCGGCCTGGCGCCGCTTGCGATCCCGCTCGGCTTGCTCGGCCTGTTTCCGTTTGCGATCCCGCTCGGCCTTCTCGGCCTGCTTCTGCTTGCGCTTCCTCTCGGCCTCGGCCTCTCTCCTCTTGCGATCCCTCTCAGCCTTCTCGCGCCGCTTTTGCTCGGCCCTGCGCGCTGCTTTCTCCTTGCGCTGAGCGTCGCGCGCCGCCTTGTTCTTCCGGATTTCCTCCCGCCGCTCGGCGTCGCGCCGCGCCTTCTCCTGCTGCTGCTTTACGATCGCGTCCCCGACGCCCTTGAGAACGTCGCTCCAGCCCGGCTTCTTCTTCTGATAGCCGCCACCCTCATTGCCACCGCCTTGATTTGCTCCGCCTTGATTTCCTCCGCCTTCATTTCCACCGCCTTCATTTCCACCGCCACCGCCGCCACCGCCGCCTTCATTGAAGCAGTCGCTGCACTGGGCAAGGGCGCGGCTGGGGAAGACAGAGCTCACGGCGAAGGCGGAGACAAGAACGGCACCGCACAGGAAGGATTTTGATAATCCGCTTAGAGCGGTCATGACGAGGATCCTTTTGACTTTAGATCTTCTCAGCAATCAACGTATTGGCCGCACCGCCGATGCCGTTGGCACGGCAGTCAGCGCCCCGCCTAGTTGCACATATTGCCGGCTCCGCATGACTTTCCGGGGGGGCAATGCAACGAGATTCCGGTTTTGACATTGCCGGTCCCCGGGCAAAATCGCGCGTTTGCCGGCACAATGCAGTTTTTCGCGACAAACAAATCGCAGAACGAGCCGGCGTTGCAGGTTCCCGCTCCCGGGCAGCACACGCCTCCGGCCGGAGCGCAGTTGAACTTGTTCGGACACAGGAAGAACCCGGGATGGCCGGGGCAGGGCGGCCCAGTGACCGCCGTCAGCTCCGTGCCGGGTTTGATGTCGAGCTTGGTCTTCGGCGCGATGGTAATGAATTGCACGATGGTGCCGGGGCCGGAGTCTTCTGCTGAGTCATCGGAGTCCTTGGAGTCCTTGCGCAGCTTCGCGTAGGCCACACAGTCCGCCGACATCTCCTCGTCCGTTGCATTGAGGATGACGTTGCGGTCGGTCCAGTCTCCCGACGTCTTAGATTTGTCCCTGATCGTCTTGGCGACAAAATCGAGCTGGAACGACGTTGAGCGTGACGGATCCTCCAGCTCGACCATCAGCGCATCGCGGCTCTTCTCCGTGAGCTTGAATGTGTCCTCCTCGGACCATTGCTCCCATTTGCCGTCGTCGGTTTGCAGGAACGTCTCAACGAATGCGCCGCTGCTCAGATCGCCGGCTTGGACACAGAATACGTCTTCACCGTTCGCGCCGCCGGGGACTGTCATGTCCGCCTGCGCCATTCCGGGTGTGGTTTGCGCCGCGGACGCGGTCATCAACACCAAAAAAAATAGAGCCATGCGCCTCATGATGACGTCTCCTCGCTCGTTTCCCGGTGCCGGCAGGCGCTGGCACTCGAAGCCTTCAATTTAGAACCCGATGCCGAGGCCCCCGCCGCCAATGCCAATCGAGAAGCCGGAACCCGATTTTTTCTTTGTCCGCACCTTGGCCCGCGTCCGCTTTGACGTTCTTTTGGCCTTCTCGCGCTTGGAGGCTCTCTTGGCCCTGTTGCGGCGCTTGGACGGTCTCTCGACCGCCTTGCGGCGCTTGGATGGCGTCACGGCCTTCGATTCATCCTCGTCCACGGCATCCAGCTCATCGGCGCCCGCATCGGACGGTTCGATGGCCGCACTGCGCGTGGCGGACGAAACGCAATCTTCCGATCTCGCTTGATTGGTGGCGTTGAGGATGATGTAGCCGTCGGTCCAAGTGTCCGCCGCGCTTGAATCTTTTTCTCTGATGGTCTTGGTGACAAAGTCGATTTGAACCGACGCGGACCGCGATTTGTCGAAAAGCTCGACCATCAGGTCGTCGCGATTTTTCTCGGCGAACTTGAAGCTGCCCGCTTTCGAGCGCTTTTCCCAGCCACCGCTGGCCGTTTGCAGGAACGTCTCAACGAACACGCCGCTGGTGGGGTCGCCGGCTTGGACGCAGAACACGTCCGCTCCGGTCGCGCCGCCGGGGACGCTCAGCTCTGTCTGCGCCATCCCGGGCGCAGTTTGCGCAGCGGCTGCGATTGCCAACGACGTCAGGAAAACCGTGTGCCTGATAACAAGTCTCCTTTGTCGGTTGCGTTGCCCGCGCAAACAGTGCCAATGCTCCGACTATCGAATATCCAACGCTGCCATGCGGCATTGCACGGCGCGCAACCGAGCTCCCATCCTAAAGTCGTGGGCGACTTGAGGGATCAAATGAAAGGGAGCTACGTGCTCCTCGAGCGAGCAGCATCGCCACTGCAATATGATGCGTCTATACGCTAGCGCACATAGGCCGTGACCTGGGGCCGTGACCTGGGGCCGTGACCCGGTGCGACGTGCCGTCGTGCGCTTCGCGCTAGGCAACAATGTTGCTTTAGGGATCCTGCTTGAAGAGGCGCTCGGCTTCACGGAGCACCACGCCGTAGCACTCACATGCTCTCGCCTGGAGACCCCGCGCGGCAACTAATTACAAGGCGCTTGCGCGCCCCGCGAGATGAGCCTTCCACGGCATCACGAGCAGACATGGTTACGCCGCCTCAACGTAATGAGCGTTTTGGAAGCGTGATGCTACTCGGGGCCTTCTTGTAAGCAGGAACTCTCGCACAACATCAATCTGATTAGCGCTCCTAAGCCATGGCGCGTGCCCGATCCCGGGAAACTGAACGATGCGAGCCTTGGGGCCGCGCGTTGTCATTTCCTCAGCAGTTGAAGACAGCAAGAGGTCGGAATTGCCCCCGCGCAGCACCAGCGTCGGGCATCTCACCGCATCCCACATTGGCCACAGATCTACTCCAGACAAGAAATCGCTCCCGAACCGGATCCCGGCTGTCGATCCTATTCGAGGATTGCGCATGATACCGGGATCGTAAGCAAGAACGTAGCTGCCGTCTTTCTTGCGAAGAGCGCTGTGTTCCGCGACGTGTCGCCACTGGTCATCGGGAAGAGGGCCGAACGCGGCACATGCAGTCCGCAGGTGCTTCTCGATTTCATGGAGATCCTTAAATCGTTTGTCGAAGCCCGCGTGGAGTCCCTTAAGGTGGTTCAAGGCTGACCAGGGCACCATCGGGCCAACGTCGTTGAGCACCAGGCGGCGAATAGGTGAACGCGGCTTTGCCGCCAGGAAAAGGCCGAGCAGTCCCCCCATGGAAGTCCCGATCCAGTCCACGCGCCGTTTGGCACGAGGCGAACCGCGTATGACGCGCCGCAATCTGGTCGCTGGCAACGGTGCGGTGATCCGCGCGAGAAGAGCCGCCGCGTCGGAAAGATAAAGCGGAAATCCGTAGTCTCCGTTGTGCCTCAACCAGTCGCTTGAGCCGCGGCCAACGACATCCATGCATATGATGCGGAAGCGATCGGCGAGTGTGGTAGCGAGAGCATCGAAATCGCGGCTATTGCGGTTCAATCCATGCACGCAGACGACGATGCGGTCGTTGTGCGGGTCGCCCCATTCGGTATAGGCGACCTGGTGGAAGCCATGGGGACCAAGGCTTTGAAATCGGCATAGACGGGGTTTCTGCAACATGAATATTCCCTCCTGCGCCTATCGCAAGCAGTCATCGTGCGACTGCGCACGCTGCCCGCGAACGAAAGCGCTGGGCAAGTACCGAATGTGGTAGAATTCGACGACGCGGCCTAGCGCAGCGAGCGGTCGTTAGCTCGTGAGGGAATGAATGCCCCATAAGCCCTCTTCAGCGAGGGACCGCCGCGCAATGCTGGCCCTAGCGCTGCCGCTGAAGCGCGGTATTTAGGGTCGCGAACGTCTGCTGCGTCAGCTTGGCGGAAAGCTCATAGAACTCTTTGCCCTGTTCACCGGTCTTGGCAAACTGCGCTTGCAAGAACTTCGCATGCAGCTGCGCCGCCTCGTTCATGTCCTTCGCTCGGGCGATCGCATGGGCGGCATCGAATGCAGCCTCGGTATTCGCGAGGGTATTGTCGAAGGCCTTTGCCGCAAGCGTCTTAACGAGGGCAATTGATTTCAGTGTTGCCTCTCGTGTCCGGGCCAGACCGCCGTGAGCGATGGCCTGCACGTTTTGCGGAAGTTGGCCAAGCTGGGAAGCCATTAGGATCGCGTCTGCCTGCCGTTCATACTGAGTGGTCATTGGGATCTCCTGGGGGCTTGCTTCGCCAATCGGTCGGATGGCAGAACTCGCCGTATGCCCGTTTCCGTGTCATCCGAAAGATAGGTGGGCTTATGTTGCATTGCAACATATATGCTGCATGGCACCATAACTCGCCGGCCACATAGCAGTGCGGTCGCTCCAAGCCGCCGTATGATCGCGACCATCATCAAGGTTCGCGCCGAGCCCGTCTCGCACCGCGACGATGAAGCTACCCGGAAGGAACTCGAAGACGTGCGCAGCAAGACGGGGAAGCGTCGTCCTTAAAGACGCGGTGGTGTCCGCCAGTTCCGGATTCAAACGAGGCTATATCGAGTCGAGCGGCCAATCGTTGCCTGTGAATGTATAATATTTTTAGTGATTTCACTCTATCTGCCTTTTATAGTGCAACATAAATTTAGCATCAGCTTTTATGCTTGGCGTCACTTAGAAGTATACAGCAAATAAAAATTCCGTTGAATGAATGAATATTTAAGAAATTCTTTCAATGTGCATTGACATCTAAGGGGACAGCGCCTAAATTACAATTTCTCAGGAAACCAATGAACAGAACTTAATCTGAATAGCCATGGGCATCGTTTCCATGCCTGCGAGGATTTTGTCATGACCAATGAGTTCACAAACGGCGAGCAGCGGAACCTGTGGGCCCCCTCCGCCTTCAATGCGTTCATGAGCGAAATGCCGTCCGCCGCGGCGATGACCGCGATGAACGGGCAGCTCTACGAGGGCATCGCGGCGTTCAACAATCACTGGGTCGCGTTTGTAAACCGGTGCCTGAAGGACAATCTCGAGCTGTCACAACGGTATGCTGCGTGCGGCACGGTGGAGGAGATGCGCCGCGTCTCTGGTGATTGGTACCAGAACTCGACCGAGCATTACCTAGACGAAATTGTCGAGATGGCGAACAGCAGCAAGAGCCTGGTGCGTGACACCGTGACGGCCATTCAGAGCCTTGCTGCCAAGTCGGTGCCGACGGCAGACACCCATTGACGTTGAGATACGCCATTGCGTTCGCCATGGCCCTGGGCGTAACCGCACCTGCTTTGGCGGCGAGCTTTTACATTGTGCATGGTCTCGACGACACGTGCAGCGTGGTCGACGTTTGGCCCGTCGACAAAACGATTTTCGTCGTTGGCAAAAAAGGATACGTCACCCGAAAAGAGGCCGAGAGCCAGATCAAGGTGCTCTGCACGGCCTACATTCTCAGAAGCTAGTCGCAATGCGCGCCAGTAAACTGGAGATCGGAATTTCCCGAAGCCAAGCGCTCGATCCTTCGAGCGACTTGCTCGTTGGGTCAAGCCCGGCTCCCGACGCCCTCGCCCGCCACGCGGCTATCCGTTTGAAAGCCGATTATTTCAGCCCGAGGCTGCAATTAGCGCTGAGAGGCCCGCGACGATGAGGATAATTGTTACTGTTGCCATCGTGTTTTCTACCGACATGACCGCCTCTTAATCTGGTGGCAAATGATCGGTTGGGGCCAGCAATGTCCCCCGCCTAAAATCAATCGGCCCTCTGCCAGCGACCCGACGACGCGGGGACATGCCAAGTCGCTGGCAACTAAGGAGCCAACTGAGGGCGGATACGCACTCCTTAAGGAGCCACTTGTCGCCACCGCGGCCTGCGGGTCTATGCGCTACCGCACACAAACCTTGAGGTTGTTGTGCGCTTCGCGCTACGTAACAAAGTTTCTTAGCCGCGTTGATGGGTGAGGCGCTCGGCTTCACGACGCACCACGCCATAGCACTCGCAGGCCCTCGCTTCGAGACCCGCGCGGTCGAGGACGGTAATTCGGCCGCGATGGTAAGTGATCAGCCCGGCGGTCTGCAGGCGGGCGGCCTGCTGCGAGACGGCTTCGCGGCGCACACCCAGCATGTCGGCAATGAGCTCTTGCGTCATGATGAGTTCGTTGGATGGCAGACGATCGTGGCTTAGTAGCAGCCAACGGCAAAGTTGCTGCTCCACGGAATGAAGCCGGTTGCAAACCGCCGTCTGCGACATCTGGGCGATTAAAGACTGCGTGTACCTCAAAAGAACGCGTTGGAGAATTCCCGCCCGGCGAAACTCTGACGCCAGCACTTGTGCTCGCATGCGGAAGGCGACGCCTTCACTTTGAACCACGGCTCGATTCGGTACGCTCTCGCCGCCCATGAAAACGGCAATGCCGAGGATCCCGTCATTTCCGACGACGCCGATCTCCGCCGATCTGCTGTCTTCCATCGTATAGAGCAACGATATGATCGCGGTAGAAGGGAAATAGACGTATTTCAGGGATTCTCCCGCCGCATATATCTCCTCGCCGAGGCGCAGCGGCAAGCATTCTAGGTCGGGGACGAGGCGCTGGTAGTCCTCACTGGGAAGCTCCGCCAGAAGGTGGTTCAACAAGGGGTTCTGTGACGGCGACGGTGTTTCCATGTGGCTGACCCGTACTTGATCAGGTAGTCGAAGTGGAATTTTAGATCACGAGAGAAGCGCGGGGCAAGTTGGGATCCGCCAGAACAGCGATCGATAGCCTTTGAAGCGTCGCCCGGCCGGGGCTCTGGCAAATATCAGGTGAACTGAGTTTTCAGGGCCTGTGCTGCGCCGCTTCGCATCGAAAAAAATCGCGCGGAAACGTTAAAGTCGCCCACTCAACGCTGCACAGCGAGGCTTCGTGTTGGTGCGCGATGCCGGCGCCGGGAGCAGCAGAAAACGCGAGCCCCTACAATAGCTTGCCGGGATTGAGGATGCCCTTGGGGTCGAGCGCGGCCTTGATCTTGCGCATCAGCGCCAGCTCGATGGGGCTCTTGAAGCGGGAAAGCTCGGCGCGTTTCATCTGCCCGATGCCGTGCTCGGCGGAAATGGAGCCGCCCATCGCCGCGATGAGGTCGTTCACGGCCGCCGACATCGGCTCCCACAGGGCGAGAAAGGCCGCCTTGTCCATGCCAAGCGGCTGCGAGACATTATAGTGGACGTTGCCGTCCCCGAAGTGGCCGAGCACGACGGGGCGGGCGCCAGGACAAACCTGCTCCACCACAGGCGCGGCCTTTTCCAAGAATTCCGGGATGCGCGCGACCGGCACGGAGACATCGTGCTTGATGCTGCCGCCTTCCGGCTTCTGCGCTTCGGATGCCGTCTCGCGCAGCCGCCACAAGCCTCGTGCCTGCGCGAGCGAGCGCGCAAGCGCAGCATCACGGACGAGGCCTTTATCGGCCGCTTGGCCGAGCAAGCGCTCCAGAGCGGCCGAGGCTGCGCCGCCCTCCACCGCGCTCGAAATCTCGATCAGCACGTACCACGGTGCCGGGTGCTCGAACGGAAGCCGGGTGTCGGCAATGTGGCGCAGGACGAGATCGACGGAGAGCCGGCTCATGAACTCGAAGGCGGTGAGCCCTTCGTGGGCGCGCTCCTCGGCCAAATGGAACAGCGCCAGCACCGAGGTGACATCGGGCAAGGTAACGAACGCGGTCGCCGTCTCCGCTGGCCTCGGGAACAATTTCAAGACGGCGGCGGTAATAACGCCGAGGGTGCCCTCCGAGCCGATGAACAGGTCTCGCAAGTCGTAGCCAGTATTGTCTTTCTTCAGCGTCTTGAGGCCGTTCCAGATCTGTCCGTCCGCCAGCACCACCTCGAGCCCAAGCGCGAGATTGCGGGCATTCCCGTAGGTGAGGACCGCAACGCCCCCGGCGTTGGTGGCGAGCACCCCACCGATCTGGCAGCTGCCCTCTGAAGCCAGGCTTAGGGGGAACATGCGTCCTGCCCTCTCCGCGACGGCCTGCGCCTCGCTAAGTGTGAGGCCGGCCTCGACAATCATGGCCGTTCCCGCCGCGTCGACCGCACGCACTTGCGTGAGCCGGGAGACGCTGACCACGACCTCGGTGCCGCTTGGCGAGGGGATCTGTCCACCCACCAGGCCCGTGTTGCCCGCTTGCGGGACAACGCCGATACCGGCGTCGTTGGCGGTTGCCAGAATTTGCGCCACTTCAAGGGTCGAGCCGGGCATCAGCACCAGGGCGGCATGCCCGGCGTAGAGGTCGCGCCATTCGCGCAAATAGGGCAGCTGCCGCTGGGGGTCGGAGATGGCGTGATCGGGGCCGACGACGTCGGCCATCCGCTGCAGAGCGGTCGTGATCCTCGAGCTGGGGGACGTGTGGTGGACGGTCCCAATCCGCGTTTTGGTGGACACAGGTCGTTTTTCCTTAACTCTTTGAATTCCTAGCACTGTTGCCGAAATGCTAGGCCGGTATCAAATCCTTTGAGCGACGCCTTTCCGGCAGGATGAAATCATCCTAAACTGTAACCAGTCAGCATGCTGCATGCCTTTGGGGTGACTGCATTGATGCAGAGAACACTTCTCAGCTTCGCTTTGGCAACCATGTCCCTGCTTACCTCCTATGCCATCGCGACAAATTGGCCGGATCGCGCGGCTCCGGCCCAATCCGGCGTTGCGGCGGTCGCACCGGCACCGATTAAGGTCCCAGCCGCCATTGCCGCCCTCGTCAAAACGGTTGACTGACACTCTTTCCGTCTGAGCGCTCTCACGCGCGCGGTGCGGCTGCGCGACGAAGCCGGTCGTTGATCGCCTCGCCGAGCCCGTGCTGAGGGACCGGCATGACCGCAATTGTGCTGGCTCCCGACTTGTCGAGCATCCGCAGCGCGGCGAAAAGATTGGCCGCCGCCTCTGTCAGGTTGCCGGTCACACTCAGATTGAGCGCTGGTCCGGGTGTCGAAGGCGCGTGCGGTCCGAATGCCAACAGCGCCTCTCCCTCTCTCACGTCCGTTGCGCCGAGGCGAACTTTGGCGTGGGGCGCGTAATGGCTGGCGAGCTGACCGGGCGCGCTCGGATGGCGCCCCGTCGCGACTTGGCGCACAAGGGGTTGGCCGAGGACCGCCTCGACCGTTTCTGCGGGCACGGCCCCGGCGCGCAAGAGGATCGGCGCCTCGCCGCGCGCATCGAGCACGGTCGACTCCAGACCATGTGCCGTCGGTCCCCCATCGAGGATCAGGGCGACGCTGCCGCCGAGGTCGGCGAGCACGTGCTCGGCCCGCGTCGGGCTCAGTCGTCCCGAGCGGTTGGCGGAGGGTGCGGCAAGGGGAAGCCCGACCGCGGCCAACAAGGCCTGCGCAATCGGATGGTCGGGGACGCGCAACGCGACCGTCTCGAGCCCGGCGGTGACGAGGTCGCACAGGGTGGAGCGGGGGCGGCGGTCGAGGACGAGCGTCAGCGGTCCCGGCCAGAACGCCTCTGCAAGGCGCAGAGCGAGGCGCGTAAATTCGCCCTGCTCTTGCGCATGCCCGGCGTCCGCCAGATGGACGATGAGCGGATTAATTCGAGGACGCCCCTTCGCCTCGAAGATTGCCGCAACCGCGCGCCCGTTTGTGGCGTCGGCGCCGAGGCCGTACACCGTCTCGGTGGGAAAGGCGACGAGGCGGCCCTGGCGCAACAGCTGCGCCGCTGTGTGAACGGCTTCGTCTGTCGCCTTCACGATGCCCATTGCTCTGTCAAACCCTTTGGATTGCCGAGCCCCACATAGCCGCTCGGGCTGAATTCTGTCCAAACAATGTGTAGGCTTTGCTCGAACTGCGGAAACGAGTGCGATGGAACTGGCGCTGGCAATCGGTCACACGCTCATGCGCGGCACGTGCGCGGCGCTGCTGCTCGCGGCGACGGCGCCCGTTGCGCAAGCAAACTGGCTCACAAAGTTTGCGCGCGAGGCGGGCGAGGCGGGCAGCAAAGCGGCGAGGTACGGCGTGGGCGGCCTCGACCGGGCCGCCGCCCACATTAAGGCACTGCCCGCTGCCGCCAAGGGGGCCACGCTGGCCGCGCATGCGACGCCCGAAGGCCATTGGAAGTTCGTCAACCGCCAGGGCGACGTGTTCACCGCCGGCACGCCCGACGAGCTGCAGCGCGCGGTGCCGACGCTTTTGCCCGGGGCCGGGGCCGACGCCAAGCTCACCATCTATTTGACTGAGGACACCGTCTTCGGCGAGCGCGCGCTCTTGAAGGACTTGCCTGAGAGCGCCGCCCTTCGCGTCGTCGTCGGCAAGGACAGCTATGCTCTTGTGAGCGGGCCCGGCCGCAAGCCTGAGACGCTGTTTGCGGCGGTGCGCCCCAACCTGAAGCTCGAACTCGGCAGCCGCAGCCTGTTCGAAGAAGCGATCGCCCAGCTTGAACGCCCGTTGATCCGGTCGCGCATCCGCACGCTGGCGCTCGAGCCCGGCGGGCCCACAACGCTTTCCTCCGGCCCGCGTCTCGACCCGGCGACAAAGACTGCCCTTGTCGACGCGATCGATCCGGGCGCGCTGGCAGGCGCGCTGCGGTCGGTGCGCGGGCAGACCGTGCTCGTGACCGGGCGCATGGAGGACAACCTGCTGCTCTTCCATCCTGAGAACGGGCCCGAGCAAGGTTTGAAAATTCGCGATGTCATTGGCGCGGCCGCTGACGCCGACGTCAATCTGGTGATCCTGCATGCGCCCGCGCCGCGTCAGCCGGGCGGCCGCAACTGGTTGTGGCAGCGCATTGCCGTCGACGGGCTCGACGATGCGCTGAAGCGGGCAACGCTCGCCGACTTCCTCGACGCGCTCGGATCAAGCCGCGGCGCGCTGCGCGTGAGCATCGCGCGCGAGGGCGCCGGCCGCGTGCTGATCCGCGCCGTGCCGGAGGGATCCGGCGCCGAGCCGATTACGGGGATCGTCGCCGATTGGCTGTCGACGGCGGCGGCGAGCATCACCGGAAATGTGGTGACCAACGCCGTCGAGCTGCACGCGCGCGATGAGGCGCGCCAGAGGGAGCTCGACCAGCGCTTCATTCCCTTCATCCCCTCCGACTATCAGATCGGCTATTTGGTCGGGCTCGTGGCGGGCCTCATGGGCTGGCCGCTGGCACGCGCGTGGTGGGAGCGTCTGTGGCCGGCGGAGAGACGCGCCGAATACCGGGGCATCGCCGGCTACCGGGCAGCGAACGCCGCCCGCCTCCTGGCCTTCCTCGTGGTCTTCCTGCCGATAGCGGGGCTGCCCGCCCTTTTCGCTTCGCTGATCCTGCAGCTGTTCGGGATCGCCATGCTTCCGTTCCGGTTCTTGCGCTGGCTTGCGGCGCGCGCGCAAGCGAAAGTGGGATGAGGCATCGCAGAGATGGCGGCGCTGGCGGGCAAGACGCTCTTCATCACCGGGGCAAGCCGCGGCATCGGGCTTGCGATCGCCAAGCGCGCGGCGCGCGACGGCGCCAACGTTGCCATCGCTGCCAAGACGCAAGAGCCGCACCCCAAGCTCGAAGGTACGATCGAGACGGCGGCGGCCGAGGTTGAGGCCGCGGGCGGCAAGGCGCTGGCGTTGCCTTGCGACATCCGCTTCGAGGAGCAGGTGATGAGCGCTGTCGCCGCGACCGTTGAGGCCTTCGGCGGCATCGACATCTGCGTCAACAACGCGAGCGCACTGTCGTTGAGCCCAATCGAGCAGACGCCGCTCAAGCGCTTCGACCTGATGCTGTCCGTCAACACGCGCGGGACCTTCCTCGTCACCAAGACGTGCCTGCCGCACCTCAAGACGGCGTCCAACCCGCACGTCCTGATGCTGTCGCCGCCGCTCGAGCTGGAGCCCAAATGGTTTGCCGGACACCTCGCCTACTCGATTGCCAAGTACGGCATGAGCCTGTGCGTGTTGGGACTTGCCGAGGAATTGAAGGGCCAGGGGATCGCGGTCAATGCGCTGTGGCCGCGCACGACCATTGCGACGGCGGCGATCCGCAACGTATTGGGCGGCGAGCAGATCTGGCGCATGAGCCGCACACCCGAAATCGTGGCTGATGCCGCCTATTTGCTGTTTACGCAGCCGGCGAAGACCTTCACCGGGCACTTCCTGATCGACGACAGCTTCCTCTACGAGACGGGCGGCGTTCGCGATTTCGCCGGCTACAGTATCGCGCCGGGAGCGCCGCTGGCGCCCGACTTCTTCGTGCCGGCCGACCGTCCGCCCCCGCCCGGCGTTGTTGTCGCGCCTGGGCTCGAGTTGCCGTGAGTGCTGTTGCGAGCTGGTCCTTTTGGCGCATGGCGCTAACATGGGGGTGCTGACGCTCCCAATCTCGACGCTTTACCCGCTCCATGGCCACGCTGCTCATTACCCATCCTTGTTTCGTCGATCACGACACCGGTTCGGGCCACCCCGAGCGCGCCGAGCGGATGCGCGCCATCGACATGGTGCTGGCGCACGACGTCTTCAAAGACCTTCGCCGCGAGGAGGCGCCGCTGAGAGACGACGTGGAGGCCGCGATCAAGCGCGCCCATACCGCCGCCTATTTGGAGAAGCTGCGCGCGATCGCCACCGGCCCCATCAACGGCACGCGCCATCTCGATCCCGATACGGTCATCTCGGCGGGCTCCTGGGAAGCGGCGCTGCGCGCGGTCGGCGCCGGCCTTCATGGCGTCGACGCGGTGATGTCGGGGCGCGCCGCCAACGCGTTCTGCCAGGTGCGCCCGCCCGGCCATCACGCCGAATCCGAAAGGGCCATGGGCTTCTGCCTGTTCTCCAACGCGGCGATTGCCGGTTTTTACGCACGCGCAAAGCACGGCGCGGAGCGCATCGCGGTGGCTGATTTCGACGTGCACCACGGCAACGGCACGCAGGAAATCTTCTGGTCGGACAAGGACCTCTTCTACGGCTCGACCCATCAGATGCCGCTGTTTCCCGGCACCGGGGCCGTGAGCGAGGCGGGCGTCGGCAACATCTTCAATGCGCCTTTGCGCGCCGGCGACGGGGGCGAGCGGTTCCGCGCCGCGTTCGAATCGCGCATTCTCCCGGCGCTGCACGATTTCGGCCCGGATCTTCTCTTGATCTCGGCCGGCTTTGATGCGCACAAGGCCGATCCGCTCGCCAACCTGGAGCTTGTGGAGGCCGATTTCATGTGGGCCACCGAGAGGCTAGCGGACATGGCCAAGCGGCACTGCCACGGACGCATCGTCTCGCTGCTCGAAGGCGGCTATGATTTGACCGCGCTCGCCAGGTCGGTTGCCGTGCACGTCAAGACGCTGATGGACGTCGGCGCGTGAGACGTGAGGCGCATTTGCGGGACGCATCATGGACGTGAGCATGGCTAAGACAGCTGCGAAGCATGCCGACATCAAGGACATGAGCTTCGAGCGCGCGCTCAAGGAGCTGGAGGGCATCGTCGATCGCCTCGAGCGCGGCGACGTGGAGCTGGAAGAATCGATCGCGATCTACGAGCGCGGCGAGGTCCTCAAAGAGCACTGCGACCGCTTGCTGAAGCAGGCCGAGGCCAAGGTCGAGAAGCTGACGTTTGCCGCCGACGGGAGCCCTAAGGGCACCGAGCCGCTCGACCCGCAGGGGTGATTGCATCCGGAGGTTGGGGATGAAAGTTGTTACCGTGAGCGAAGGTGAGAACGTGCAACCGCTCCGAAGTTGGGAAGTCCCTGCCACCAAGGAAAACCTTAAGATGTTGCGATTCCGCCGCGCGCCCTGGTTTCCTTCGATCGAACACCTAAATCGGCAGCAAACACGCCGTGGCCTGGACGGTTTGCGTAATGCCCGGCAAGCCTTCGCGATTGTCGATCAAGTAGAAGCTGAGAGGCACAATCTGCGCTCCGGTTGCTATCCCCTCGATTTACCTGTCAGCGACATTCCCGAAGTGATGTCTAGGATTGTGCGCAAAGCCTAGATTTTCCGGCTGTCATAAGCCCAGTGCAGCAGCGCCTGGCGCTGCCGCCTGCGGCAACCGAGATCGCCCGGCCGGCAGTTGCGCTCAATCTGCGCGATGTGCCGGCGCATCGCCGTCCAGCGCGCAATTTGCCGCTTGTCCTCCTCTGGCATGCGCCGGCCCATGGTGTAGCGGCAGTACCACTGGAACCAGCCGCGCGGGTCGTCGGCGTGGATCCATCCCTTCCGGCGCCATTCGGTGAGCGGCTGACTCGCGTCGACGCCGAAGAAATTGAGTGAGCAGTCGCGCCTCTTGGGCGAAAGCTTGGCGTGCTTGAACCAGCTTGCGGGAAATTCCTTTTTTGAATCCGTCATGTACTTGCCGCCGAAGACGCCGAGGCGGAGCATTTCGGCGGGCGTGAGGTCGGGCGTGAACGCAGGGTCGAAGCTGCGCCCGACCGGCGCCGTCAGCGCGTAGCGATAGCGCTTCTGCATCTTGTCGTTCACGACCACGGTGCGGCGGGGCATCGGCAGTGTCTCTCTTGGCAGCGAAGCGGTCGGCGCGCCGCGTGCTCCTTTCTGCCGTGGCGACGCGCAGCTGGCAGCCCCCACCATCGTCGGAACGCTGGCGTGGGCCGCATTAGCCGGGTAGTCTGTCGGGCCCCAGGGGTGGCTCGCGGTGTTCGTCGGCCGACTGGGAAGGCTTAGTGATAGTAGGGGAGTTACCCATGAAATTCGTAGTGAAGAGTATCTGCGTGCTTGCGGCCTCGGGCCTGATGGTGGGGGTCATGGTGGCGACGCCGGCAAGCGCCGCCAACGAATGCTCTGCCAATGGCGACCTCTTCAAGTGCATCGACCAAGACTTGAAGAGCCTCGATAAGGAGCTCAGCAAGATATTCAAGGGCTAAGCGCCAATGCGGCCTTGGACCCGAAACAAGGGGGGCGCGGCTCTAAGGGGTCGCGCTTTACAATCGATGCCGTCTCCATGACGGGCGGTCATCTGGGCGCCGGCCAATTGCGTCAAGTTGGCCCAAGCGTCTTACCGGGCCCTGAATGGCGGCAAAAAAGCACCCACCGCGAGCGCCATCGGAGGGGCTAGCGCGTCGGACGCAAGCCGGATAATCTGCGCGGCCCCGGGGGGCGGTGGAAATTCGTGCTTTCACCAAGCGGCTTGGGGACGTGTATTGATAGTTTGGGA
>Ga0315553_10000663_pt1 | contig 29924 bp, 19 predicted proteins | sample SalMarSW160140MG_FD_203099 | JGI IMG/M metagenome (GOLD analysis project Ga0315553, IMG submission 203099) | Salt marsh sediment microbial communities from the Plum Island Ecosystem LTER, Massachusetts, United States - Salt Marsh Sediment SW1601-40 ... | reverse complement strand
TCCCTGGGCACTGGATTCAGACCGGATCTGTACCCGGATGGCGGCTGAGGCATTTCGCCTGACCGATATCCGTCCGGCTCCCTGCAGGGATCTGCGGCTGGAGCCGGGTTCGGGCCAGTGGTTTCTCGAGTCCCCCTTTCGCAAGCCGGTACAGGCCCAAGCCGACGGCTCTCTGATCCTGGAGGCCGTGCCCCTCGGGAACCACATCCTGTTTGAATACCCCGCGGGGGCCTGTTACTTCCTCTACGTGGAGGAGGAAACTGCCCTCATGATCCGGCTATAGTACGCTACAATTCAAGGATGCGAGCCGAGGTGAGAACCTCGGTACCCTCTGCGGTGCAGAGCAGGTCGTTCTCCAGCCGCACGCCCCCCTGCTCGGGATCGTAGAGTCCCGGTTCGATTGTAAAAACCATGCCGGGCTGAAGCACCTGTCGATTCTCCTCGCCTCCCGGCGAGCCCATGCGCCGAAACAGCGGAGCCTCGTGGGCATCCAGCCCGATCCCGTGGCCAAGAGAATGGGGCATGTGGAATCCCCGACTCTCAAAATGCTCTTGAATCCGTTCGCCCAGAAGAACGGGGTCGGTACCGGGCTTACAGAGGGTCAAGGCCAGATCGTAGGCTTCCTGCACGGCTTCGACCATGGCCTGCTGCCTGGAGCTGAGGGGAGCCTGAGTGAAGGTAATGGTAACATCACTCGTGTAACCGGCATAGCACACTCCGAAATCCAGGATGGACAACCCCGCCGCTGCGATCGGCTCGGAGGTGAAGTTCGGAAAGCAATGGATCGCAAAGCTCCGCCGGGTCGAAGCGGCCACGGTGTCGAAGCCCATACCCTCGGCTCCCCGCCGGCGCGCCTCGGCCTCGAGGAACAGCGCCAGCTCGAGCTCACTGACCTCCCGCCGGTCTTTGAACAAACCGGGTAGGGCCCGGATCAGTTCGTCGCTGATTCTGCAGGCACTCCGCAGCGCTTCGATCTCTTCGGGATCCTTTATCATGCGCAGCCCGTTGAGCGTCTCGTCGATTCCGCCTTCACGACATACGACCCCGGGAAGGGACTCGACCAAGGCCCGGACCAGGGGGTAGGGCAGCGCTACCGACAGTTCTATCCCCCCGGCCCCTCGTTCCTGCACGACCGATTTAATGCTGCTGAAAAGCGAACGCCCGTACCGTTCGTAGGGAATCAATTCGTCGGTAGTGGCCAACGACCGGGCCAGGGGAACGTCCCAGGGCACCAGCAGGCTCTCGCCGCGGGCGAACAGAAACAGCAGGGCGTCGCCGGGCTGTCCGCACAGGTAGCGCAGCGAGCGGTTGCGCAAACCCTCCAGATCGACGATGACTCCGGTCTCGAGCCGGCTTTCCGACAGGTAGTCGAACACCCGCCGCTGACGCAGACGGTACGTTTGAGGATTGATCATCAACTGAGGAAAACCCCCGGACAGACGGCTTCAGGCCGATCGTACGACCAGGTTGACGAGCTTGTCGGCAACGACGATCACCTTGTCGGGCTTTTTCCCGGCCAACAGCTCCCGGATCCGTGGGTGCTTGAGGGCGTTGCGCTCCAGTTGAGCCTTGGACGTCCCTACAGGCAGATCCACCCGCGCCCGGATCTTGCCATTGATCTGGAATACCACGGTTACCGTATCCTCTTTGGCCAGCTCCTCGTCCCAATCCGGATACCGCTGGTAGGCGATCGAAGGCTCTTCACCCAGCTTCTCCCAAAGCTCCTCCGCCAGATGCGGAGCGTAGGGAGCCAGCAGCAGCACCAGGGGTTTCCAGACGCTGCGGTACACCTTGCCGTGCCTGCCCGTCTCGGCCAAGAAGATCATCATTTGGGCGATCGCCGTGTTGAACTGCAGCGTCTCCGTATCCTGGGAAACTTTTCGGATCGTCTGGTGCAGCACCTTGAGCAGTTCTCCAGGCGGTTCCTGATCGCTGATTTCCCGCTCGGAGAGACGCCAGATACGATCGAGGAATCGCTTGATCCCGGCGATTCCCTTTGTGGACCAGGGCTTGGATACCTCCAACGGCCCCATGAACATCTCGTACATGCGCATGGCATCCGCGCCATAGCTGTGGATAACATCATCCGGATTGATCACGTTCCCCAGGCTCTTGGACATCTTGACTCCCCCCTCACCGAGGATCATGCCCTGGTTTACCAATCGCATGAACGGTTCATCCGTATTGACCGCCCCGATGTCATAGAGGACTTTGTGCCAGAACCTCGAGTACAGCAGGTGCAGCACCGCGTGCTCGGCCCCTCCCACGTACAGATCCACGGGCATCCAGTATTCCAGCTTGTCCTTGGCGGCAAGGGCGAAGTCGTTGTGGGGGTCCAGATAACGCATGTAGTACCAGCAGGATCCTGCCCACTGGGGCATGGTGTTGGTCTCCCTCTTGCCCGGTCCGCCGCAGGCGGGACATTCTGTGTTCACCCAGTCTTTGATGGCCACCAGGGGGGACTCACCTGTACCGGTCGGGGTATAGCTCTTGACCTCGGGGAGGCGCAGCGGCAGCTGCTCGTAGGGCACCGGCACGATTCCGCACTTCTCGCAGTGGACCAATGGAATCGGCTCGCCCCAGTAGCGCTGGCGGGAAAAGACCCAGTCCCGAAGTTTGTAATTGATAGCTTTGGAACCGAGATTTCGCTCCTCGAGCCACCGGACTATCTGTTCTTTGAACTGCGCCGTTGTCAATCCGTCGAACCGACCGGAATTGATGGCGATACCGTCGGACACGTCGGCTTCTGTCAGCTCGTATTCGCTTCCGTCCCGGGACACGACCTGGACGATGGGCAGATCGAACTCCACGGCGAACTCGAAATCCCGTTGATCGTGGGCGGGCACCGCCATGATCGCCCCGGTTCCGTAGGAAATGAGGATGTAGTCTGAGATCCACACGGGTATCTTTTCGTCATTCACAGGATTGATCGCGTATCCGCCGGTAAACACGCCGGTCTTGTCCTTGGCCAGATCGGTACGCTCAAGATCGCTCTTCAGCCGAGCCTGCCCTATGTACTCATCCACCGCCTTCCTCTGTCCGGCTGTGGTCAGCGTATCGACCAGCGGATGCTCCGGCGCCAGAACCATGTAGGTAGCGCCGAACAAGGTATCCGGACGGGTGGTAAACACCTCTATCGTACCCTCCCCATCGATCAGGGGGAAATGTACGTTGGCGCCTACGCTCTTGCCGATCCAGTTTCGCTGCATCAGTTTGAGGCTTTCCGACCAATCGAGCTTGTCCAGATCCTGGAGCAGCCGTTCAGCATAGACCGTGATTTTCAGCAGCCACTGCCTGAGGTTCCTGCGTTCGACCTGGGCCCCGCAGCGCTCACAGCGGCCGTCCCTGACTTCCTCATTGGCCAGTCCGGTCAGGCAGGAGGTACACCAGTTGATCGGAACCTCCGCCTCATAGGCCAGACCCTGCTCCCAGATCTTCAAGAATATCCACTGGGTCCACCTGTAGTACTCCGGTTCGTGGGTGGAGATCTCCCGGTCCCAGTCGTAGGAAAAGCCCAGGGCTTTGATCTGTGTGCGGAAATGCTCGATGTTGGCATCCGTGGAGACCTTGGGGTGGATTCCATGTTTGATAGCGTAGTTTTCCGCAGGAAGCCCGAAGCTGTCGAAGCCCATAGGGTGCAGGACGTGGTAGCCCTTCATCCGCAGGAAGCGGCAGTAGATGTCGGTTGCCGTATAGCCTTCGGGATGCCCTACGTGCAGCCCGGCCGAAGAGGGATAGGGAAACATATCGAGGACGTAGACCCGCTTCTCAGGCGGGATCTTGGCATCCTCCTCGACCCGGAAGGTCTTGTTCTCCTCCCAGTAGGTCTGCCACTTCTTCTCGATGCGGGCAAAGGGTAGATTGCTCATGTCAGGGCATCTTACCGGCTGGACAGTGTTAGAGTCAATCTGTCTGGCAGCGAGGAATTGTTCAAGCATTTCTTTCGCTGCGTTGGCTGATAGAATAGTAGCTCCTACCAGAAAAAGAGTAGCGCTAGATCCTGGAAATCCTAAAGCCGGAGAATCAATCCTGCCTGAGTCTGGACAAACCAAACCTGCTGGTCGAAGTGGGAATGATAGATGATTCCCAAAGCCAATGCCAGCCACCTGCTCAGCGCTATGCCGTAGTTCACGTCTAGATCATAACCGAAATCTAGGCTGGTTAAATCCTGCACAAAGAGCTCCGGTCCAACGCCTACGCCGAGGCTCATATTTCCTCCTATGGGCAAGGTATATCTGGCATTGAGGGCTACGTTCAGCAGGGAAGTATCGTCGATCCCCGTTGATTTCGCCGGGAAGCAATTGTACCCGAACAAACCAACGAGCGACCACCGCTTTCGTATCTCATAGGCCGCATCTGCTATCAAACAGAATCCAGTTCGGTAGTCACCCGCGAAGCTGCTCGGAGGAACCGGAATCGCAGCACCTCCATGCAGGCTGAGGGACAGTCCGCGCGATTCAATCGACCGCACACTGGTAAGTATCTCGCGGTGGGCGTTCTGAGGAACAACCAGCTTATAGGTATTCTTGTCGAGGCGTTGCGCTCCCTCAATGTTGTAACGCCAGCAACGAACCGGGCCGTCGTGACGCACGATATATCCGAAGGAGCCCATCGGCTTGACCAGATTGTACTTGTTTCCGTTGATGGTGATTCCCTTGCCCGTCTTTAAATAGCAATGGACTATCCATCTCATGTAGGAGACAGTGTCTTCGATTTCCTTCGGAATTTGCCTGCCAAGAGCTGTGAGTATCTCCGCATCCGTACTTTCGATCTCTCCGGGCTCTAGGCTCCATGTTTTTCTCGATATTCGCAGGATCACCTCATGGGCCCCCTGTCCGCCAGGTGGAGGCTCGTAACCTTTCGTGCTGATCGTTGCTATGCGCTCAAACCCGGAGCCGGAAACAAAGTCCATGTTCCGATAGTAGCCCTTCTGCCTGATGTTGGCGTTTCCTTCTGCATCGATCTCGACATAGACACATTGGTGCAGATATTCGAGATTGTCATCGATCCACTGCTGGGTAACAGTCCAATCCTTTTGGAACACTATTGGCGTGTCGTCCCCGGCGATGTTTTGGACGGGCGTGAAACCGTTTCCGCTGGTTCCCACCGGAATAACGGACCAGTCGCCTGTGTCAGCACCCGGTTGGCTCATCACGCCCCATTTAGCGATGCGGAAACGGACCTTCACTTCCTCTGCCGTGACTGGTTGTGGAACACCGGCGCTGTCCTCAGCTTGGGCATTGTTGCGCAACCTGGCCTTGAAGGTATTGTCACCCACTACGATCTTATTTGTCCTGCCCGAACCGTCGCTCGGTTCGACCCAGATATCTGTTCCCCCGTCGGTGATGTAAACACCCCGGGCAACTACCGCGGGATTCCGGCTGCTCTCTCCCCATTCGCCCGTGGAGAACAACTCAGGAGCAACCACCCCTTCCAGCAAGGCCGCATCTCTAGGCCAGTGGAACTCCACGGCGGACAAATCTTCGGGGTCGCTGTCGTCCAGTACGACAAAGACATTGTAGTAGAAGAGAAAATCTTCGGCGAAATCGACCCAGCCGCTTCCCCCGGTAGCGGTGCTGAAGGGCATCTTGATCTCCACATCCCACGATGCTCTCGGATCAAAGGATCTGGAACTGATCGTAAATTGGCTCTCGAAGACGGTGGTGACATCGTCCCAGTACTCGTCGGTGCCGGCTGACACATAACGATACACCCGGAAGGAGTGCGGAGCAGTGGCTGAAGTCGAGCCATCATCGGGAAGCGGATGGATGAACAACAATATATCGTCAGGTTGGGGCGTCGCGCTCAGGGTATCTGCGTCACTCGGCGAATAGGCGGGACGAAAACCCATGACGATCAGGTCTTCATCATGGACATCCGCATCATTGCGGACTTCAAAAGAGAAGTAGTAGTAGTCTTCGTTTCGATCCTTCAAAGCCTGGAAGGCGACGTTTACCGGCTCCACTGCATCCACCGAGGTGTTGCGGGTCGCCGCCCGCCAACCCGTGTCAATCACATCCCCTACAGCCAGGGCGTCGGTGATACTGCCGTCGATTACCGGCGGATCCGGGTGATAGGGCAACGCCTTGAACTGGGGAAAGGCCATGCTTTCGGGATCGATCACCCTAAATGAGATTTCATCTGCACCGGGGAGCTCGATGTCCTGGTAAGTGGCAGGCAGGTTGTAGGGGGGTACGTTAAGGTCCACGGATTCACTGCTGATCAGTTTGAGGGAATGTGGATTGTAATCGCTGAAGGCTATCGTTCCGGAAACCGGAGCACCGTCAAGACGCCAATCCGTTGAAAGGGTGGCGATGTCCCCGGTCTCGAAGTCAAAGACCTCCTCATGGGGCATGAAGTTTCTCTGCTTCACGATGGTAAAGGGATAGGCTGCAGGCTGGTTGGCCGGCAGGCGGACCAGGGACAGGGGTGGACGGCTTATCTCGATCAGGTGGTCCCGCTCACTTCCAGTGGAAAAAGGATCGCCGCTGCTGTCCCGGGTTTCAACACTCACAAATGCCTGGTAGCTCTCGGGAAGCAACGACAGGATCACCTGCCAGTATTCGTCGAATTGATATTCACAGCCAGTCCCGCCGCAGTTGAGAGTTCCATCCAGGATATTCTTCTGGGCGAACCCGATCGAATACCGCCCTTCGGCGATACGGCTGAGGGTGATGATCCGTTCTGAATTGGTACTGCCGTCGATCGTAGGCACAGTCTCCGGAGATCCGTCGTTCGGCAGGCTACCGTTCTTCGAAGCAACTTCATTGTCCTCGAAAGTGCCGTCCACTGCATCGAACTGTTCGGGACAGTAAATCTCGTAGTTTGGATCGATCGCGGCTCCGAGATCGAGGAATTCCACGTTCAACAGAACCTGGTGGATGTTCTGTCCCCCTGGAACCTCGACCAGGATCGGCAGCTTTCGCTGAAAAGGATCGCTGACCGAGGGATCGTCGAATCGGAAGAGGCAAGCATTGGCGTAGACCTGGGGATCCGGATCCATCTCCTGCAGGGCCGTGTCCCGGGCAGTGGCAAGCGCCCTCACGTCGTTCGTCCCGCTCAAGCCGGCAACGGTCAGACCCCAGATCTCGTCCTGGGAAAAGATCCCCGGAACGGCGCTATCGTTTTTGGAAACCCTGAGAGCGTATTCGTAACCGGCAGTTTCACTTGGTCCGAATTGGATGTTCTCCCCGTACGGAGGTTCATCATCCGTGTTGTAATCATCGCGCAGGACGACGAGACGCTTGCCGGGTCCCTCCGCCTCCTCATAAGCGAGCAGATCCCGAGTGCCGTCGGGATAGGTGAGGTAGAAACGCAGATACTCCGTGTCTCCGCCGGTGTCCACATCAAGCAGAGCCTGGTGTACCCCGGTGGAGCCGTCAATCCTGAAGTAGATCGACTGATCCGCCTGTCCCGGCCAGGTGTATTGGTTGGTCTGGCCGACAAGCGGCGCTGTGATCAGGAATGTCAACACGATACCTGTGATCAAGAACAAACGAGCCTGAAAAGTGTTCATGATAATCCCCTCTCAATCGAGTCCGTTACTGGAATTTGTAGATGTAGACGGAACCGGAGTCGCTGCCGTTCTCATCGTCATTGGGAACACCCACGACGAGAAAGCTTCCGAATACGGCCACGGAGCCACCAAAGGCATCGCTGTTGGTCGGGCTGTTGACTGTGAGCTTCCACAACTCGGCCCAGGTACCCGCTTCCCGTTCGAACAGGTAGGCCGCCCCGTCGTCCGTTGCCTTGTAGTCGTGCTCTGGTGCACCGGCAGCCAGGAAGTCCCCGGACAAGCCGATGCCGCTTCCGAAACCATCGGTAGCCGCTCCGTCCGGTTGGGCGAGTTTCTGAGTCTGGTTCCAATTCGCTGCATCCCGTTCAAAGACGTAGGCGGCGTTGTTGCCGGATTCCGGGGCACCGATGAGAAGCAGGTCCCCTTCGGCGTCGATGGCCGCGCCGAAGTAGCCGTTGTCGTGAGGATCGCCGGCTTCGATGTAGTCTTGGGCCGTGGCGCTCCAGCCGTATCCGACGGTGTCCTTGCTAAACACAAACACAGTTCCTGAGGTGGAGTAGCTGGCGGTTTCGTCGAGGGGCGCTCCGATGAAGGCGTAGGATTGGGTGATGTCCACGGCGGCACCGTACGAGTCGCCAATAGCCAGACCGCCTTTGCTGAGGGTCGTACGCCAGCGCCATGGATCGGGGGTAGAGTAGCCATCGAAGATGTAGGCAATCCCTCGCAGAGTATCGTAGCCGGGAGCGCCGATCAGAATGTAGCTGTCGGAAATCGCGACCGAATAACCGAAGGAATCACCCCCAGTCAGGGAGATCCCGGTGGTATTCAGCTTGCCCGTCGTACCGACCAGAGGTTGCCAGTCCAAGCCGTCCCACTCGAACAGGTACACAGCTCCCTGATCGCTGCTTTCACCCGGGGCACCCACAACAACCCGATTGATACCGCTTTCCCGGGTGATCGCCACCTCCGAACCAAAATCATCACCGATGGCGGCAGCAGCTACGGTCAGCTTTTTCGAGGAGCCGATTTGACCACTCGCAATCGGGTAGATATACACGGCACCTCGGTTGCTGTTCTCTCCGGGGGCGCCGACCACGATGAAGCTGTGATTGACCGCCACGGTAGCGCCAAAATGGATATCGCTTCCCGAGGTCGGTGAGTCGATGGTTTCAAAATACTGCCACTGTGGATCCTTGGTCGAGAGATCATCGATCAGCGCACGAAGCTCGATATCCTTGCAGGTTAGCAGCAGAAAAAGAAGGGCTGCCAAAACAACGAATCGAGATACACTTCGCGTACCGATTATTCCTCTTCCCATGCCACCACCTCCTTCAACCGCTCAGCTTCCGCAGCCCGGGCGCCGACCTGTTCCCGCTGCGGATCGAGGTAGGCATAACGTTTCGCCAGATCCACATCTTCCTTCTCCAGCCGACTGTAGTAGGACTGCGCCTGGCTGTGGTCCCCCAGTTCGTGATACGCCCTGGCCATGCCGAGAAGTGCCCTGGGGTTGTCTGGCTTCAACCGCGACGCCCGCCTGAAGTAGGAGAGCGATTCGTCCATCTCCCTTTGGAGGAAAGCGATATTACCCATGTTTATCAGGGCCGCAAGGTTCTCCCCCTGTTCGAGGATTCGCCGGAACTGTTCCTCAGCCCGATCGATAGCTCCGTAACGAGCGTAAAGTACCGCCAGCTTGTTTATGTACCTCGGGTCGTTCTGGGACTCGGCGATCTTTTTCTCCAATTCCGATACCCGGGGGTAGAGCTCCCGCTCAACGAGCTTGGTTACCTCCCGCTGGTATCGTTCGACAACCAGCTCCGCTGCCGGGAGCTCACCTATCGAATCCCGGCCGGCAAAGCCGACTGGTTCGTACAGTTTCCATGCTTCGCGTACCGGAAAAAAACCGGCCCCGTCCTTGTTCTCTCGCCACTGTTTGGCCCCCACCTCCCAGGCACGGAGAAAGCCATCACCAATCTGGGTGATTTCCAGTGGCACCCAGGCCTTGTCATCCATGAATATCAGGTCGTCGATACTGGAAAACTGACTTTGTGCCTCCGCGGGGCTCATATCCAGCGAGAAGGCTATGTAGATATGCCCCGGAATAGTAATGAAGGCGGACTCGATAGCTACCGATTCGAGCAGAGCACAGTTCAGAATGGAGAGGTCGTCACAGTCCCCGGATTTGTACTCCAAGGTTTGGTTGGGAAACTGGAGATAGTCGACGGCTTCGGTACTCTTGGACAGTTCGATGTACGACGAAACGGGATCGATCTCGTATTCTACACCGACGAGGGTTAATGCTTCGTGAAAAGCTATGGCCTTCAGAAGATTTTGATTGAATCCCTTCTTGATTTTGTCCTTTACCATGCTATTTATATTTCTCGAGAAGCGAAGAACTGCAGGGTCCTTGGCCGTAACAAATGCTGCAGCTCTGCGATCATCCGCCCAGGTTACGGCATTACGATCGTACAGCCGCATACTTTCCACGACTTCGTTTCCGTAGCTATCACCTCCCACCGTGCATTCAACAGATATATTGACCTGAACGATCTCTCCTTCCGAAATACCTAGGACCTTGTTGTTGAACAGTGCAAACAGATCGATTTCGCTTTCCTCACCACCACGGATGAACTCTATATCACCCGAAGCATGGGGATTGTCCATGTATTGATTCACGAAGAGATTCACTTTGACAGATTCGAGAGGTATCTTGCCTTTGTTCTTAAGTGTCAGTTTTCCGATGGGATAGTCTTTGTAGTATTTATAGAAGACTGGAAACACCGGACCAAGCACAATATCCTCTATACTCAATTGTTTGTACGGCTTCAGCCCTTCGATGAGAACACCACCGGCTCTAGCGGGGAAATGGTATGTGACCGAGATCCCGCCGACCACGTCGTTGTACAGTCCAAAAAAGTTCCTGTAGAAAGCGTCGAACCCGAGACTCAGTGTGGGAACCAGTCTATAGGAGACAAATGCTCCGGCACTGATCATGGGATTATGACCGGTCGTCGTGTCCGCCGAAACATCGGACAGGAATCCAAAATAGTATCCACCATGTAATCTTGCACCTAGACTGAGTCGAGAGCCGATTCCGATATTGCCTGTCAAACCTATCTGCGGCGCAACAAGACCTAGTATGGCTCTGTCTGCCGGTTCACCCGCCGCAATATCGACAGGGGCAATACCGAAATCCGCTCCAGCATCGAGAAAGACGTGGGGCATAATCTTCAATCTGGCCAGCAAACGGGTGGATCCTCCGATCGTAAAGGCGTCGGCGTCCCGCCCTATGGGAAGATTGACACCCGGGGTGAAGCTGAGAGCAAAGGAGGAATCGCTGTTTTCTTGAGCCAACAGAGGACCGGCCAAGAAACAAAAAACGAAGATCGAAATGATCAGGTGGTTCTTCATGGATTAGCCTCTTTTACTACAGACTATAACAACCGGTATCGCTTATGCAAATTTATTTGACAGAGAACTATAGCTGGTACTGTGCCGTCGGTTAGGGAAGCTTCTGCGTCGATTGTATAAAGATATAAACGCGCGGGAGGAATCTACGGCCGGATGCGGCGCCGGTCTCGGGGAAAGAGGGAGGCCTCCTTGACATTGCCCAGACCCAGGATCTTCTGGGTCAGCCGCTCCAGACCGATGGCAAAGCCGCCGTGGGGAGGACAGCCGTACTTGAAGATCTGGATATAGTCGCCCAAAGAAGAAGGATCCAGGCCGAACAGCTCGATGTTTTCCAGCAGCATGGGATACTGGTTGATCCGCCTCCCCCCCGTGGTCACCTCCAGCCCCCGGAACAGAAGATCGAAGGACATGGTGCTGCGGGTATCGAGGGGATAGGTGTAGAAGGGACGCTTCTTCCTGGGCCAGCCGAAGATGAACACCGCCTCTATTCCGTGCTCCTTCAAGGCCCAGTCGCAGAGCACCCGCTCACCCTCCGGATTGATCTCGTAGACCTTCTTCCCCCCGAGAGTGCTGATCCTTTCCTTGGCCTCGTCGTGGGAAATCCGGGGAATGCTTTCCACCTGCCCGGCGGAAGGCACCGTGGCCTGCCATAGCTCCAGCACTTCCGCACATTGCCGTTCCACTCCTGCAAAGATGGTCCTCAGAATCCGCACCTCCAGATCCATCAGGTCCTGCTCGCTGTCGATCCAGGCAGTCTCCACGTCCAGGGACACGTACTCATTGAGATGCCGGGGCGTTTCGTGCTTCTCCGCCCGGTAGGCGCAGCCGATTTCGAACACCCGCTCCAGACCCGACGAAACCATGGCCTGCTTGTAGAACTGGGGAGACTGAGCCAGAAATACCTTGGTATCGAAGTATTCCACCGCAAAAAGCCCGGTTCCTCCCTCGGTTCCGGTACCGATCAGCTTGGAGGTCTTGATTTCTGTGAATCCTTCGCTGCGCATGTGCCCGGCGAAGAACTCGAGGATCCCGGATTGGAGGCGGAACACTGACAGGATCTTCGGATTCCGCAGGCTGATCATCCTGTATTCCAGGATAGCATCCAGGGACACCTTGTCGGGATCCTGATTGACTGCCAGGGGCAGGTCCGGTTCAGCCCGGGCGATCACCTGGAGGTCCGAGACCTGAACCTCGAACCCACCAGGAGCCTTGTCGTTCCCCGCAACCTTGCCGCGCACCGATACTACGGATTCGAGGGTCAACTGGGATGCTGTCCGGGCGGCCTCCCCGGCTCCGGATCCCGCATCCACGACCAGTTGGGCGATCCCCGAAGCATCCCGGAGCAGGATAAAGGAGATCTTTCCCAACTCCCGGACCCTGTGCACCCAGCCTTGCACCTGCACTTCCTCGCCGAGATGGGCGTCGATCTGCCCTAGCATCGTCCTCATCTGCACTCCTCCATCAAGCGGATCACCTCTTCCTCGGCTTCGCAACTCAAGAGTACCGCCAGCAAACGGGTGTAGGCGCTCTCGGTAGTCAGGAAACCCATGGGGATGGCCCCTTCCCGCCACAGCTCGTGAGAGGTGATGTAACCGGAGAAATCCACTATACCCTCCTGCTGGGAGGTGCAGAAAAAACGTACCCCTCTCGTTTTGCCATCCATAAAAGCTTTTCGCAAGGAAAAGGGGGATTCCCGCAGATTGGCGGTTCCCGTGTCGTAGAGCTCCAGGATGAAGTAGCGCACCCCCGAGTTCATCAGCGCGATCAGGTAGTCCCCCTTCATGCCCGGATACACCCTCAGGATGCAGACCTGACTGATCGCCTGCTCCAGGTTCTTCCTGAGCAGGGTCCTGTCGGTGATGCTCGGCTGCGGAAGAGAGAGGGAACCGCTGGCGAACAGCGGCTGTTCCAGGTTCCAATTGCGGAATCCGTCTCCGGCGACCCTCTCGAACTTCAGGTTCAAGGGGGAGAGTATCTTTCCTTCCAGACTGAGGTAGATGCCGGGCGGCTGCTTCGTGGCTGTTAGGATCGCGTTACTCAGCGCGTCCTCCGCGCCCCGGGGATCCAGGGTGGCGGTGAGCACGATGGGCAGGGAAATGCGAGGAAACAACCAGAACAGCAGGGAGGCGGTATAGGCCAGGGTATCGGTGCCGTGGGCAATAACAACTCCGGAGGCGTTCTCCTGCTTCAGATACGCGTCCAGGGACGTGATCAAAGCAGCCCAGTCTTCCGGAGTGATCTCCTCACTCAAGATCCGGCTGATCTCGATTTCTTCGAAACGGATGTTCTTCGGTAACCGTTTGTCCTGTCCCAGTTTGTCGACAACCAGTTTGAGATCCCCGGCGGCAACCTCCCCCGCCCCGGTGCGGGTTCCCCCGATCGCGCCGCCCATGGACAGCACCTGGACGAAAGACAGGTCGAAACGGGCGCTCAGCAACTCCTTGACTAGTCCCGGTTCGGCTCTGCCCGAGGTCTTCTTCATGAGCTGTCCGACCAGGAATATCAGGGGGCGGGAGTCCCCTCCCCGGATCTGCTGCACCGCCTTGGGGTTTTCCTCCAGGATCTGATCGACGATCGGATCGAGCTCTTCGGCATCGGTAATCTGCTCCCAACCCCGGTCCTGTATGATCTCCAGGGGATCTCGGTCCTCCTCGAAAAGCACCTCCAGGACTTGCTTGGCTATCTTCCCGTGTATGCGCCGGGCGGCCAACAGCTGGAGCAGTTCGGCCAAACGCTCGGGACTCAGGGGACAGTCGGTCAGATTCCCAGCCGTTCTCTTGAGGATCTTCTGCACGTCTGCGGCCATCCAAAGAGCGGCCGCCTGGGGATCGGCACCCAGAGCCACGGCCTGTTCGTAGTAGTCCGCCGTGCTTTTTTCTTCGCAGATGAAATCCGCTTGAGATTCCGTGATACCGTAATGCTCCATGAGCCTCGCTTTTCGTGTCCGGGGGAGTTCCACCAACTCCGCTTCCAGGGACTCAATGAACTTCTTGTCCGGGTGAAAGGGAGGAAGATCCGGTTCGGGGAAGTAGCGATAGTCGAAGGCGCTCTCCTTGGATCTCATTCCCTCGGTGACGTCCCTATTTTCATTCCAGAGACGGGTCTCCTGGCTGACCGAACCGCCCCGTTCCAGGATTTCAATCTGCCGCTCTATCTCAAAGCTCAGGGCCTTGCGTACGAACTTAAAGGAGTTGAGGTTCTTGATCTCCACCTTGGCCCCCAGCCCCTGACCTTCCAAATTCACGGAAACGTTGGCATCGCAGCGCAGGGATCCTTCCTCCATGTTGCCGTCGCAGACTCCGAGGTAGCGAACCAGACGGCGGAACTGCTGCAGAAACAACTCCGCCTCCTCCCCGACCTCCAGGTCGGGCATGGTGACGATCTCCAACAGTGGTGTACCGGCCCGGTTGTAGTCCAGGAGGGACAGCTCCCCGACGTGGACCATCTTTCCCGCGTCCTCCTCCAGGTGGACCTCTCTGATACGCACCCGGCGCTTTCGTTTGCGGTATTCCAGATCCAGATGTCCCTCCACACCAAAGGGCGATGCAAACTGTGAGATCTGATAGTTCTTCGGCATGTCCGGGTAGAAGTAGTTCTTGCGCTCGAATACCCCACCTTCATTCAAGTGACAGTCCAGAGCACGGCAGACCAGGTAGGCCTGCCGCACCGCCTCTTCATTGAGGGCCGGCAGGACCCCGGGGTAGCCCATACACACCGGGCAGATGTTGCTGTTCGGTTCTTCCCCAAAGGCGGCCCGACAGCTGCAAAACACCTTGCTCTTCGTCAACAGTTGAATGTGTATCTCCAAGCCGATGTAAGACTGATACATCCGATTTACCCCCTCTCCTGGCCGCCCGACTGAGCGCGGCTTCCTTCGCTGCCGCGAGGTCCTTCGGTCTGTGGAGACCGATACAGGGGGCAGGTCGGCACTGGGAACACCCGGGCAAAGAGCTCACAGGCCTGTAGGAGCCGCTCCTCTGCAAAGGGAGGACCCAGGAACTGCATCCCGATGGGCAGTGCATTTTCCACGGAGGCGGGAAAACTCAGGGCGGGCAAGCCGGCCATGTTGGCCGAGCAGGTGAAGATATCGGAGAGCTTCTGGGAGAAGGGATCCAGCCCCTCGCTGCCCCACTTGAAGGGCCCGCAGGGATAGACGGGCATGAGAATCAGATCGACCCCGGAAAAAGCCCCTTCAAACTCCCGGCGGATCGCTGTGCGGATCCGTTGCGCCCGCAGGTAGTACTGGTCCTGAAAACCGGAGCGCAGCACGTATGTTCCCAGGAGGATTCGCAGTTTTACCTCATCCCCCAACCCGCTGCTTCGGGACCACCGGACCAGCTGCTCGGGATTCCCCGAAAAACCGGCTGTCCTGTTTCCGTAGCGAACGCCGTCGAAGCGCGCCAAATTGGCGCTGGCTTCGGCACAGGCAATAACGTAGTAGGCAGAAACGAGATACTCCAACGTCGGCAGTTCGATTGGTTTCAAGGTGACCTCAAGGCCCTTCAATCCGTCCAGAGTCTTCTCCCAGGCGCTCTGCACCTCCTCATGGAGGGAAATCGAGCCGAGATCCGGTACGCCCACGGTGATCCGTCCTCCTCCTTCGGCAGACCTGGCTTCGTCATAGGGGACGGAGCTGTGATCCCGAGGGTCCTGGCCTCGTATCACCGAAAACACCTCCCGTATCATCGAGATCTGCCGGGCTATGACGCCGATGACCTCGAGGGAGGAGGCATAGGCCACCAGCCCGAAGCGTGACACGGCTCCGTAGGTGGGCTTCAGCCCGTATACTCCGCAGAATGCCGCGGGCTGCCGGACCGAACCGCCGGTATCCGATCCCAGGGCAAAGGGGACGAGTCCGGCGGCCACGGCTGCGGCAGAGCCGCCGCTGGAACCACCCGGCACCCGTTCCAGATCCCAAGGATTGTAGGTCATGCCGAATCCTGAGTTTTCCGTAGAGGACCCCATGCCGAACTCATCGAGGTTCGTCTTGCCGACGGGCACCGCGCCCCGCTCCAGGAGCTTCTGCACGGCCGTGGCTGTGTATGGAGAAATGAAATCTTTGAGCAACTTGGATCCGCAGGTCAGTTTGAAATCGCGGACTGCGATGTTGTCCTTGATCGCGAAGGGGATCCCGCTCAGTGAACCGGTCGGGGTGGAATCGGAAGGGGTGGATCCCGCCGCAGTTGCCAACTCCCGGCCCAGTTCCGGATCGAACTGGAGGAACGCCCTGACCCTAGCGTCCTGATCGCGGACGAACTGCATCCAGGATGCTCGCTGCGTTGGGTCGGCAAGTGTTCGGCTCCAGGAACTCGGCTCTTCCGTTTTGTGCAAAATCTACGACCTCTCAACCTCGGCTATCACGCATTGTACAACGCCGCCTTTACCCGGACGGTATCCACTGTATTGGAGATGGCCTCGATTACAGAACGTTGGGAATAACGATGAAACGATCTTCCAGCTCGGGGGCATTACCGAGGATAGCCTCGGTCTCTTTGTTCACGATTACAGCATCTTTGCGGGTCCGGTTGGTCTGTGTCATCTGGGCGGTCGGGGGCAGTCCTTCCACGTCGAACTCCCTCATCTTCGAAAAGTACTCCAACATTTGAAAAACCGCCTGCTCGAATCGCTTCTTTTCTTCATCAGACAGCTCCAGGCGAGCCAGTTGAGCTGTAATATCCAGTTCTTCCCGTTCCATGATTTTCACTCGAAGCCCATTGAACACGGGGTCGCTCACCGTGTCAACCCGTGGGTAGTTTCCTGCAGATGCCCTCCCCTGCCGCGAAAGAACCGGTTGAACGCACCGCGGAAGAAAAAAACTTGACTCCTTAACAAACCGGTAATATATTCTGAGGGAAGACTTTAGCGGCTGGTACTTCCTTGGTCTTTAGCTCGGTATAAATGTTATCGCCGTCAACGAAACTTTCCGAAGCACGATCTCTCGAAGCTATTAAAACCCTCCCGTAAAAAAATTTGACGTACATCTAGGGGATGATACAATAAAGAGCAACGATTTGGGTTGATTCAAAGAGGTTGAAGTGGGTAAGAAGGAATTCCCGAAATTACACTTTTACGATCACGACTTGACCGGTATGTACGACTATACCTTCAACCGTATCAAGGGATTCTGGAAACGGGGTACCTCTGAAAACGGTCTCCAACCCAAGTATTTCAGCTATCCTGAAGCCGAGTCAATCAATCAATTTGAAGCCATCCTGGCCACTTTTTTTTTAGTCTACAGCAATCGTGTATTCCCCGTGCTGTCGTTGCTCGACAATTTCTATCACAAACAGGAGAGGGATGGTGCTATCCGAGGCGAGTACGGCATAAAAGACGGCAAACCCGTGCTCAGCAGGAAAAATCCCGAAGGCGTCCTGCCTCCCCTGTTCGCCTGGGCGGAGTACAATATCTACCACAAAATCGGACTCAAGAAGAGAGTACGAGAGATCATGCCCGTGCTGGAGCGGTACTTTGCCTGGTTGGAGCAGGCCTGCAGGCAGGAAAACGGGCTGTACGCCGTTCCTCTGTCCGCGACCATGATGACGAACAGTCCGCGGCAACACATGAAATACCCGATCGACTTCAACACCCAGGTCGCGATCAACGCTCTGTACATGTCGGCTCTGGGGGACATCCTCAACGACAAGGAGATCAGTTACCGATACAAGAAAGCCTACTTCTCTCTAAAAACACGCATCAGCTCCCTGATGTGGAACGACCGGGATCGCTTTTACTACGACCTGGACAAGGATGAGAAACAGATAGAGGTAAAAACTGCGGCCTCCTTCTGGCCTCTGCTGGCGGAAATACCCAATGAGGTTCGCGCGGAGGGACTGATCGCCCATCTCACCGATCCAAATACATTCGGATTGGAAAATCCCTTCCCCTCTCTAGCGGCCAGCGAGAAAGACTTCGACCAGAGGGGGTACGGGTTTCGTGGTTCCGTTTTCCCGTTCCTCACCTTTATGATCATCAAAGGACTGGAGAAATACGGGAAATTCGAACTGGCTCGAGAGTGCTCGATCAAGCATCTGTACTTCGTTCTGGAGGGACTGCATACCGACGAGGGCATGAAGGGAACTCTCTGGGAGGCTTATACCCCGGCGCGTGAGGGCGCAGCCTCCTGGCCAGGCAATCCTCAGTTTCCCCGCCAGATGTTTCTCCCATACACTGCTCTGTCAACGATCGCCTTGATGATCGAAAACGTGATCGGCCTGTATATCTCCCTGCCCAGAAAGACTGTGGATTGGATCATCCCCAGCTTGGAGATCATGGGCGTCGAGGATTTGGCGCTGAAAAGGAACATGATCTCCATTCTGAGCAACAAAAGCGGCCGGGGCTGGGAGATTCGTCTGGAATCGGAAAAGTTGTACTACCTGACGGTAAATGTTCTCGATTCCAAGAAGAAAACCCTTCCGATTCCCTCCGGCAAGTGTTCGATCCTGATCGACAAGATCTGAGTTGACTCCGAGAGATTATCTGTCCCAAGAATAGGCTCAAGGTCGCCAGGCTGCAATATCGCCGGGCTACTCGATCTTGCGCCGACCTTCCAGCGCCCTGGCCAGGGTCAGACGGTCCGCATACTCCAAATCCCCTCCTACGGGTAATCCTAAGGCCAAACGTGTCACGGACACATCGAACTCTTTGAGCAGACCTGCCAGGTATACCGCCGTGGAATCGCCTTCCACCGTAGGATTGGTGGCCAGGATAATTTCCCGAAAACCCTCCTCCCGCACTCGCTTCAGCAAGCTGTCGATTCGAAGGCTCTCAGGACCGATCCCGTCGATCGGGGATATGGCCCCCATCAGTACATGATAGAGGCCGTGATACTGATGGGTCATTTCCACGGACAGCAGATCTTTTGGCTCTTCCACCACACACAGCATGCGTCTGTCCCGATGGCTGTCCGTGCAGATCCTGCAGGGCACGTTTTCCGTGTAGTTCCCGCACACCGGGCACGGTTTCATCTTGTCTTTGAGATCCTGCAGATCCCCGGCTAGAGACTGAATGTAGGCGGAATCTGAACGAAGGAGGAAGTAGGCGATCCGGGAGGCGCTTTTTTTCCCCAATCCCGGCAGCTTTGCCAGGTTTTCAATCAACCGTTCTAATGCGGTCACCTTACATACCCAGAATACCGGGGGGCAAATTGAGCCCTCCGGTGAGAGAGGATACTTCTTCCCGTATCTTTTCCTTGATCTTGTGCAGGACATCGGAAAAGGCGGCCTGAAGAAGATCCTGCAACATCTGAATGTCCTGGGGATCAACCGCTTCTTGGGAGATCCGGACCCCAAGCACCTGCATGTGTCCGTTCATCTCGATCTGGACCATATCTCCTCCGGCCGATCCAACAACACTGATGCCCTGGAGCCGGTTTTGGATTTCATTCATCCTCTCCTGAATATTGCCGAATTGTTTTAGAAAATCGAAAGGATTTCCGACAGCAGCCATGATTATTCTCCCTTGTCGACTATTTCTCCGCGAAATATCTTTTTTACGATTTCAGCCTGTTCATTGACCGAAGAAGAGGAGTCCTGCTCACCTCCCAGCACTTCCACGCGTAATCTCCGCACATCCTGGTCTGAAAATACCCGGCTCGCATGTTTGATCAGCATATCTCGCTCTTTGTTCACCCTCTCCGCAGAAAAGCGGTCCTGGGCTGTGAAGTCCAGTCTCAGCTCACCATCTGCGATCCGCCAGGATTCGCACTTTTCCAGGAGGGTGGAAAGGGCGAGCTTCTCTCGTCTTACCGCCTCGATCAGATCCTCGAAGCTCCCAGGTTTATTTCCCGCCTCGTTTTCTACAGCAGTCTCCGCAGCGCCGCCCGGCGCTGTAGCAGTGGTTCCGGCGGCTGGTTCTGCAGCGGCACGCGCTGCGGGGGTGTCCACCGCGAACACCCGGGGCGCTGCGGTGGAGGAAGGGGCAGGAAAAAGATCTGTCTTTACCGCCCGAATCGCCGTCAACAGCTCAGCCGGGTCGATGAGATCTTGCAGGCTTGCCAGCTGGCACATCACCAGTTCCAAATCGAATCGTTGCTGCAGGGAAAAGCGCAGGTTTCTGTGCAGCTCCAGCAGCAGTTCAATCGCTTTTTCGATCTGCTCTGTGCTGAAAGATTCCACCATCTCACCGGGGTAGTCATCGGGTGAACCGGAGAGCAATGAGCTCTTCCGGATTCCGCACTTCAGCAACAGGAGGTTGCGGAAATAATCGGTCAGGTCCACCACGAACTGCTCGACACTCACCCCGCGATCCAGAACTTCGGAACAAATTTCCAATATCGCTTTTTTATCTCTTTGTGATATAATTTTGACGATTCGATTGATCTGGTCGAGCCCCACCAAACCCAGCTTCGTCCGTATTTTCTCCAGGGTAATTCCATCTCTCGAGAAAGAAACCACCTGGTCCAGCAGCGTGTAGGCATCCCGCAGACTGCCCGTAGCTTCTTTGGCGATCCAAAACAAAGCGGCCTCTTCGGCTTGAATGGCGAGTTCATCCACCACCCGCTGGAGCATCTCCTTGATCTGGGAGGAGGCGATCAAACGGAAGTTGAATTGCTGACATCGGGAACGAATTGTGGCAGGTACTTTGTGAACCTCCGTCGTGGCGAAGATGAAGACAATATACGACGGGGGCTCTTCGATGGTTTTCAACAGCGCGTTGAACGCGCTGTTGGACAGCATGTGTACCTCATCGATGATGTACACCTTGTAGCGATTCGAGTTGGGAGCGAACAACACCTCGTCTTTGATCTCTCTGACATCATTGACACTCGTATTGGAAGCTCCGTCGATCTCGATCACATCGAGACTATTGCCCTGGGCAATCTCCAAACAGGAAGTACACTCCCCGCAGGGTTGTTCCGTGGGCCCCCGGTCACAGTTTAAAGCTTTAGCCAGAATCCGAGCCGCGGATGTTTTGCCCACCCCACGGGGTCCGGAGAACAGGTAGGCGTGGGCGATCCGTGCCTGAGCAATCGAGTTCTTTAACGTGGAGACGATAAAATCCTGCCCCACCATTTCATCAAACGTCTGGGGACGCTTACGTGTAGCGGTTACCTCGTATGCCATACGACTGCTCAATCCTTAGGGATCTTTATTCCGGTTTCAAGCACTCGGGTTCGCTGTTGTCCTGTCTCTCCGGGCGCACCCGCCTGTGAAAAAGAAAAACCCCTTAGCAACAACCAAGCCAAGTTACATCTCATCAACAAGGTACTTACCGCTGCTACCTTCCGGTCCTGACGGGGTTGGGCACCCGCTGATAGCGTACGGCCTGGTTGTCAACGCTAAGGGGGTACGGAGAGAGAGGGATTCGAACCCTCGGTACCCGGTTAGAGTACACACGCTTTCCAAGCGTGCACCTTCGGCCTCTCGGTCATCTCTCCTGTTGAAACACTGTCTGTCTATGGTCACCGACGGAGAGAGTGGGATTCGAACCCACGGAGCCGCAATGCGGCTCAACGGATTTCGAGTCCGCCCGATTCAACCGCTCTCGCATCTCTCCCTGCAAATCGTGCCCAAGAGGACTCGAACCTCCGGCCTTTAGATCCGCAATCTAACGCTCTATCCAGCTGAGCTATGGGCACTTAGAATCGGAGAGGGTGGGATTCGAACCCACGGTACCCGGACAGAGTACAACTCCTTAGCAGGGAGCCCGATTCGACCACTCTCGCACCTCTCCCTATCTATAGTTTCGTACAACGACCGACGGAATAAAAGCTTTCCGTGGCTGCGCTGCTTCTTGAGTTGGATCCAGGTGATCTGCGATTCCGGAGAGGGAGGGATTCGAACCCCCGGAACCTTGCGGCTCAACGGTTTTCAAGACCGCCTCCTTCGACCACTCGGACACCTCTCCAGCGGCGCGCCTGTCGGTCTGTTCGCACCTACCAAACCTCTAAGACTATAATAACAGCGGTAGGAATTGTCAATCAATGTGGATTTCGAGCAAAACTCAGCGAAGCAAAAGAAAAATGTGCCTAGTGGGGACCTTCCGCTCCATCTATACAGTAAATCGGTTGTAATTCATGGACTTCGAGGCATTGTCAGTGCATATTTCACGAAGACATCCTCTGCTCGTTAAGGTAACAAATGGCAACCGTTATAATATACGCTCAGGCGGATTGTCCCAGCGATATCAGAGAGCAAATAATCCACCTACTGCGAAATGAATGGCCTCAGACTTTCGTAAAGAACAAACCAGAGTGGCCCACGGAATCATTGGAACTGGATCCGATCTCTTTGGTACTGATGATAGACGGATTGGTTGCGAGTCACGGTGCAGTACTGAAGAAGACCATCAATCACTGTGGAGTAAGCTACCTGGCGTTCGGGTTGAGTTCGGTTGTCACCGACTCGTCATTTCGCAGACGGGGATTCGGTCGTCGGATTTTCAAGTATGCCACCCGGTACATGGAGCAGGAAAAAGCGGACATCGGGATTTTTACATGCGATCCCTACTTGGAGAACTTCTATTTCAGTTACGGCTGGGAAGTAGCGAAAAAAACGCCGCTTGTAGGCGGCACACCGGCAAAACCATTTCCAAGCGACAGGCTTGGAAAATTGACACTTATTCACTTCTTCTCTGGGAAAGCAAAGAAAAATCGCAAGACAATTCTTTCCGCACCGATCTATCTCGACTTAGGAGAAGGAAAACTATGGTAGTAAACGAATATCTATCCTGTAAATGAACGCAGGTATAACCTACACTATAGAAGTCCTGAAATGGCCCCGCTAGTCGACAAAATCATCGTTGTGGATATTGAAGCCACCTGTTGGCAAGAAGAACCTCCTGCCGACCAAGTGAGCGATATCATCGAAATTGGGCTTGTCACCCTCAATGTGAGAGATCTGCGCCTGGGTAAAAAGAGAAGTATTCTCATCAGACCTTCACGATCCACCGTCAGTGCCTTTTGCACCAAACTGACTTCGCTGACACAGGGACAGGTACAAAGGGGAGTGTCTTTGGAGGAAGCCTGTTCGCTGCTCCGCGATGAATACGAGGCAAAACATAGATTATGGGCCAGCTACGGCGATTATGATCGTCGAATGTTCGAAAGGTGCTGTAGTGAACTGTCCGTTCCGTATCCCTTCGGTCACGGTCACTTGAATGTCAAATCACTGTTCGCCGTAATATTGGCTCTTCCTTATGAAGTGGGGCTCAAGACTGCGCTGGGAAAGATTGGGCTGCAGTTTCTTGGAAGGTCTCACCGTGGAGACGACGACGCCTTGAACGTCGGACGGCTCCTGGCAGAACTGCTGGGACGGAGCCGCAGACAACAGGCGATATAACCTTCCTGATGATCCGCATAGAAGTGCGATCCGTCCCTCGGATGAGCTGGCTGGTTTATCGTACCTTGCCTGTATTGAACCTGCAGGCAACTACTCTTCACCGGCCAGGAGGGAGAGGATTCGCTCCAGGTCCTCCATCGAGTAGTAGGAGATCTCGATCTTCCCCCTGGTGTGGCTGCCGCGAATGTTGACTTTGGTGCCGAGTCGCTCGATCAACCGTTGCTCCAATGCCTGGAGTTCCGGTGACTTGGCCGGCTCTTTTGCTCGCTCCGGAGGAACCCTCTCCCCGTTCTGTTTCTGCAGCCGGGCCGCCTCCTTCTCCACCTCCCGCACGGACAGCTCCTGCTTGAGGATGCGTCGAAACAGCTCCGCCTGAACGGCTCCGTCCTGGACGGCGAGGAGCGCCCGGGCATGCCCCGCGGAAACCCTTCCTTTGTCAAGAGCCTCGAGGATCTCATCGGGGAGCTTGAGCAAGCGCAGGCTGTTGGCCACGGTTGCCCGATTCTTCCCAACCCTTTGGGCTATTTCTTCCTGGGTCAGCTTTCCGATATCGATCAGGGTTTTGTACCCGTGAGCTTCTTCCACCGGAGACAGATCCTCCCGTTGAAGATTCTCGATCAGGGCAATTTCGATTTTCTCTAGATCGGAGAAGCTGCGGATCAGGACCGGAATCTCCATCAATCCGGCAAGCTTGGCCGCTCGAAAACGGCGCTCCCCCGCCACCACCGTATATTCATCACTGCCGGCAGGCTGCACCAGGATCGGCTGAAGAACGCCCTTGTTCTGGATCGAACGTGCCAGCTCTTCCAAAGTATCCGCGGGAAAGTTCTTCCGGGGTTGGTGGCCGCCGATCTTGATCGCCCTTACGGGAACCATGGTTACCGATGCCGGACCTTCCGCCTCTGCAGACAAGAGGGCATCGATGCCTCTGCCGAGAGCTCGTTTAGACATGCTCCAATACCTCTTGAGCCAATCTTCGATAGCTGCGAGCGCCGATACACTCCGGATCGTACTGATTTATCGGCTTGGCATAGGATGGGGCCTCACTCAGGCGGACGTTGCGGGGAATTATCGTGGTGAACACCTTTTCCTTGAAATATCCGCTCACCTCTTTCACCACCTCGTTGGACAATCGGGTCCTAGAGTCAAACATGGTAAAGAGGATCCCTCCGATTTTCAAGGTGGGATTCAACCTCTGCTGCACCCGCTGGATCGTCTTCAACAGTTTGCTCAATCCCTCCATCGCGAAGTACTCGCACTGGAGGGGAATTATGACCGAGTCCGCCGCCACCAGGCCGTTGACGGTGAGCAGACCGAGGGAAGGAGGACAGTCGATGAACAGATAATCGAATTTCCCGCGAATTTCGTCGATGCTATTTTTCAACAAGTATTCGCGGCCGGGTGTATTGATCAGTTCCACGGTGGCGCCGGTGAGGTGGATGCTGGATGCGATAATGTACAAACCCGAAATTTTGGTCTTCTGGATGACCTCTTCAGGCCGATTTTTCCGGATTAGAAGCTCGTAGATACCCCGCCCTCGTCCATCCATGCCCAAGCTGGAAGAAGAGTTGGCTTGAGGGTCGAAGTCGATCAACAACACCCGCTTCCCTGCGTCGGCCAAGTAGGCTCCAAGATTTACAGCGGTTGTCGTTTTTCCCACACCGCCTTTCTGATTTGCGAATACTACAATTTTACCCATTACTGGTCAGACCGCCGCTTTTCCACCAAATGTTCCACGTGGAACACTCGAGGCAGAATCAGGTTTCTTTGGCTGCTCGAGCAACGGCAACCAACATGTCCGGCTTTGCGATGTTGACGATATGCACCCCTATCGCTGCTTTCCCCAGCACCGGTATTTCCTTCAACCGCAGCTTTATCGTATTTCCCTGAGAGGTTATACAAACCAGATCATCCCTCTTGTTGACCGTGAGAACCCCGACCAGCTCTCCTGTTTTCTTGGACACTTTGTAGCAGGTCTGCCCGCGCGTTCCGCGCCCGTGGGGACTGAAATTGTCGAACTCCGTTCTCTTTCCGTATCCATGCTCCGTGATCAGAAAGAGCTCCGCACCCTTGCGAACAGCCACTACGCCGGCCACCTCGTCCTCCTTGCTCAAACGGATGCCAATCACCCCCCGGGACGCCCTTCCCATAGGCCGAACTGAATCCTCGTTGAAGCGCAGGGCCAGGCCCTGTCGGGTCACCGAGACCACGTCGTCCTTTCCCCCGGTCAGCATTGCCCCGATCAGCCTGTCACCCTTATCCAGATTGATGGCTACGATCCCGCGGGTACGGGCGTTGGAGAAATCCGAAGTCTTCACTTTCTTGACGATCCCCTTGAGGGTCATCATGAAGAAGTACTTGTCGTCGCTGAAATCTTTCAGAGAGACTACGGCGGCGATCTCCTCGTTGTTGGAGATGGAAAGAAGCGTCTTGATGCTCTGTCCCCTCGAGGCCCTCGAGGCTTCCGGGATCTCGTGCACCTTGAGCCAGTAGGCCTTGCCCTCACTGGTAATAAACATGATGTAATCATGGGTGGAGGCAATGAATAGATGTTCTACGAAATCGGTATCGGTGAGGCGGGTCGAAGAAGAGCCCTTGCCGCCCCTTCCCTGTCTCCGGTAGGCTGATACCGGCACCCTCTTGATCAAAACCTTGTGCGAGATCAGAATCACCATATCCTCTTTGGCGATCAGATCTTCGATGTTGAACTCCTGAACCTCTTCCGCGATGATCTCCGTGCGCCGCTCGTCCCCGTAGGTTTTTACCAGCTCCTGGATTTCCTCTTTCACCACACCTAGTATTTTTTTCTCGCTGGCCAACAGGCTCTTGTAGTTCTTTATCTTTTCCAGTACTTCCCGCAATTCATCGAGGATCTTCTTGGTCTCCAGGCTGGTAAGCTTCTGCAGGCGCATGTCCAATATCGCCTGAGCTTGAACCTCGGATAGCTTGAAACGACGCATCAAGTTCTGGCGAGCCGTGTTTACATTTTGAGATTTCTTGATGATGGCGATGACCGCATCGATGTTCTGTAGAGCAATCTTCAACCCTTCCAGGATATGAGCTCTCTCCTCGGCTTTTCGCAATTCATACTTGGTCCGTCGAATTACGACATCTTTGCGGTGATCGATGAAATAATCGATCATCTCTCGAAGCGACAGCTCCTTCGGCCTGCCGTCGACCAGTGCCAGATTGATAACCCCGAAGTTCAGCTGCAGTTGGGTGTGGGTAAAAAGCTGGTTCAGTACAACCTTTGGGATCGCGCCGTGGCGCAGTTCGATGACGATACGCATCCCGTTTCGATCCGATTCGTCTCTCAGATCGCTGATACCGTCTATCTTTCGATCCTTGACCAGGTCGGCAATGCGGACGATCAGATTGGACTTGTTTACTTGATAGGGAATTTCAGTAACGATAAAACGTTCCTTGCCTGATTTCGCCGTCTCCAGGCTGATCCGTGCCCGTACGACGATTTTACCTCTTCCGGTTTTGAAGGCATCCAGAATTCCCTGGGTTCCGAAGATCATCCCTCCGGTTGGAAAATCCGGTCCCTTGACGATGCCGCACAGCTCACGGAATGACAGTTTTGGTTTGTCTATCACAGCCACAATGGCGTTGGCAATTTCCACGAGATTATGGGGAGGCATATTCGTGGCCATCCCCACGGCAATCCCGCTGCCTCCGTTGACCAGAAGAAAAGGAAGTGCGCCGGGAAGAACGAGAGGTTCCCGCATCGAGTCATCGTAGTTCGGTCCGTAGTCGACGGTCTCCTTGTTGATGTCGTTGAGCATGACTTCGGCCAACCGCGCCATCCTGGCTTCGGTATAGCGCATCGCAGCCGGTGGATCTCCGTCAACGGATCCAAAGTTCCCCTGCCCGTCCACAACCGGATAGCGCATGGAGAAATCCTGGGCCAGCCGGACGAGAGCGTCGTAGATCGATTGGTCCCCGTGGGGATGATACTTGCCTAAAACATCCCCGACGACCCGTCCCACCTTCTTGTAGGGACGATCGTGCCTCAAGCCCATTTCATCCATGGCGTAGAGAATACGTCGATGTACGGGTTTCAGCCCGTCCCTCACGTCCGGCAGCGCACGGCTGACAATAACGGACATAGCGTAGTTGAGATACGATTCCCGGACTTCATCTTCGATCGCGACGGGGATAACTTGGCCTGTGCTTTTTGCCACTTCTGAACTCCTCTACCTTCAAAGCGCCGGTACGAATTCTGCTCAAATGTTTAGGTAATGCGGGATCTGTTCAAACATCCAGATTGGAGACCGCCAGAGCGTTTTCTTCGATGAACCTTCTTCTGGGCTCCACCGCATCTCCCATCAGGGTCGTGAATATCTCCTCCGCCTCTACGTCGTCCTCCAGGGTAATGTGGACGATATTACGCTGGTCCGGATCCATGGTCGTTTCCCACAGTTGATCCGGATTCATCTCTCCGAGACCTTTGTAGCGCTGAACCGTTATCGATTTCGAATCCTTGCTGTACCTTTTCATGATCTTGTCCCGCTCCGCGTCGTTGTACACGTAGAAGGTCTCCTTTCCTACCGCGATTTTGTACAGCGGCGGCATGGCGATATAGACGTGTCCCTTTTCCACGAGCTCCTGCATGTAGCGGAAGAAGAAGGTCAACAGCAGTGTGCGAATGTGAGACCCGTCGACATCCGCATCCGCCATGATGATGACTTTGTGGTACCGCAGTCGACTCAAATCAAAGGTGCTTCCGGCACTGGTGCCGAGGGTTGAAATGATCGGCATCAATTTTTCGTTGGATAGCACTTTGTCGATTCTGGTCTTCTCGACATTCAGCATCTTCCCCCACAGGGGAAGAATGGCTTGAAATTGGCGGTCTCTGCCCAGCTTGGCGCTGCCACCCGCTGAATCTCCCTCCACGATGTACAGCTCACATTTTGCCGGATCCTGCTCGGAGCAATCGGCAAGTTTTCCGGGCAGCCCGGTGGATTCCAGAAAGGTCTTCCTTCTGGTCAATTCCCGGGCCCTTCTGGCTGCGGCTCGTGCCTTGGCAGCCACGATGCATTTGTCGAGGATGCTTCGCACAATCGAGGGATTCTCCTCAAAAAACGCGGTGAGCTGCTCGTTTACACTCGATTCGACGATCCCTTTGACTTCGCTGTTGCCCAACTTCGCTTTGGTCTGTCCCTCGAACTGAGGTTCCGGAAGCTTCACCGAGATAACTGCGGACAGACCCTCGCGCACATCCTCACCGCTCAAGTTTTCCTCGAGTTTTCGGGTCAGGTTCAGCTTCCTGGCGGCATCGTTCAAGCTCCGGGTGAGGGCGGATTTGAAACCAACCAGGTGCGTTCCCCCTTCTCTCGTGTTGATATTGTTGGCGAAGGAAAACAGCGCCTCGTTGTAGCCGTCGTTGTACTGCAGGGCGATCTCCACCATGACCTCGTCTTTCACGGTCTCGAAGTAGACGGGCTCTTTGTGGATTGTCTTCTTGTTCTTGTTTATGTACTCGATAAAAGAACGGACTCCCCCGTTGAATTTGAACTTGTGGGACTTCGTCTTTGCCGTTCGTTGGTCAACGATGGATATCTCGACACCTTTGTTCAAAAAGGCAAGTTCTCGCAGTCGGTTGGAAAGCGTATCGAAGCTGTAGTTGGTCGTCTCGAAAACCTTTGTGTCTGCTTTGAAGCGGGTCTTGGTTCCCGTGCTTTCACTTTGACCGGTGATCGCTACCTTCTTTTCCGGCAGACCTCTCTGATAGCGCTGATAGTAGATCTTCTTGTTCCGATGAACTTCGACCTCACACCACTCGGAAAGCGCGTTTACCACGGAGACTCCCACACCGTGAAGTCCTCCCGAGACCTTGTATGTAGCCTTGTCGAACTTGCCGCCGGCATGAAGCTTGGTCATCACCACTTCCAGGGCACTGACTTTCTCCACGGGGTGGTTATCCACCGGGATTCCCCGCCCGTTATCCTTCACGCAGACCACGTCATCTTTCTCGACAACTACCGCGATGTTGCTGCAGTATCCCGCCAGGGTTTCGTCTATCGAATTATCAACGACCTCGTACACCAAATGATGAAGTCCCTCGGGACCTGTTGAACCGATATACATGCTCGGCCGTTTCCGGACATGCTCCATTCCTTTGAGTACCTGTATATGTTGAGCACTATAGCTGTCTTTCATGCGATTGTTCCTGAAACCTAAATTGCTATTCTCCGACTCAAACAAATCGTCCGATTGCAGGTATCTATTCTTATCAAGCTTCAGAGAGACCTTGGATACAATCCGTCGTTTCGTTGACCCGTGTTCTACTTTTCGTATGTCCCGACTTTGGTAAAAGTATACAGGGAAATTCTCGAAAAAGTAAAGATAATGACGTTGGATCTCTTGCGCCCGCTCAGAATTTGCTATAAAATAGAATACTAAGTGATTGTTATTAAGTTGTGGATAACTTTACTGTCCTTAAAGAATTTTACTTAACAAATATGAAATAATCGCACTGATATTATCATGTACCTATTTTATTATATTTGGCGTTTATTTCTTTATAATATATAGAAATATTACTGTATGGTCAAGAACAATCCGGTATTCATCTACCTCACGCTAATTCGTTCTGCAATAAGCAAATCCAGTGATTGTGGATAATTTGTTAATAAGTTGCGTATAAATTGGAGGATCTATGAGCAACGGGGAATCCGGCTACGAGGTGTTTTGGAAGGAGGCGGTTCATCAAATCG
>Ga0315553_10000661_pt1 | contig 29955 bp, 31 predicted proteins | sample SalMarSW160140MG_FD_203099 | JGI IMG/M metagenome (GOLD analysis project Ga0315553, IMG submission 203099) | Salt marsh sediment microbial communities from the Plum Island Ecosystem LTER, Massachusetts, United States - Salt Marsh Sediment SW1601-40 ... | reverse complement strand
CAACGCGGAGCGCTGGGCGGCCTACGTCTACGACCGCCGCAACCCGCGCGGGCCGCACGAGGAGTACTGGCAGCACGTGCACGGCTGCCGGCAGTTCATGGTGGTGACGCGAAACACGGAGACGCACGACATCTCAGCCGTGCGTCTCGTCGGCCCGTGGGCCCTCAGGGAGAGCGGCTGATGCCAGGCTTTCGCCTGCCGCGAGGCGGCTCCCGCGTCGACCGCACGCGTCCGCTCCGTTTCTCCTTCGACGGCGCAGGCATCCCTGGCTTCGCCGGCGACACCATTGCCTCCGCGCTCATCGCCGCGGGCCACACGACCGTGGCGCGCTCGTTCAAATATCACCGACCGCGCGGCGTCTTCTCCGCCGGCTCGGAGGAGCCTAGCGCACTCGTCACGCTCGGCCGCCGCGGCTCGGTCGAGCCCAACGCGAAGGCGACGATCATCGAGGCGGCCAACGGTCTCGTGGTCAGGAGCCAGAACGCCTGGCCGTCGGTGGAGCACGATCTCAACGCGGTCAACGGCTGGTTCTCGCCCTTCATCGCCGCGGGCTTCTATTACAAGACCTTCATGGGTCCGGGCCGCCGCGGCTGGAGGCTCTACGAGCCGTCGATCCGTCGCGCCGCCGGGCTGGGCAAGGCGAGCTTCGCGCCCGACCCCGACCGCACCGAGAGGGCGCACGCCTTCTGCGACGTGCTCGTGGTGGGCGGCGGGCCGGCGGGGATATCCGCGGCTCTGGCGGCGGGTCAGTCCGGCGCCCGCGTGATCCTTTGCGACGAGAATCCCGTCGTCGGCGGCGCGCTCGATCTCGAAGACGCGATCGGCGAGGAGAATGCGAACGACTGGCTCTTCCGCGCCACCTCGGCGCTCAATGCCCTCGACAATGTCCGTCAGCTCACGCGCGTCTCCGTCTACGGCTATTACGACGACAACGTGCTCGGCGCGGTCGAGCGTGTCGCGCCGGCCGATGATGCAAAGACGCGGCAGCGGCATTGGCGGATCGAGGCGAAGCACGTGGTGCTCGCGACCGGCGCGCTCGAGCGGCCTTTCGTCTTTCCGGGAAACGACACACCCGGCGTCATGCTCGCCGGCGCCGCGCTCGCCTATGCGCGGCGCCACGGCGCGGCGGTCGGCCGCAACCTCGTCGTCTTCACCAACAATGACGAAGGCTGGCGCCGCGCCGCCGCTCTCGCCCGTTCCGGCGTCGCCGTCCGCGCCGTCGTCGATCCTCGACGCGAGGCGCCGTCGACACTTGCGGCGGAGCTGGCGGAGACCGGCGCGGAGTCCCTTCCGGGCCACGTGGTCACGGCGATCTCGGGCAGGACGGCGCTCTCGTCGATTCGGGTCGAGGCCTTCGACTTGGAGACAAACAAGGCATCGGGCGCGGCGCGAGGCTTGAGATGCGACGGGCTCGCCGTTGCTGCGGGCTGGAACCCGCTCATCCATCTCGCCAGCCAGGCCGGCGGACCACCCGAATACGACGAGGCGATCCACGCTTTCGTGCCCGGAACGGCACGGGAGAAATGGATTGCGGCGGGCTCGATGCGCGGCGTCTTCGACGCGGCGGCGGTCGCCGCCGACGGAGAGCGCGCTGGTGCCGAAGCCGCGCGCGCCTGCGGGTTCAAAGCAGACGCCGCCGGCAAGGCGCCGTCAATCACCGGTGCCGACAACCTGCTTCCGCTCTTCGAGATTCCCGCGAAGGGAAAGGCCTTCGTCGACCTGCAGAACGATGTGACGGCGTCGGACGTCAGGCTGGCGCAGCGCGAAGGCTTCGAGTCCGTCGAGCATCTGAAGCGCTACACCACGCTCGGAATGGCGGCAGACCAGGGCAAGACCTCGAACCTGAACGGGCTTGCCATCCTCGCCAAGGAGCGCGGCCTTCCCGTGCCCGAAGTCGGCACGACGCGCTTCCGCCCGCCCTACAACCCGGTCAGCCTCGGCGCGCTCGTCGGCAGGGCGCGCGGCGCGCATCTTCAACCGCTTCGACGCACGCCGCTCCACGACTGGCATGTCAAAGCGGGCGCGGAGATGATGAATGTGGGCCTCTGGCAGCGGCCGCGCGTCTACGCCAGGCCCGGCGAGACGGTCGAGCAGGCTTATGTGCGCGAGGCGAAGGCCGTCCGCACCTCCGTCGGCATCACCGACGTCTCGACGCTCGGCAAGATCGACGTGCAGGGACCGGACGCGGCGACGTTCCTCGACCGTGTCTACACCAACACATTCTCGACGCTTCCCGTCGGCAAGGCGCGCTACGGCCTGATGCTTCGCGACGACGGCTTCCTCTTCGACGACGGCACGACCTGGCGGCTCACCGAGAACCGCTACCTGATGACGACCACCACCGCGAATGCCGGGCCGGTGATGGAGCACCTGGAGGTGCTGCTCGCTATCGCCTGGCCGGACCTCAAGGTGTCGCTCGCTTCCGTCACGGACCAATGGGCGGGCGTCGCGGTCGCCGGTCCGAAGAGCCGCGATCTCCTGCAAAAGGCGCTCGACGGCATCGACGTCGGCGACGAGGGCCTGCCTTTCATGGGCGTGCGCACCGGCCGCTGCGCCGGCGTGGAGGCCATCGTGGCGCGGCTCTCTTTCTCCGGCGAGCGCGCTTACGAGGTCTATTCCGGCTCGAACCACGCGCTCATCGTCTGGGAGAAACTGCTCGAAGCCGGAAAGGAATTCTCCGTCGAGCCCTACGGCCTCGAAGCGCTCGGGGCGCTCCGCATCGAGAAGGGACACGTCACCGGCGCAGAGATCAACGGCCGTGGGACGGTCCACGATCTTGGCCTTCAGAAGATGTTCTCGACGAAGAAGCACTTCGTCGGAAGGCCGCTGGCGCTCCGCCCCGCCCTCACTGATGCGGGACGAAAGCAGCTCGTCGGGCTGAAGTCGCTCGACGGCAAACCGATCCTCGGCGGCGCCCATCTCGTCGCCGGCGCGGAGGCCAAAGAGCCCGGCCGCAGCGAGGGCCATGTCACCGCGATGTGCTTCAGCCCGCGACTTGATATCTACATCGCCCTGGCGCTGCTCGAGCGCGGGCATGTGCGGCACGGCGAGACCCTCTACGCCGCCGATCCGCTCCGCGGCACGCACGGGCCGGTCGAGGTCGTCGACCCCTGCTTCATCGATAAGGACGGGAGCCGCATGCATGGCTGAGGCTCTCTCCGCACTCGCCGGAATCGCCGTCTCAGACGGCGGCGGGCGGGTCACGCTCGGCGAGGCTCCCGTGCGCGCGCTCGTGCAGGTGCAGGCGTGGCCAATAACGGCGCAAGCGGTGACCGATGCGCTCGCCACCCTGCCGCTCGGCGAGATTCCGCCGATCGGCAAGGCATCAGACCGAGGCAGCTACCTCGTCGCGTATGTGGCGCCGGGGCGCTTCATGGTCACCGGCCCCGACGCCGACCTTCCTACCCGCCTCACGGACCTGATCCCGGCCTCGGCCGGCGCCGTGACCGATCTCAGTCACGGCCGTGCGATCCTCTCGCTCGAGGGCGAGGCAGCAGCGGACGTGCTGCAGAAATGCGTCGCGCTCGACCTGGCTGACGCCGCCTTCCCTGTCGGGCGCGTCGCGGCGACGATGATCCATCACATTGACGTCCTGATGATCCGCCGCAGGAGAACACGGTTCGATCTTTGGGTGCTGCGGAGCCTTGCCGAGGCGCTGGCCGAATGGCTGCTCGACGCCGGCCTCGAAGAAGGGATCAGCTTCCGACCGCGATGAAGCTGCGACTCCACACGCGCTATCAGAACTCCGCCGGTCAGCGGGTGCGCATCGTCCTCAACCTGAAAGGCATCGCTTACGAGTACGTCGCCATCCCGTCACTCTCGTCCGACGACTATAGGCGGATCAATCCGCAGGGGCTGATGCCGGCGCTCGAAATCGACCGGCGGTTCGTCGCACAGTCGATGGCCATCGTCGACCTCCTGGGGGATCTCTTCCCCGAGCCGAGCGTGCTGCCCGAAGACCCGATGCTCAGGGCCGAGGCCCGCTCGTTCGCGAACCTGATCGCGGCCGACCTGCATCCGATCAACAACAACCGGGTCCGCCGCTACCTCTCCGACGTGATCGGCGCCGACGAGGCGCAAGTCCGAGCCTGGTACCACCATTGGGCGGCCAAGGCCCTCGCCAGCCTCGAGGCGCAACTCGCCCGCCGCGAAAAGCCGTTTCCCTTCTGCTTCGGGGAGCGGCCGGGGCTCGCCGAAGCCTGCCTCGTCCCGCAAATGGACAACGCCCGACGCTTCGAATGCGACCTGTCCCCCTACCCGCTTCTCGTCGCCATCGACGGAGCCTGCCGCCGGCTCGACGCCTTCGCCCGAGCCGCGCCGGAAGCCCAGCCGGATTACCCGCGCTCCTGACCGTCGCAGGGCTGACGGGATGGTGACAGCATGTCGCAGCGCGAGCTGCAATTCGCGACGCGGAAGTGCTTGTTTTTTAATCTTTGCCGGAGCATGTGCGCGGCGTCGACGCCGGCCTGGCGCCGACAGGATTCGAACTCAAAGAGACGCGCCATGAACACGTTCCGTTCGCTACTTTCGACTCTCCGTCACCGGCGCACTGCACAGGCCGTCCGGCTTGTGAGCGAGGCCTCCGCGACGGCCCGCCACCGCTTCAGCCATTCCATGCTGGGCGAGCCCGGCATCGACGAGGCCGTGCGGCTCTTCGGCGTTGGGCGCTGAGCCCGTCTATCCGATCGTAAGGATTTCGCCTGCGACGGGGCGCTCTTCGGGCGCCCCGAATTCGCTCGACCGGAAACCGGCGTAGGCGTAGCGTCCCGCCGCTAGCCGAAGCCGTCGGCCGCATTTGGATACCCCCTTTGAGCACCGAGCAGGAAGTCGCGAAGCACTACACACGCGGCGGGCTTGAGCGCGCCATCCTGGACGCCCTCGAAACCAGCGGAAAAAACATCGACAAGCTTGTTCCAGCCGATCTCGCCGCCGCCGACGAGTTTCATTTCGGCTGGCGCGCCGCCACCGAGGAGCTCGGCAACTCGCTCGGCCTCAAGGCCGGTGAAACGGTGCTCGACATCGGGAGCGGCATCGGTGGCCCCGCCCGCTATTTCGCAGATGTGCACGGCTGCCAGGTGACCGGACTCGACCTCACCGAGGAGTTCGTGAAGGTCGCGCAGGCGCTGACCAAGCGCTGCGGCCTTGCCGACCGCGTCTCGTTCAAGCGCGGGAGCGCGCTCGCAATGCCGTTTCACGATGGGGCCTTCGACGCCGCCACGCTCGTCCACGTCGGCATGAACATCGCCGACAAGGCGACGCTCTTCTCCGAGACGCGCCGCGTGCTCAAGCCTGGCGGGCGTTTCGGCGTCTACGACATCATGCAGATCACCACCGACCCGATCCTCTACCCGGAGCCCTGGGCGGATACCATCGAGACGAGCTTCATGGAGACGCCGGAGACCTATCGCCGGCTGCTTCAGTCCGCAGGCTTCAAGATCGAGTTGGAGCGAAGCCAGCGCGATCTAACTCTGCGGCTCGCAAGCGAGATGCGGGAGAAGGCGGCGGTGCACGGTGCGCCCGCCCTCGGCCTTCATATCGTCATGGGGCCGGCCACGCCGGAACGGCTCGGCAACGCCATGAAGACGCTGCAAGCCGGAACGTTTGCGCCCATCGAGATGATAGCCCGCGCCGTCTGATCAGACGGTCAACTGCTCGCCTGCGACGGGGCGCTCTTCGGGCGCCCCGAATTCGCGCGCGGCGTCGGCGATCAGGCACCAGAGATAATCGGCCATCGACCAGCGGACGATGAGGCGGAAGTTCGGTCCGCCCTCCTCGGCGCCGTCCCTCACCTGCCAAAGCGTCGCCTGCGTCCGGCCGAACATCGAGCCGGCGACCATCCCCGCCCTGAATGCGCGCGGATGAAGGTCGAGCGTCGTCAGCTTCATCAGCGCCTCCCGAGCCCTCGGTCCGGAGACCTCAATCGCCGTATAATAGTCGCCGACCTTCACGAGCTGATGGTGGATGCCGGCGAGCGCCTGCTCCGCCCGGCCGAAGCGCTCCTCGCTCTCCTCCGGCTCCGTCACGATCATCCATTCGTCCGGCCCAAGCCAGAGGAAGGACATGCCGTCGCCGGTCGAGCTCGTCAGCGAATCGAAGGGAAGCCCGAGCCCGAAGGCGTCGCGGAGCGGTCCCACAGCCTCATCCTTGTCGGCGCGAAGGATGGCCTTGCCCAGGAACGGCCGCTCGGCGATCAGGATCGTGTCACCTTCGCCTTCGATCGGCTTGCGGTGATGAAGCGGGGAGCGGCGGACAGGATTGGAAGGATGAGCATCAGCCATCGGCCTTCTCCCGCGCGGCAAGGAAGTCGGTGCCGGTCACGGTGACGGGGATCGGCGCGCCGTCCTTGCGTGAGGCCCACAGCCGTTCGCCCCTGCGGCTTCGCCCGCTCTTCACCAGCGCCAGCGCGATCGAGCGGTCGAGATTGGGGCTGAAATAGCTCGACGTGACGTGCCCGAGCATCGGCATGGGCGGCGCGCTCTCCGCCTCGCTACCGATGATCTGCGCGCCCTCCATCAGCACGACCTTGGGGTCGGCGGTGAGCAGCCCGACGAGCTGCCGCCTGTCTTCGCGCACCGTGTCGGCGCGGAAGAGCGAGCGCCGCCCGACGAAATCGGCCGACTTTTTGACCATGCCACCATAACCGAGGTCGATGGGCGTCACCGTCCCGTCGGTCTCCTGCCCGACGATGACGAAACCCTTCTCGGCGCGAAGAAGATGCATCGCCTCGGTGCCGTAAGGCACGATCCCGTATTTGGCGCCCCTCTCCGTGACCTGGTCCCAGAGCCAGCGGCCGTAGGTCGCCCGGATGTTGATCTCGTAGGAGAGCTCGCCGGTGAAAGAGATGCGGAAGACGCGCACCGGCACCCCGCCGACATGCGCGTCGCGCCAGGTCATGAACTCGAACGTCTCCGGATCGGGATCGAGGTCGTCCAGGAGCTCTTCCATGAGCTTGCGGCTCTCCGGCCCGCAGATCGCCGCGACCGCCCATTCCTCGGTGACGCTGGTCAGATAGACCTTCAGGTCCGGCCACTCGGTCTGGAGGTAGTCCTCGAGCTTCGAAAGCACCCGCGCGGCGCCGCCGGTCGTCGTCGTCATGTGGAAATGGTCGTCGGCGAGGCAGGCGGTGACGCCGTCGTCCATCACCATGCCGTCCTCGCCGAGCATCAGCCCGTAGCGGCATTTCCCGATGCCGAGCTTGATCCAGGCGTTGGTGTAGATGCGGTTCAAGAACTCGCGCGCGTCCGGCCCCCTCACGTCGATCTTGCCGAGGGTCGTGGCGTCGAGCACGCCGACCGTCGTGCGCGCCGCCTTCACCTCGCGCTGCACGGCCTCGTGGAAGCTCTCGCCCGCCTTCGGATAGGCGCGGGCGCGAAGCCAGTCGCCGACCGGCTCGAAGACAGCGCCTTTCTCGCGATGCCAATCGTGCATCGGCGTGGTGCGGCGCGGCGCGAAGAGCGCGCCGACATGCTGGCCGGCGAGCGCGGCGAACGTCACCGGCTTATACGGCTGGCGGAAGGTCGTGGTGCCGATCGCCGGGATCGTTTCGCCCCGCACCGAGGCGAGGAAGCCGAAGGCGTTCAGGTTCGCGACCTTGCCCTGGTCCGTGCCCATGCCCGACGTGGTGTAGCGCTTGGCGTGCTCGACCGAGCGGTAGCCCTCTTTCACCGCGAGTCCGAGGTCCTTCGTCGTCACGTCGTCCTGAAGGTCGATCCAGGCGCGCACCTTGTGCTTCGGGCGGTTCGACGGAAGCTCGGGAACGACGCGGATCGGCCCCTGCCCGATCTGCCCGCTCGGCGGGACGCCCGGAAGCGTCGGCATCTTGGCGTCGAAGCCCGCGGCCTTCGCCGCCTCGACGCCGGCCCGCGCGCCCTCCACGAAGCACTCCGCCATGCCGAAATAGCCGTTCGCAGCACCCGCGGAATGCGCGCGCTGCCAGGAGCGCTCCGGCCGGAACGCCTCGATCTGATCGTCGTAACGGAGCCTTCCGCGCGACTGCGCGAAGAGCGCGACGTTCGGCGCCCACCCGCCGGCGACGGCAAGCAGGTCGCATTCGATCTCGACCGGCTTCGCGCCGACCTTTGTCTGCATCGGCCGCACCGCGACGCTGCTGATCCGCTGCCCGCCCGACGTGGCGACGATCGTGGCGTTGCCGTAGATGGCAATTCCAAGCCGCGCCGCCTCGGTGAGATGCACCGGCGCCATTTCCGAGCGCAGGTCGATGACCGCCGCCACCTCGCCGCCCACCTTTGCGATGTCGAGCGCCGCGTCCCAGCCGGAATCGTTGTTGGTGGCGACGACGATGCGCTTCCCCGGCAGCACGCCGTAGCGATGCATGTAGGTGCGCACGGCGCCGGCGAGCATGATGCCCGGCCGGTCGTTCTCGTGAAAGACGAGCGGACGCTCGATCGAGCCCGCGGCGAGCGCCACCTCTTTGGCACGCACGCGCCAGAGCCGCTGGCGCGGCTGGCCGGGGCCGATAGCCGGCATGTGGTCGCCGACGCGCTCCCAGAGCCCGATGAAGTTCTGCGCGTAATAGCCGAACGCGGTCGTGCGGGTCAGGACCGTCACCTCCGGCATGTCGACAAGCTCCGCCGCGACATCGGCGATCCACTCGGCCGGCGGCCTGCCGTCGAGCGTCAGGACTTCCGGATTGCGCGAAAGCAGCGTGCCGCCGAGCGCCGCGGTTTCCTCGCAGAGGATCACGCGCGCACCGGCGCGGCCCGCGGCGAGTGCGGCCATCAGCCCCGCCGGCCCTCCGCCGACGACGAGCACGTCGCAGTGGCGGTTGACCGCCTCGTAGCGGTCGGGGTCGGGCGCGGCGGGCGCTCGGCCGAGCCCGGCGGCGCTGCGGATCATCGGCTCGAAGTTCATCCAGCCGGGCCAGCCCTTGAAGGTCTTGTAGTAGAAGCCGGCGGGAATGAACGGCGCGATCCAGTCGTTCACCGCGCCGACGTCGTACGAGAGCGACGGCCAGCAATTCTGCGGACGCGCGTCGAGCCCATCGTAGAGCTCCTGCTCGGTGACGCGCGTGTTCGGATCGCTGCGGCTGCGCTCGCCGATCTCGACCAGCGCCGCCGGGTCTTCGCTGCCGGCGGCGAGGATGCCACGCGGGCGGTGATACTTGAACGAGCGCGCGACGAGATGGACGCCGTTGGCGAGGAGCGCGGAGGCGAGCGTATCGCCAGGATGACCTTTGAGCGCGCGGCCGGCGAAGCGGAAGCTCAACGTCCGCGTCCGGTCGACGACGCCGCCCCGCGGCAGACGATAGGACTCGCCAGGCATTCCGATCCGATTCCCCCGCGGGCGATACGACTCTTCCGCCACTCGCTGCGGACGGAAATCAGATCAACCTAGGCCGCGCAAGCTTCGGAACGGCGTCCCGTCTGCGACAATGGGAGGCTCGCGTTGCGGCTACCAGCCGCCGCCACCGCCGCCGCCTCCCCCGCCGCCCGAGCCGCCGCCGCCCGAGAACCCCGACGAACCAGACGAACTGCGCGGCATGGACGCGGCGAGCGCCCCCGTCGCACCGGTGACGGCGGAGGAGATGCTGCGGCCGAAGCTATCGCTCGACCACCTCCCGCCATGCCGCCAAGTGGGATTGTAGTACGTGGCGATCGGGTCGGGATCGTCGGGATGCGCGCGCTTCAGCGCCGCGGCGAAGGCGTCGGCCCAGGGCTTCTCCACGTCGAGCGCGACCGCATATGGAAGCAGCGCCTCGAAGCGTTCCGTCGTCATATCCGGCGCGTCGGCGATGTTGAGCCGGCCGGATTCCGCCGTTTCGAGATACATACGGAAGCCGGCGAGCTGGTCCATCACCGGGCGGCCGAGCGTGGTCGGCGCGCGAAGCAGATAGAGGAAGAGCCCGTTCAGCGCCGGAAAGGTCAGCACGAGCGCAACCGGAAACGGGTGTTCCGCGATGAAGCTCGTGACCGTGTGGACGACGCCATAGGGGTTGCCGGCGGCGCTCGCGAGGAACTTACCGGCGAAAGCGGCGAGGAAGCCGAGCGCGACGACCAGCGAGAATCCGGCCTTCACGACGTCGAAGAACGATGAGCCGGAGAGAAGCGTCCGCAAAACCGGGAATACGACCATTCCGAAGACGCCGCCCGCAAATGCGACGGGGAACAGCATCCCGACCTCCAGCCCGCGCAAGCCGCCGAAGACGATGATCAACACGAACACCAGGACGGTCAGGATGAGCCCGCCGACGAAATAGAGCGTGTTCCGCCGGAAGAATTTCTGCTTGTTCTCCGCATCGATGCTCTTGCGGAAGTTCTCCATGACGCTCGCGACCGATGTCGCGTTGGCCTGCGCGATGCGGCCACGGCCGTCATGTTTGTTGACCCAGCGAAGGATTTCACGCTCGCCGGGCGGCAGGGCGTCGTAGCCGCCGGGCCATTCCGCCTTGGTCCGCTCGAGCGTCAGCTCCTCGTCCTTCCGCTCGTCGAAGATGACGAGGCCCTTGACGGCGAGCGACAGCGCCGCGGCAGTGAACTCGCGCCGCGCGTTCATGCCGAAGCCCCAATTCTGGACGTAACCGGCGAGCGCGGGCGAAACGCCCTCGGGCGGATGGAAGAGCGGGATGATGGTGCCGGGCTTCGGGTCGCGGCCGACCGCGTTCCACGCGGCGAGGTAATAGCCGAACACCAGCACGAGGCCGGCTCCGCCGATGATCCAGGCGCGATTGTCGCGGAGGAAGTAGCGCGCTTCGTCGGCGCTCGATGGCGGCGTGACGAGACCCTGCGGAATTTCCGCGACGATGGTGAAGCCCTCGCCGGAGGCAAGCGGGCGCGTGGTCTCGATTGCGAGAACGCCGTCGGTGACGGCGCCGCGCCAGTCGGCGCCGCGCTCGCCGTAGCGCCCCGTATAGGCCGTCCAGCGCACCGGCGCGGCCTTCTCCGGAAGCGTCGCGCGGACGAACGCCGAGAGGATCGGAAAGTCCCAGGCGTTGCCGGTGACGTTCCAATAGAGCTCGGCGTGGTTGTCGAACCAGCGGAGTTGGCGGTCCGTCTCGTAGGTGAAGACGTAGGTGTAGCTCTGGCCGGGCTCGAGGAACACGCTCTCCTCGCCGGCGTAGATGCGGACGTATTCGCCCTGGCTCTGGGTGAAATGCGGCTCAGGCTTTCCGTCGCGCGTTACCGAGAGGAGCTTGAAGCCGACCTCGTGGACCTTGCCGTCGGCGTCCTCGAAGGTGAGCGGGAAGTCGCGGTAGATGCCGCGCTTGATCTTGTCGCCCTCCGCGCGGACCTTGATGGTCTCCGCGACATGGAGCGTGCCGTCGCGCGCCACCGTGATGTCGGAGCGATACTGTTCGATCACCTCCTCGGCCGCCGCCGGCGCGGCGACGAAGACGAGCGCCAGCATCAGCACGACGAGCCGAAGCGCAACGCTGAAACCGCGTAACCTCCCCCTTGTGGGGAGGTCGAAAGCGGCGAGTGGAGCGAAGCCGGTTTCGGGAGGGGGGAGCAACGTCGATGCGCCTGCCCCCCTCCCGAGATCTGCATCGCCTGCGGCTCGCAAATCTCGACCTCCCCTCAAGGGGGAGGTTAAGGCGCGCGGCTGCAATCTGTTGAGGTTTTCCACCGTAAGCGCCACAGGTGCCTCAGGTCTGGAACGAAACCTTCGGCACGGCACGGTCGCCGGGCTCCTCGATTTCGAAATAGACGCGCTTCGAGAAGCCGAACCGGCTGGCGACGAGATTGCTCGGGAACGACTGGACCATCGTGTTCAGGTTGCGCACGGCGCCATTGTAATAGCGGCGCGCCATCTGGATCTCGCTTTCCAGATTGCCGAGCTCCTTCTGCAGCTCGAGGAAGTTCGTGCTCGCCTTGAGCTCCGGATAGTTCTCCGCCACCGCGAGCAGCCGGCCGAGGCCGAGCGACAGCGCGGTCTCCGCCTTGGCGCGCCCCTCGACGTCGCCCGGGGGGACAGACTGCGCGCGCGTGCGCAGCTCCGTCACCTCGTCGAAGACGCCCCGCTCGTGGCTGGCGTAGCCCTTCACGGTCTCGATCAAGTTGGGGACGAGGTCGGCGCGGCGCTTGAGCTGTACGTCGATGCCGCTCCACGCCTCCTCGCTAATCTGCCGGGTCGACACCAGCTTGTTGTAGATGAAGACGGCGTAAAGGACGGCCGCGGCAATCACCGCGACAATGATCCAGAACGTCATGGGGGGCCTCTCCCTTCAGACGGAGCCGGGTTCGTATGCCGGCGTATCAATATGCCCGGACCGGCGGAAAAGGGAAATGCCGCCAATCCCGCCGCCGGATGCCGAAACTCCCAGGTCGAAATTAACGGAAGCTTTGCGTGTGGCGGCCAAAAATGAAACCGGTGCAACCAGAAGACCCATGCTGCCAAGCGTCGTTCGGATCAGAGACTGGCTGAAGACGCGGGCCGGACGTCGCGTCGTCGTCGACTTGCTCGCGATCCTCGGCTTCGCCATCGCCGTGCGCGCCGTGACGTTCAACATGGATCTCTTCGAGCGGCTCTATGACTTTAGCCGGCATCACGAAGGCGCCCAGATCGACGAGCTGTCGGTCACGCTGACGATCGCAGGCCTCGCCTTCATCGCCTTCGGCATCCGGCGAATCCAGGACCAGCGCCGCGGGCTTTCGCTGCGGCTCGCCGCCGAGCGGCATGCTCTCGCGCTCGCCCAGCAGGACCAGTTGACCGGTCTGCCGAACCGGCGCCGCTTTCACGAGGCGCTGTCGGCAATCAAGGGCAACGACGCTCGCAGCGCCGTGTTCCTGCTCGACCTTGACGGTTTCAAGCAGATCAACGACGTCTTCGGCCACGCCGCGGGCGACGAGGCCCTGAAGGCAGTCGCGCAACGGCTGCGGTCCGTCAGCGGCGAGCGGATGCTGCCGGCACGGATCGGCGGCGACGAGTTTGCGCTGCTTGCGCGCGACATCGCCGGCGAAGACGAGGCAGCGCGCATCGCTCAAGACGCGATCGATGCAATCGACGCGCCAATCATCACGGCCGGCGTCGAGCAGCTTCTCAGTGTCTCCGTAGGGATCACGTTGATCAAGGAAAGCGCCGAGCATCCTGAAGAATACTTGCGGTGCGCGGACACCGCGCTCTATCGCGCCAAGCGCGACCGCGGCTCGTCTTTCGCGGTCTATGAGCCGTCGATGGACGGCGAGCTGACCGAGCGCGTCAAGCTGGAGTGCGATCTCTCGGAGGCGTTGGCCACGAAGCAGATCGTGCCAGCCGATCGTCGACCTGAAGACCGGCGATATCTTGAAGTTCGAGGCGCTCGCGCGCTGGCATCACGGGACGCGGGGCGACGTTGCGCCGACCATCTTCGTCGCGCTGGCGGAGGAGCGTGGCCTCATTGCCCAATTGACCGAGACGATCCTCGAGCAGGCGTGCCGCGACGCATGTTCGTGGCCGTCAAAGGTGACGCTCGCGGTCAACCTCTCGGCGCTCCTGATCGACAGCGCCTCGTTCGGGCTGAAGCTGGCCAACATCCTGGCGGAGACTGGCCTGCCCGCAAGCCGGCTCGAGCTCGAGATCACCGAGCATGCGCTTCGAGCCGACACTGAAAAGGTGCGCGCTTTCCTGGAGAACCTGAGATCGCTCGGCGTGCGTATCGCGCTCGACGACTTCGGCACGGGATATTCGACCCTGTCGAGGCTCAGGCGCCTCCCCTTCGACGAGCTCAAGATCGACGGCAGCTTCGTGCAGAGCATGGGCGAGAGCGCCGACCGGATGCTCTTCGTGCGCACCATCCTCGAGCTCGGCCGCGGCCTCGGGCTGACGATCACGGCGGAAGGCATCGAGGAGCCCGAGCAGCGCGAGCTCCTCATCACCGAAGGCTGCACGCAGGGTCAGGGCTTCTTGTTCAGCGAGGCCGTGCCGGCGGCGGCCGCTCAGAATTTGCTGACGGCTCAGAAGCGGGCCGCCGCCCGCAGAACCGCTTCCTAGCGGTCGCGGAAATTAGCCGGGCGCGCGTCCGCAGCCGGTCGCGAAGGCGAGGAAAAGGCGAAGTCGACGGCTTCGAGCACCTGCCGCTCGGGCGATTCCTCTGCCGAGAAGCCGATGCGCACGGCCATGCCATGCGCTGAGACCAGGTCCTTCAACCGATCCTGCAATCGCTGCAAGGCGAAGGGCTCGAGCGGTATCGTCAGGACCGCGTCCTGCGGCGCCAGAACCAGGTCGAGCCGCTTACGGGCATCGGCCTTCACGATCATGGCGCGCCCCGGGTGGGAGCGGCGGTCTCCATCACCGGTGCGATAGGTGATCTCGCCGACGAGGATGACGCCCTCGCCCTCCTCGCGCCCACTGCGGCCGAGGCGAACGTTGAAGGTCCAGCCCGTCGCGGAGAACAGCATCGAGGTCTTGTGAGCAGACTTCTGCTTGTCGCGGCCGGCCGTTTCCGCGCTGATTTCGCGCGCTCCCCGGCTCTCGTCAATCATCCCAAACGTCCCCCGCCGGCAGTCTCAAGCCAAGCCGCTCCACAGGATTTTGCCAGATTTCGGACGCGCAAGATATAGCTCTGCCGCTCTGTGACGGAGATCACACCGCGCGCATCGAGCAGGTTGAAAACGTGGCTCGCCTTGATGCACTGGTCGTAGGCGGGAAGCGCCAGCCTGTGCACGCCCCCGTCCTCCGGTTTGCCGGCCTCGAGCAGCGCCGCGCACTCGCGCTCGGCATCTTCGAAGTGCCGCTTCAACGTCTGCGTGTCGGCGAATTCGAAGTTGAAACGCGAATACTCCTGCTCGGCCTGATTGAACACGTCGCCGTAGGTGACCTTCTCGTTCCCCTCGCGCCCGTTGAAGTTCAGGTCGTAGACGTTGTCGACGCCTTGCACGTACATGGCGAGGCGCTCCAGCCCGTAAGTCAGCTCGCCGGAGACCGGCGCGCATTCGAAGCCGGCGACCTGCTGGAAATAAGTGAACTGCGACACCTCCATGCCGTCGCACCAGCACTCCCAGCCGAGGCCCCAGGCGCCGAGCGTCGGGCTCTCCCAATCGTCCTCCACGAAGCGCAGATCGTGGACGTGCGGGTCGATGCCGATCGCGGCGAGCGAGCCAAGATAGAGGTCCTGCAGGTCGGGCGGCGACGGCTTCAGGATCACCTGGAACTGGTAGTAGTGCTGAAGGCGGTTCGGGTTCTCGCCGTAGCGCCCGTCCTTCGGCCGCCGCGACGGCTGCACGTAGGCGGCGTTCCATGGCCGCGGCCCGAGAGCGCGAAGCGTCGTCGCGGGATGGAAGGTGCCGGCCCCGACCTCCATGTCGTAGGGCTGCAGGATGACGCAGCCGTAGTCCGCCCAATAGCGCTCGAGCGCCAGAATCAGCCCCTGGAAGGAGCGGCGCGGGTCCATATGGCTGGCGTCGGCGGTGGCAGGCGCGCTCACGCGAAATTCCAGTCGGAACGGCTCGGAAGTCGGCGGATGCCGTGCCACGCAGTAATCAGCGGGTCAAGTCGGGCTCCAGCGCCGCACACGCATAGGCGAGCGAAGGGGCGTTAGCTGGCGAGCACCTTCCGGCGCTCTTCGTATTCCGACTTGTCGATCTCGCCGCGCGCGAAGCGCTCCTGCAGGATCTGGAGCGCGGAATTCGCGCCCGGAGCGGAAGCGCCGCGCTCGGCGCGGCCACCACCTAGACCACGCACGAGAAGCACGATCAGGAGGATGATCACGCCCCAGAACAGAAGCATCCCGAGCCCGCCGGCCCACATGCCACCCCATCCCCAATGGGAATGCCACATCCAATGATCGTCCGGCCAGGTCTGCGACCAAGCGGGCGATGCGGCGCCAAGCGCCGACACTGAATAGAGAAACGACCTTATTGCCATGGTTCTCGCGCCTCGTTCGACCGACAAGGAACATCGGTCGTGCCCCACGCAACCGCCAATATAGTGCGCTCTCTCCCGCCTCGCAGATTGATTCAGGTCAATCCGCGCCTAAACCGCCAAACGTGGACGATTTGTAATCGGCGGGGACGCCGGTTGTCAGCCGGCTGACAGCTTCGCTTTGCCATAACGCGCCGACGGTCGGGCAACCGTTTGGACAGAGCGTAAGCGCATGAAAAAGATCGCCCTTTCCCTCGTGGTCATTGCCGCATCCGGCGCCTACGTCTGGAGCCAGTCGGGGGGCGTTTCCGACGATCCGCTGGCTCCCCTTACCGGGACGGCCGACATCCTGACCGGTAGCATCGAAAAGCAGGGTCCGGCTCCCGTCAGCTTCACTGCGACTCCGAGCGCACGAATCATGCCCGCGGTCGAGCGCGAATGGTCGGACGACGACGCGTGGGAACGCGACGAAGGAGACGAGGAATCGGAGGGCGAGCATTGGAGCGCCCTCCCGCGGTCTGGCGACATTCTCCCGTCGCCAAACTCTCCGGCGCTGAGCGCCATGAAGGCCCCCGCCGTGGCGTCGGCGCCGGAGACACCTATCACGTCGGAGCCCGCTCCCTTGCCGCCGGTCGAGACGGCTGTCGCTCCTATCGCCCCGGAGACGCCCGACCTGCCTCCCGCACCGCCGCCGGCCGTCGTCGACGCCCGCCTGCCGCGGCCGCGGCCGACCTACCAAGCGCCGCCGGCGAGCGCGGGCGTGACGCGCGTCGCCGCGAAGCTCGTGCCGAGCGGCCAATTCGCGGACGGCACCTATACCGGTCCGGCAGTCGACGCTTACTACGGCCTCGTTCAGATCCAGGCGATCGTGCAGCGCGGCCAGCTCGTCGACATCGCGGTTCTGCAATACCCGTCCGATCGGCGGCTGTCGGTACGCATCAACCGCTACGCGCTGCCGAGGCTGCGCGATGAGGTGATCAGCGCGCAGAGCGCCGAGGTCGACATCATCTCCGGCGCCACGCTGACGAGCTGGGCCTTCATGCGCTCGCTCGGCGGCGCGCTGAGGTCGGCCGGAGCATAGCGCCATGCGCGCCACCCGGCTTCTGATGGGCATGCCCATCACCGTCGACATCGTCGGCGCGACGGAAAGCTGCCTTCTCGACTGGGTCTTCGCCTATTTCGAGGAGGTCGATCGGCGCTTCAGCACCTACAAGCCCGACAGCGAGATATCGGCGATCAATCAGGGGCGCCTCGCCAAGTCCGGCTACAGCGACGAGATGCGCGAGGTGCTGGCGCTCGCCGAGGCGACCAAGTGCGAGTCCGACGGATACTTCGATATCCGCAAGGCGGACGGCTCGCTCGATCCGTCCGGCATCGTGAAGGGCTGGGCGATCCGCAACGCCGCCGCGATTCTCGTGGATGCGGGCGTGCGCGACTTCTTCATCGATGCCGGCGGCGACATTCAATCCTCCGGCAAGAACGCGGCGGGTGAGGAATGGAGCGTCGGCATCCGCAATCCCTTCGACGAGACGGAGATTATCAAGATCGTCTACCCGCACGGACGCGGCGTCGCGACGTCCGGCACCTACGTTCGCGGGCAGCACATCTACGACCCGCACACGCCCGGCTCCGCGATCACGGATATCGTCAGCCTGACGGTGATCGGCCCGGACGTGCTCGACGCCGACCGTTTCGCCACCGCCGCCTTCGCCATGGGCATGGAGGGCATCGTCTTCATCGAAGAGATGCCGGGGTTCGAAGGCTATCTCGTCAACAGCGGCCGTCGCGCCGTCTTCACCAGCGGCTTTCCGGCCTGTTGCGCGCCATGACCGCCTCCATCGAGCGCCTGCTCGACCACACCACCATGTACCGGCTGGTGCTCTACTACCTAATGGCACTGCTCGGCACCGCGTTCGTGCTCGGCTTCTTCAAGCTGGTGCCGCACGACCCGACCGCCATCGCCTTCTCCACGCTCGTGATCCTCGCCACGTGCTGGGTCACGAACCAGATCTTCTCGCGCATCTTCCGCGTGCCGGCGAACGCCGAGTCGATCTACATCACCGCCCTCATCCTGGTCCTCATTCTCGATCCGGTCACCGCAACCGACGCGAAGGGCGTCGGCGTCCTGGTCTTCGCCTCGGTATGGGCCATCGCGTCGAAGTTCATCTTCGCGGTCGGCGGGAAGCACATTTTCAACCCGGCGGCGTTCGGCGTCGTGCTGCCGGCGTTCCTGCTCGACTGGCCGGCGACGTGGTGGGTCGGCGGCAACCTGCCGCTCCTTCCAGTCGTGCTGATCGGCGGCGTGTTGGTCGTGCGCAAGCTGCAGCGCTTCGACCTCGTGGCGACCTTCATCGCCGCGGCGCTGGTCACGTCGCTGGCGACTGCCGACCCGTCGCAATATCCGATGATCATCGGCGAGATGCTTCGCTCGTCGCCGCTCTTCTTCTTCGCATTCGTGATGCTGACGGAGCCGCTGACGGCGCCGACGCAGCGCCTGCCGCGGCTCGCTTTCGCCGCTCTCGTCGGGTTCCTCTTCGCGCCGAACGTTCACATCGGCTCGTTCTATTTCACGCCGGAGTTGGCACTTCTCGTCGGCAACCTCTTCGCCTACGTGGTCAGCCCGAAGGGCCGCTTCGTGCTCACGCTCGAGCGCATCGAAGAAGCTGCTGCCGACACCTACGATTTCATCTTCTCGTCGCCGCGAAGGCTCGCATTCGAAGCCGGCCAGTATCTCGAATGGACGCTCGGCCTGGACCATCCCGACAACCGCGGCAACCGCCGCTACTTCACGCTCGCCTCGGCCCCGACCGAGGAGGCGGTGCGCCTCGGCGTGAAGTTCTATCCGGCCGCGAGCGCGTTCAAGCGCGCGCTGAGCGAGATGGAGCCCGGCGACACGATCTATGCTTCGCAGCTCTCCGGTGACTTCACCTTGCCTGCCAAGGCCGACGCCAAGCTCGCCTTCCTCGCCGGCGGCATCGGCATCACGCCGTTTCGCAGCATGCTGCAACACCTGCTCGACCAAGGAGAGAAGCGGCCGATCGTCGTTCTCTACGCGACGGAGACTCATGAGGACATCGCCTATCGCGACGTGCTCGACGCCGCACGGCGCAGGCTCGGCATCCGGACGGTGCACGCGGTCGAGCAAGGCGCCAAGCGCGGCGACTATCCAGGCCTGATCGACGAGCGGCTGGTGCGCGAGGCGATCCCCGACTTTCGCGAGCGCACCTTCTACATCTCCGGGCCGCAGGCCATGGTGAAATCGCTCCGCCAGATGCTGCGCGGTCTCGGCGTGCACCGGTCGCGGATCAAGGTCGACTTCTTCCCCGGATTTGCGTGAGGGCTGCGGCCCCAAGAAATTCAGGCGTCAGCCGGCGATGGTCGCGCGGACCCACCAGTCGGGCTGGCTCCCGGCGATCTTCGCCGCGGCGGCCTTAGCGGATTCCGCATCCTCATAGAGCCCGAAGCAGGCGGAGCCGGAGCCCGACATGCGGGCAAGCAGGCAGCCGTTCGTGTCGCGGAGCGCGTCGAGCACCGTGGCGATCTCCGGCGCGACCGCGCATGCCGGCGACTCGAGGTCGTTGCGGCAGGTGGCGAGCCACGCTGCGACATCGCGCACGCCGCGAGGCGCCGCGGGCGGCTCCGGCAGCGGAGGATTGTCGCGCCGCGCCAGCGACTTGAAGACCTCTGCCGTGGAGACCGTGCGCCCCGGCCAGACGAGCACCAGCGGCAGCGGCGGCCAGTTTTCGAGGCATTCGATCGCCTCGCCAATCCCGCGCGCGCGCAGTGCCCGGCCCTGAAGGCACATCGGCACGTCGGCGCCGAGCTCCAGTCCCAGCGCGTCGAGCGCCGCCGTTGAGACCCCGGCGTCGAAACACTGATTGAGGCCGGCGAGCACCGCCGCCGCGTCGGCGGAGCCGCCGCCGAGCCCGGCCCCGGCCGGGATGTTCTTCTCCACGCGGATCGAGCAGGCCGACGCGAGACCGGTATGCGCAAAGAAGGCATTCGCCGCGCGATGCGCGAGGTCGCTCGCGTCGCCCGGCGCATGCTTCGAGAAGGGACCGCTCAGCGAAAGCGCAAACGTCTCGCCCGGCTCGATCGCGATTCGATCCGCCACATCGGCGAAGACCGCGATGCTGTCGAGCAGGTGGTAGCCGTCCGGCCTGCGGCCGGTCACGTGGAGCGCGAGATTGACCTTTGCCGGCGCCTGCAGCGCCACGCTCGATGCGGACACACGTTCCCTGCGTCAGCTCTTGCCGGGGATCAGAAGCTGCATGCCCGGATAGATCTCGTCGGGGCTCTTCAGCTTGTCCTTGTTGGCGTCGAGAATCTGCTGGAACGCCTCGCCGGACTGAAGAAGCGCCGCGGAGATGGTCCAGAGCGAATCCCCCGGCTTCACCGTGTAGACGGAAGCGTCGGTCTTCTGAACCTCGGGCTCGATCAGATGCTCCTCGGCGATCTTGCGCAGAATCAGCTTGAGCGCCTCGCCTTCCGCACCGAAGTCGCGGGCGTGCCGCCACTGGAACTGCGCCTCGAGCTTGCGCCCGTTCTTCCAGTAAGCGTCGCCGAGATGATCGTTGATGACGGGATCGTCCGGGCGGAGGTTGATGGCGCGCTCCAGCTCCTCCACCGCCTTGTCGTATTGCCCGAGCCGATAATAGGCCCAGCCGAGGCTATCGACGATGTAGCCATCGTTCGGACGAAGATCGACGGCCTTCTTGATCATGCCCATCGCCTCGTCGAGGTTCTGTCCCATGTCGACCCAGGAGTAGCCGAGATAGTTCAGGACCAGCGGCTGGTCGGTGCTGAGCTCGAGCGCCTTTTTGAAGTCGGCTTCAGCCTTCGGCCACTCCTTGGTGCGCTCGTAGGCGATGCCGCGGAAATAGAAGAGGCTCCAGTCAGCCTCGGTCGGCGATGGAATCTTGGCGATCGCCTGGTCGTAGACCTTGGCCGCCTCGGCGAAGCGCTCGCGCCCGCGCAGCATGTTGCCGTAGGAGATGTAGCTCTGGATGTTGTCGGGGTTGCTGGCGATCGCCTGCTTGAACGCATGCTCGGCTTCGTCCGTGCGGTCGAGGCGGTCGAGCGCCAGCGCCGCGCGGAGTTGCCCGAGCGCATGGAACGGCGCCTGCGGCGCGATCGACTCGTAGGCCTCGATCGCCGCTTCGCTTTGGTCGTTGGAATCGAAGAGATTGCCGAGCGACACCGCGGCGAGCCCACCGGCGATCTTGGGGTCGAGATAGAGCGCCAAGCGCAGGTAAAGGAAGGCGACCTCCGTGCCGCCCTCCTGGCCGACCGCGGCGCCGATTCCGGCGAGCGCCTCGGACGCGCCTTCGACGGGGTTGGCGACGGTCGTCACGTGCGCGCGGCCGGAGCGCACGTCGTCGAGCGCCGAGACCGCGAGCGCGTTGTCGGGATAGCGCGCGACGAAGGCGGCGAGCGCGTCGGCCGCCTCCTTGCTGCGGCCGGCAATCGCCAGAGCGCGCGCATAGGCTTCGGTGATGCGAACGGCGTTCGGATCGCGTTCTTGCGCCGCGGAGAGATATTTCAGCGCCTCGTCGGTGCGGCCGGCGGCGAGCGCGATGTAGCCGCTATGGAGAAGCTTGAAGGGCTCGTACCAATCCTCGCCCTTGAGGCGATTGAGACCGTCGATCGCCGCGTTCACCTCGCCCTCGCCGAAGCGAGCCCATGCGGCGACGAGCGCGTTGGTCAGGTCGGCAAGCACGCCGGCGCCGGGCTCGCTTAAGTCGTCGATCGCTTGCGCGTAGCGGCCCTGGCGGATTTGCTCGACGGCCAGGACGAGCCGGGCCGGCGTGTTGTTCGGCTGCTTCTCGTGCAGGGTCGTTGCGTAGCTGATGGCGTCGCGCATCTCGCCGGCGCCGGCGCTCAACACCAGCGCCCGCTCGAGCAGGAAGAGATTGTCCGGATCGGCCTTCAGCGCCTCCCGGTAGAAGCGCGCCGCGCTCGCGACATCCTTCTCGACGTCGGCCGTTCGCGCGGCAAGGTATGTCCCGGCGAGGCTGTTGATATTCGGGTCCTGCGTCGTCTTCGCCGCCAGCGCGGGGGTCGCGACGACGGTTATCGCCGCAACGAGCGCGCCGAACCCGCGAAAAGTGCGCGCGAATCGCGTCATCTCGGATTCCCTTGGTTTCACTCGGGATACCCCCAAGTGCAGCCCGGAGCAATGCTTTCGCGCGCCGGCCGGGGCCGGCTCTCACGTCAATGTGCGCGCGCGATACAGAACGACACCGCCTGCAGAAGCGCCACCTTGAAGCGCTCGTCCGGCAGCGGCGCCAAAGCGTCGCGCGCCATTGCGCCGTAGTGCCGGGCGCGCTCGACGGTGTCCCTCAGCGCCCGCGTCCGGTCGAGGAGCGCGACGGCGTGCTCGAGATCGTGGGCGGCGATCGAGCCCTTGACCAGCGTGCGCTTCCAGAAATCGCGATCGGCGGCCGTCCCGCGGCGGTACGCGAGCACGACGGGAAGCGTCACCTTGCCCTCGCGGAAATCGTCGCCCACGTCCTTGCCGAGCGTCGGCGACTGACCGCCGTAGTCGAGCGCGTCGTCGATCAGCTGGAAGGCGATGCCGAGATTGGCGCCGAAGGAGCGGAAGGCCGCACGCACGCCGCGGTCGGCACCGGCGACGATGGCGCCGACCTCGGAGGCGGCGGAAAAGAGCACCGCCGTCTTGGCGCGGACCACGTCGAGATATTCGTCCTCGGTCGTCTCGGTGTTCTTGGCGGTGGTGAGCTGCATCACCTCGCCCTCGGCAATCGTCGCGGCGGCAGCGGAGAGGACCTCGAGCGCCTCCAGCGAGCCGACGTCGACCATCATCTTGAACGCTTGGCCGAGCAGGAAGTCGCCGACGAGCACGCTCTCCTGGTTGCCCCAGACGAGACGCGCCGCCTGCTTTCCTCGCCGCGTCTCGCTCTCGTCGACCACATCGTCGTGGAAGAGCGTGGCGGTGTGCATGAACTCCACGCTCGCCGCGAGCTTCACCTCGGCGTCTCCGCGATAGCCGCAGGCACCGGCCGAGGCGATGGTCAGCATCGGTCTCAGCCGCTTGCCGCCCGAGTCGATCAGATAGCGTGCAACCTGCGGAATAAGCTCCACGTCGGAACTCGTCCGCGCGATCACCAAGCGGTTGACCTGCTCCATTCCGGCGGCGGTCGCTTCGACCAGCGGTGAGATCAGCGCCCGTTCCGACGGGCTTTCTTCGAAAGAAAGGACTACGGCCAACCGGGCCTCCTTCAGCCGCCGGGAGAATAAGCCGCGTGGGCGGCCCCGACCAAGCGATTCAATGGCACAGGCCGACCAGTTTCGGTCAACCCACTTCGCCCATGTTCAAGGAGAGGTTAGGGTCGCGCCATGATTGAACTCCTGCGCAGCAACGACGCCGTCCTGATCTCCTTCGCCGACGCCCTCCTGAACGAGGCCGGGATCGAGCACGCGGTGGTCGACCAGAACATGAGCGTCGTGGAGGGCTCGCTTGGAATCCTGCCGCGGCGGATGCTGGTGGCAAGCCACCGGATCGACGACGCGCGCCGGATTCTCGCCGAGGCCGGGCTCGAGTCGGAGCTCTCGTGACAGCCAAGGCCGGCGCGACGTACGCGGAGCTGACCCGCGACGCATTCCTCGGCGGACACGTGATAGTTGTGCAGCCGAAAAAAGGCCACCGGGCCGGACTCGATGCTGCGCTGCTCCAGGCGCTCGTGCCGGCGACCGCCGCGGGGCGCGCCGTCGACCTCGGGGCCGGCGTCGGTACCGTCGCATTCTGCGTCGCAGCTCGCGCTCCGGCGCTTTCGGTCGTCGGCATCGAGCGTGACCCGGGCCTCGTCGCCTGCGGATCAGAGGCCCTGGCGGTGTCGGAGAACGCCGGCTTCGCCGCGCGCGTGCGTCTCGTCGCCGGCAACGCCGAGGATGCGCCGGCTTTGTCGGAATTCGCCGGCGCCGACTGGGTGCTGATGAACCCGCCGTTCGACCGCGAGGGGCGCGGCACCCGTTCGCCGGACCCAAACCGGCGCGAGGCGCACATCGCTGCGGAGGGCCTGCTTCAGGGGTGGTGCACGACGGCAGCTGCGCTCCTGAAGCCCGGCGCGACGCTTGGTCTCATCCATCGCGCCGAGGCACTGGGTGAGGCGCTGCGCGCGCTCTCCCCGCATTTCGGCGACATACGCATCTTGCCGGTTCACCCGACGGCCGACGTTCCGGCGAGCCGAATCCTGGTGAGCGCACGGCGCGGGCGGCGCACGCCGCTGGCGCTCCTCCCGGGCTTCGTCCTCCACGAAGAGAGCGGCGCCTGGACGGACGCCGCCGACCAGGTGCTACGCGGGACGGCGGAACTCGCTGCCTGGGCACGAATTGACGTGGCCGGGGCTGGCTAATTCGGCCGCAGCACGCCATTTTCCGGTGAGCATGAGCGACAATCCGACCTGGAGGGGAAGCGTGTTCGAGCCGATTACGGCCGCTCTCGGCCGCGTCTTTCCCGATTACGGCGCGCCGATCGTCCCGGTCGTGCGGCTTTCGGGCACGATCGGGCGGGTCTCCCGCTTCCAGTCGGGCTTGACGCTCGCCGCCGTCTCACCGCTTCTCAGGAAGGCGTTCTCCATCCGCTCTGCGCCGGCGGTTGCGTTGATCGTGAATTCGCCCGGTGGCTCGCCGGTCCAGTCGCATCTGATCTACAAGCGCATCCGCGCGCTCGCCGAAGAGAAGGAGAAGACGGTCATCGTGTTCGCGGAGGATGTCTGCGCCTCCGGTGGCTACATGATCGCCTGCGCCGGCGACGAGATCGTCGTCGATCCGTCGTCGATCGTCGGCTCCATCGGGGTGGTCTCGGCCGGCTTCGGCTTCGTGGAAGCCATCCGCAAGCTCGGCGTTGAGCGCCGCGTCTACACATCAGGCGAAGCCAAGGTGATCCTCGACCCGTTCCAGCCGGAGAAACCGGAGGACGTCGCGCGCATCAGGGCGATCCAGGAAGAGGTGCACGACCACTTCATCGAGATCGTCCGAACGCGACGCGGCGAGGTGCTCGCCAAAGATAAAGACGACGATATCTTCTCCGGGCAGTTCTGGTCGGGGAAGACCGCGATCGCGCTTGGTCTCGCCGACCGCACCGGCGACCTTCGGTCGACGCTGCGCGAGCGATTCGGCGAGAAGGTGCGGTTCCGCCTTTTCTCGACGGAGCGGAGCTTCTTTGGGCGCAAGGGCGTCGGCATCGGCGGCGCGCTCGGCGGGGCGTTTTCCGAGGCGATCTTGTCAGAGCTCGACGAGCGCCTGCTTTGGGATCGCTATCGGCTTTAGCCCTGGAGCGCGAAGGGACAAGAAGATGCCGCAGCTTCTCATCATCGGCGCCATCATCGTCGGGGGCTGGTATGCGTGGAAGACGCTGAAGCGCGAGATGGCGCGCGTCGGGCGCGAGGTCGATGAGGCGCGCGGCCGCCCCACCGAGACGCTGACACAAGACCCGAAGACCGGTCGCTATCGTCCGCGCAAGAAAGACTGAGGTCGAACCTCGGGCGCGCCGAGCCCGTTGGCCTGCAGCCTACTGGCGCTTTTCGGCGGGGCCGCGCGCGTTGGAATAGGAGATCAGCTCGAGCAGCGACCCGTCGGGATCGCGGAAGTAGATGCTGCGCCCCCTGCCGCGCGCCGCGCGCCGGTTCACCGGACCAAGCTCGATGCGAACGCCGTGCGAGTCGAGATGCGCGATCGCCTCTTCGACCGGGCCGGGCCATTCGAAGCACAGGTCGCTGCCGCCGGGCTGCACCGGGCGTTTCGCCACCGGCGACGATTCGATGCCGGGGCCGTGGCAGTTGAGCTGCGTGTCGCCGAAACGGTAGGCCCAGCCCTCGCCCTGGCTGACGACCTCGGCGCCGAGCACGTCCCGATAAAACGAATTCGATACGCCCCAGTTCGAGACGCGGATCACGCAATGGTCGAACCTGATCTTCGTCATGCCTTCCCCACTTAGCGAATGTTGCAAGCCTACACCTTCAAACAGACCGCTCCTTCACGAGCAGAACTCGGTTCTGACCAAAGCTCTCCCCAACTCCCCTTCATCATCGGTCGCGCCCGAGGGAAATTCGACAACGCAAAGTCAGAGAGCGTAAACAGGGCGTTCAGCCCGGCGAGTGTCAAGATGCCAGCTCTAGCCGGAGGCTGCCTCTGTGGCGCCATCCGCTACGCCATCCGTGGCGGCAGCGACGGCCTCGTAAGCTTCAGCATCGCCACACTGAGCGATCCGACGGCCGTCGCGCCAAGGGTCCACATGTGCGTCGCCGACGAGCTGCCCTGGTTCGCGATCGCCGACGAGCTACCGCGCTTTCCGGGAAGCACGCTGCCTCACCCCGACAAGCGCGGGTAGTGCGCGTGATCGCGCGACCCTAGCTGACCTTCACCGGCCTGCCCTCTTGGGCAAGGTATGCACAGAGATTGCGAATGTAGACCGTCATCCATTGTCGGTCGGGCTCCTTCAGGGTGCCGAGCGCGATCGACAGCGCATTCTTCTTGGCCGCCGTCGACAGATAGAGCGTGTTGTACCTGTCCTGCTTGATCTCAGTGATTCCGAACGCGTCGAACGTCTTCGTGCCCTTGCTGCGCGTTTGGATCGTTATCTGCCCGGAATCCACTTCTATCGTCCTTGGAAAGTGCCCCGACCGGAACCAGAGGAACGCGGCGCAAGCGATCAGGATCGGCCATATGATGGGCAGGCCGTAGATCAGCACGATGAGCTTGCCGGAGTTCCGCCCGTGGATTCCGCTTAGGTCCGGATTGTGGAAGTAACCGACGGTCAGCACGGCCATGAACAGCATGATGAAGATCAGCCCGCCCCACATCACGTAGAACGACTTTTGCGGGACGGCGATTCTTCGCCAGCTCCTGGGGTCCTTCTCCTCTTGTTGCGCATCGGTCTGGGTCATTCCGATCTCCGGAGTTGGCACAGGGATTCAATTCGCCGGACCGAAGCGGAGCTCGACGTCGGAGCCGGACGGCCTCGTCACCTCGTATTCGAAATCCATCATGGAGCCGTCTTCGAAAACTGCCTTGGCCCGACAATTGCGGCGGTGCTGCTCGGTGTCGTAGCGCGTCTCGGAAGCCTCGACGATCTGACCGACCATGCCGCGGGATCCGACGATGTTGGGGAACTGCTCGTTGATCCCGTCCTTGAGCGTGCTTTGCGTCAGGCTTGAGCTGCACGTCAGCGGCTCTTTCGGATCGTACCAACCCTGACGCTTGGCCACCCACAATCCGCCAAGGACCACCAGGAGAAAGCCAGCGTAAACGAGGAGCCGCTTACCAAGTACCCCGATCATCACATCAAGCGGCGCTCCCCTTGCGACCCATCAGTAGAGCAGCGCGTCGGCAATCTCGTCGAACTTATCTCGACGGATCGGCGTGTCGAATTTCTGCAGTGGAATTGGCGGCAGCGCCTGACACGGCGGCTGTGACGACAGATAGAGGCCGGTCGCGTCGATCGTCACCTCGGCTATCAGGCCGTTATCGGTGCTGTTGGTGTAGCAGATGGCGCCGAGGACGCCGACAAAGACGGCGGCAAAGTCCGACTTGAGCGCTTGTTGGAGCGCGAGCATCGAAATACCGCTGGCGGACAGGCTGATCTTGCCCGACGAAAGCTTCTCGGAATCGAGGTCGAGCGTGCCCTTGCCGGTCAGCTGCATGGGCCCCCAGGAGCCGAGCTGCCAGTCGAACGAATATCGCGCCGGCGGTGGACCGTCGCCCGCCCCCTCGCCGAGCTTGCGCGTCACATTGAGCTTGATGTCGCGCAGCACCTTGCCGAGCACGTTGCTGATATCCGCGCTCAGTCCTCCCAGCTCGATCGAGCTAACTTCGAACACGTAGTAGCGAGGCGCTTCTGCTGAAACGTATTTCTGCGTGCGTGCGCCACTGACGACGAAGTCGTCTTTGCCAGCCGACCTGATCGACTCGACCGAGGCCGAACGGAGATCGAACGGCTTCTCCCGCCACGGGCTCAAGCTGCCCTATATCGAGACATTGCTGACGATGACGTCTTTGGATTCGACGTTGAAATTCCAAGTGTGCGCGAAAGGCCAAGCGAGATTGAATTCCGCAATGAGGTCGGTGATCCTGGCGTCATCGGCCTGACCCGCGTCTTGGTAATGCAGGGCGAGGCCGGAGGGGCCGCCGCGGCCGAAATCGACCGACTTGCGTTCGACCGGCGGGAGGCTGAGTTGTGCAGCGATCTTATTCGCGACGAGACCGTCAATAAGAACGATGCCTATAACGTAACAAACGACCGCAACCGCGGCAGCGATCGCCACCTTTACAATCGTCCTCACGGCGCCCCCCAGCACTACGCGGCCGATATACTCTCCGAAATCAGCCAGGGTGGCAGCTTAGGCACTGCCGGCGGCCATTGCAACGCCGGATAGACAGTCGAATCGGGGGCTGGACGACTTACATATTGAGATAGACCGGGCCCTCGCCGCCCTGTGGTGGGACCCAGGTGATGTTGCCGTTCGGATCCTTGATGTCGCACGTCTTGCAGTGCACGCAATTCTGCGCGTTGATCTGGAAGCGCGGCGCGCCCTCGCCTTCCTCCACCCACTCGTAGACGCCGGCCGGGCAATAACGCGACGACGGCCCGGCGAAGACGTTGTGCTCACTCGCCTTCTGGATCTCCTGATCGGCGACGCGAAGATGCACGGGCTGATCCTCCTCGTGGTTGGTGTTCGACAGGAACACCGAGGAGAGCCGGTCGAAGGTGAGGACGCCGTCGGGTTTCGGATAGTCGATCCTGGCGCACACCTCCGCCGGCATCAGCGTCGCGGAGTCGGGCTTGCCGTGACGCAGGGTGCCGAAGAGCGAGAAGCCGAAGAGCTCGTTCGTCCACATATCAAAGCCACCGAGCGCCACGCCGCCGAGCGTGCCGAGCTTCGACCAGAGCGGCTTCACGTTCCTGACGCGCTTCAAGTCGCGGCCGATGTCCGAGCCGCGCCATGCCGCCTCGTAGCCATCGAGCGTGTCGTGCTCGCGGCCCTCGGCGATCGCCGCGGCGACATGCTCGGCCGCGAGCATGCCCGAGAGCATCGCGTTGTGGCTGCCCTTGATGCGCGGCACGTTGACGAGGCCGGCGGCGCAACCGACGAGCGCGCCGCCGGGAAAGGCGAGCTTGGGCACGCTCTGGAAGCCGCCCTCGGTGATGGCGCGCGCGCCGTAGCCGATGCGCCGCCCGCCTTCGAAGGTGTCGCGGATGGCGTCGTGCGTCTTGAAGCGCTGAAATTCCTCGAAGGGCGAGAGATACGGGTTCTTGTAGTTCAAGTGGACGACGAAGCCGACCGACACGAGGTTCTCGCCGAAGTGATAGAGGAACGAGCCGCCACCGGTCTTGGAGTCGAGCGGCCAGCCGAAGGAGTGTTGCACGAGCCCCGGCCGATGTTTCTCCGGATCGACCTCCCAAAGCTCCTTCAGCCCGATGCCGAACTTCTGCGGCTCGCGCCCGTCGCTCAGGCCGTAGCGGCGGATCGCCTCCTTGGAGAGCGAGCCGCGCGCGCCTTCCGCGAGGAGCACGTACTTCCCGAGCAGCGCCATTCCGCGTTGATAGTTCGGCCCCGCCTCGCCGGACCTCGTGACCCCCATGTCGCCGGTGGCGACGCCGATCACGCCCCCGCTCTCGTCGCTGAGAAGCTCCGCGCCGGCGAAGCCCGGATAGATCTCGACGCCGAGCCCCTCCGCCTTCTCGCCCAGCCAGCGGCAGACCGACCCCAGCGACACGATGAAGTTGCCGTGGTTCGACAGCAGCCGCGGCATCATGAAACTCGGCAGCCGCACCGAGCCCGACGGACCGAGCCAGAGGAAGCGGTCGTCGGTGACCGGCGTCGTGATCGGCGTCTCCTCGCTGCGCCATTCCGGCAGCAGCCGGTCGAGACCGACGGGATCGATCACCGCGCCTGAGAGAATATGCGCACCGACCTCGGAGCCCTTCTCGAGCAGCACGACGGAAAGATCGGGATTGACCTGCTTCAGCCGGATCGCGGCGGCGAGACCGGCCGGCCCCGCGCCGACCACCACCACGTCGTATTCCATGCTCTCGCGCTCAGGCAGCGCATCGGGTTCGGACAACGTCGGTCTCCAGCAAAAGCATCGATGACGTAGCTGCCGCCGGACGACCTGTCCAGAAACGGGCGGTCATGCCGG